>OIYF01000843.1_pt1 | contig 9914 bp, 8 predicted proteins | sample 1587971 | NCBI WGS metagenome assembly OIYF01 (sample SAMN03283248) | human gut metagenome | biome: human-associated habitat; material: feces | host: Homo sapiens | place: Peru | collected 2012 | reverse complement strand
GCATAATGTTTAGAAAGCTGTCAAGTAGATTTCGGCAATTCATCTCACCACCTTAGAGGTGGGAGACTTCTTGCCGAATTCAGTTAAAAATTCTACTTCTACTTTTGTTTGGTAAATCGTTGAGACTTGCCTTGTCCGCATTGAATTTGCCACTTTTGTTTACCCTAGTTTTTCCCTAGCACCAAAAGAGCATAGTCCTTATTTGGTAATAGTTTTACCAAATTAAGGACTAGATTGGTTTTTCCACTTAAGCCAAAACTATGTCTTTATGTGCTACACGAGAGTTTTATCTACATTCTTTATCAGTATGCTTTACTCAAACTATTTAACGATACCTAGGCGCTAAGACTCTTTGGCATCTAAGCCTCGAGGTATGAGTAGATACATATACGCGTGCGTCCTAACATCCTAAGCTATTTAGCTTTTCTTTGATTTTTGACTTTTTAGATTTTCTTTGCTATTTAGCTTTGCTTTGCTTTTTGACTTTTCTATTTAGTTAGCCATTTTATACACTAGTTTTACATCATCTCCGATAGCCGAAACCTCTTCAAGTTTCATCTTTAAGCAATCTTTCAAAAAACTTGGTGAAGTCAGCGCAAAGCCACTTCGCGCACTCTCACCTAAAATACAAGGAGCGGTATAAACCACAACTTTATTTACAATACCATCTGTAAGCAAAGAAGCAGTAAAACGTCCACCCGCTTCCACTAAAACGCTACGAATTTTTTTAGTGTGCAGATATGACATCAATTGATTCATATCCACATGGGTAGCAGCATTAGGGGCCGCAGGTATTCTAAGCTCAACTAGATTGGCCGTTAAGTTTGTTTCATGCACCACTTTGTCATTACTTAATCTAACTAATAACACCTGTCCAGGAGCCTTAAAAATATTTAGTGTTGACATAGCATCAACGCTTATTTGTTCTTTAGCATCCACTACTATACGTAATGGTTGCTGGAGTAATTCTTTAGGATATCCCTCTTTAACACTTAGTGGGAATTCATCATATCTTAAAGTCATTGAAGGGTTATCTAGTAAGACTGTTTCTGCCGAGGTCATGATCGCTTGGTTTAAGGCACGTAACCCCTGAACATCTTGCCGGGAAGCACTAGAGGTAATCCACTTACTTTCACCACTAGCGAGCGCCGTTTTTCCATCTAAAGACATGCCGCACTTTACGGTTACAAATGGCTTACTTTCTTTCATGGCCCAAAAGAATGTTTCGTTAATTTTTAAAGCTTCAGGTTCAAGAACCCCAGAGACCACGGTAATGCCCGCGTCTTCTAAGATTTTTATGCCACGACCAGAAACTAATGGATTAGGATCTGTACAAGCACAAACTACGCGACTAACACGTGCTTCCGCTAACGCCTTTGCGCAAGGCGGGGTCAAACCATAATGAGAACATGGTTCTAAAGTTACATATGCCGTAGCGCCTGCAATATCATTTCCTTTGGCTAAAGCATCACGCATGGCACAAACTTCAGCATGTGGTAACCCAGCTCTAACATGGTAACCTGCCCCTAAAACCACATCATCTTTGACAATCACACACCCAACACACGGGTTAGGAGCCGCTGTATAGCGACCTTTAGCCGCTAGAGCTAACGCTTGCATCATAAAATTTTGGTCTTTTTGAGCTTGTTGTGTTTCAATCATCGTTATTCCAAATTTTTCTGTATTTATATAAAAATCTGTTTATTTAAGACTTTAAGGTATCTAGTTTTGGTACCACCATAACTTCATGCCGCTTTGGCATTAGCCTTTAGAAGCATCCTGTTTCATATTTTGTTGTAGTTTAGCGATTTCTTCACCGAAGTCCTTAAGGTCAGTAAAGCTTAAATAAACTGAGGCAAACCTAATATAAGCCACAGCATCTAGTTTTTTTAATTCTTCCATCACCAAACGACCAATTTCTCTTGAAGGTACTTCTCGTTCACCTAATGAGCGTAAACGGTACTTAATGTGGTTAAGCGCATCTTCCACCGAATCAATACTTACAGGTCGTTTTTCTAAAGCGCGATCCATACCGCTTCTTAACTTAGCTTCACTAAAAGGCTGTCGCGCCCCACTTGTTTTAATAATCATTGGCATAACAAGTTCTGGTTGTTCAAAGGTGGTAAAACGTTCATGACAGGTTAGACATTCACGGCGTCTCCTTACCTGTAACCCATCCATTGCTAATCGAGTATCAACTACCTTTGTATCCGTTGCATTGCAAAAAGGGCATTTCATTTATTACGTCCTATTTAACTAAACCTAAACCACTAACCATGTGTCTTATTGTCCGAGAAAAAACTAAAATATTATACAAAAGAACAAGAAGATCACGTGATCTTTTTGACATCCATGTTTGGGTTATAAGCTACCACATACCAGCCCATTACTAATGCTTTTGCCAACAAATATCCAATGTTGGCCCCTTATAATTCTCTTTGATTATTACATTCTCATATATGTTAAATTGAACATAAAAATTTTATAATAATAAGCACCCCAACAAATTTAAACGCTATTGTTTAATTTCAATCGACACGGAATGGAATAAAAACCAAAATGGATATTTTTTTAGTTGATTTTGAGAACGTACATACGGCGGGACTAAAAGGCCAAAACTACTTAAAAGACGCAGTAATACATGTTTTTTTTAGTTCCAACACATGTAACCAACCACAAATCACGTTGGATTTGCATGAGCTATATGAACTACAGCGCCAGCATGTGACTCTCAAATTTCATGAAACTATCAAAGGACATAACGCTTTAGATTTTCAGCTTACAAGCTACCTTGGATTATTGATAGATAGGGCTTCATCCACCGAACAAACCAATTTTTACATTGTCTCAAAGGACAAAGGGTACACTTGTTTGAACGATTTTTGGCAACAAGAACAAGAAATTGAACACCATAAATTTTCCATAAAATTTATTAGTTCAATAATGGAAGTTAGCAACCCACATCTAGCTCTACCGTATAATTCAGCGACACCTGCCACCAAATCAGAACAAGTTTTGCCGACTCCAGCCGTAATCAAAACAGCCTCTGTCGAGCCTAAAGTAAATCCGGTTTTACCTCAGGTAGCTCCAATTGTAGCTAAAGTAGCTCCCATTGTAGCTAAAATGGCTCCAATTGTAGCTAAAATAGCTCCGACCGTAACTACACAAACTTCCGCAATACCTAAAACAACAAATTCCGTAGCCCAAACCGCGCCTATTATCAAGCCCCAAGCTATACAACCCAAAGTAAAAACTGAAGAGTGTGGCGCTAATATAACCTCAATTATTTCTATAATTAGGAGCAAATACCCCAAAGTTATATCCAAAATAGACCAAATTAAAGAATTGATCATCCAGTTTTCAAAGAGCCAAGACAATGCAAGACTGAATAAACTAAACGCAGATTTACGTAAACTTCTACCAAACGATCAATACGGCAAACTTTATAATGAAATTTACTTCGATATAAAGGAATTGTATGCCACTAATCCTAATCCAAGCCCTACCGCGCCTTCAAAACTAGAAAATACAAATCAGGCAAATGAAAAAATCATTTCTGATAAATTATCAAGAATCGTAAGCAGTTTTCCTGAAGCTAAAAGCATTAAGAAAGATATCAAACTTTGGTTATACGAATTTAGGGACAAAAAGAATTTAACCGAGTTACATCTGCGTATTCAAAAAGCCTTCCCTGCCAAAGAGTTCGATAATTTGTACACCAAGCTTTACAAGGAAATTAAAGCCCAGCTTTAACTTGTTGGAAGGTGTGTTTAACTTTTTACGTTCTTCCGAAGCTCATTAAAAATGCTATTGATGAATCACCAGTCTTATCAACCAAACTAAACTTTTTGGACGTAAAATTTAAGTTTTGGTGTAACGCAATTAATGATCGTAATCGCAATCATCGGTATTCTTGCTGCTATCGCTCTTCCTGCATACGCTAAGTATATGGCTCGTGCTCGTTTTACTGAAGTTACCACTGCTGTTGATGGTGTTAAAAAGCAAGTTGAACTTTGTATTTTTGCAGAAGGAACTGGTGCATCAACATTTGCCGCAAGTACAGCAATTGCTAATACAGCTTGTGTAAATTCAGGAAAGGGTGACGGTTGGAAAATTGGTAAGACAACAGATTATAAAACAAAGTATGTTTCAACAATTACAGTTACAAATGGCACAATTGAAGCAAAAGCCATATCAGGCAACGGTTTACGTGGTAGCACTTATGTTATAGTTCCATATACTGGTGCCGCTGACAATGGCGTAATCAACTGGAAGCGTGATGATGATTCATCTACTTGTGTCACCAACGAACTTTGCTAAGTTAATATAGTTTTTCTTAAAAGCCACTTGTTTGATAAGATAAGTGGCTTTTATCATATCTACCATGAAAAAATTCTCACAATTATTTATTTTGTATTTATCAAGCTTGGTTCTTGGGTTAAGTGTCTTCGCCTACACAAATTCTAGTGTTATTAAGACTATATACCCAATAAATAGCATTAAAATCGTTTTCTCTTATTTGAAGCAAGACAATAACTTCACTATAAAATCATATAACGAACAAAAAGAAAAAACTATTGAGTCAACTCGTTTTTATAGCATAACCAAAAAACAAGCAAACTCAGATGTTGAATTGATGGAATCTGAAATACTTATCTCATTTTTTGATTCTTTTAAAACTGAATTTGAATTTAACGGGCAAGACAATCTCGTTTTTATTCAAGAGATAAGAGTAAATGATGAGGTTATCGATTTAAATAAGTTTTTGCAAAACGTTACTTCTTCTCAAAAGTTTAAAATTGGAACAATGCCTAATGTTGATGGCATTTTTATATTACTTGAATCTCCACAAGTTACTTTTGATGTTTCTTCTGTGCTCAACTTAAAAACTTTAGACCGTAAGACTTTAAGGCAATTAGATGAAGACACTCCATTTTTGCTATGTTGTTATTTCGCTATATGTGTTCTTACTGCTTTTGCCTTTATTTATACGTTTAGACATATAATTATTAAGCTTGTATTTAGAACAAATAAATCTCTTGAGGAATTTTTGGCATTTAATAGATTTAGTAATTCCATAATAGTTATTCCTACCATAATACTTAGTATCATTCTTTCCTACTATTTCGCCAATAACAAGATCTTTTTCTATGGTGAAAAATTGGAAAATATTTATATATTCTTCCAAAACTATTTGCCAATGTTATGGTTGACTTTTATACCGTGTATCATTGCTCTCACTTTAAAAAATAGGTTATTAAAAGGTCTACTTTGTCTTCTAACAATCTTTTCTTTGCTAGTTATCTTTATCGATAACGGAATTTTGCATTTGTTAGGTACTAGATTTAATTTTGGATTTGGTGGTAAATTCGAAGGGGATGCTGTTTATATTCTAGATTTTGTAAATAATTATCTATATTCAAAGACAGGTCCTTTAATGTTAGGCTCTACCTTAATTGCTTTGACTTTTATTATTTGGGTCGTATTTACCAAGACACAAGCATCAAAATCAACTTTAAAGTTTGTGTTATGTATAACTATACTCCTAAGTATTTGGGGTATTTGGCCTAGAGAACCACGTGAACTTGACTATGAATTTGCTAATGTATATCAAGTAAACAATATTTCTTTTTATACTAGTGGTAGTTTCAATAAAGAGTACAGTGAAGATTTTCCACTTAGAGATAATCTTGATTTCAAATGGCAGTATGGAACAGGGTTAAATCAACAAAAAAATGTAATCCTAGTTCTTGTTGAATCTCTTGGGTGTAATTTTACATATATGTGTGGTAACGGCCCAGCGTACATGCCTAATCTAGAAAAAATTGCAGCTCGGAACACTCTCTATAACAACTATTTTTCTGAAATACCTGCAACATCACTTTCATATTTATCGATGGTAAAGTCAGTTCCTGTCATCCAAACAAATGACTCGGACCAAGTTTCTCAATCATATAGAAAAAAACTCCATGAGCAAAATGATTTTGTTAAAGCATTTAGAGAAAATGGTTATAAACTAAAATTCATATCCTCAACAGATCTTGTGTTTGGAATGAAAACAACAGTATCAGAATCAATTTATGATGAAGTTATTGATGCTAATAGCGATTTATTCAAAAATATTACTAAGCGTTATGTCTTTAATAGTGTTACAGATGAAGAATTATTTAAGAAGATAGTTGAACAAATATCAAGAGAAAATGGTAAATTTTTCTATATAACCAAGACAGCTTCTAATCACGCACCATATTCTTCTCCACTAGGTGAATTAAATATTGAAAAAGCTTTTGAATATACCGATCTTGCTATTAGCAAATTTGTAAAAGAATTAGAAAATAATAACTATTTTGATAATGGTATTTTAATTCTAGTTGGTGATCATCACGCCTGGAAAGTTGACAATTACTCTCCAAATTCATCTCCATCTACATATAATAAAGTTCCACTTATTATTATTGATGGAAAAAATGAGGGTAAAATCTACAATTATCAATTTTCACATGCGTCACTTGGTGTAATGTTGCAGTATTTGCAATTGCCAAGATTTAAATATAATAAATTTAATTTCATTCCTACTAATCCAAATGATCATCAAGAGTATATATTTGGATACGATTATAAAAAGAGTGCCTCTGTTTCTATTTTAAAAGGAGACAAAGAAGCAAAAATTTTATTATCAGGAGATGATTCAAAAGTAGAACCTAACGGTATATTTACGATAGAGGAGGAACAAGATATTCTAGGGTTCTTAGGGTGGTTTAGATAAATATTTTTGCACATATTATAATTACATCCCTATAAGGATAGGGATGTAATTATCTTTAAAAGTTAGCAAAGATCTTGTGCTATGCAAGTTGAAACAGTGATAGTATTATTTCTTTGCCAATCGATAACACCATTGTCTGTTGCGGCTGCGCCATTATGTGGCACAACTTGGATTGCAGCACTATTAAGACCATTGCCAGCAATTGCAGTTGCAGTAATTACCCCATCAGCACTTACAGCAATGGAATTAACAAACTTGGTTGCATAATCACCTTGCACTCCCAATCTCCAACCATTTCCATTATTAGCAGTGGTATTACTGCATCCATTCGTATTTACAGATTTATCAACGGTAATTGCGTTTCCGGCTGTATAACCAGTTTGGCCTAAGTCAAAAATACAAAGCTCAACTTGTTTCTTTACGCCGTCCAAAGCGGTTGTAACTTCAGTAAAACGTGCACGAGCCATGTACTTAGCGTATGCAGGAAGAGCGATAGCAGCAAGAATACCGATGATTGCGATTACGATCATTAATTCGATAAGGGTGAAACCTTTAGAATTTCTCATATTTGTAGTCCTTTACTTGATTAAACAAGTCCTTTTGTTAAAGAAATAGAAACCGGAAAACTATCCAGTTTCCGTCTGAAAGTGATTTTATTGTAGGCACTATTTGTAAAAAAAAACAGCAAAAATAACGATATATTTTTAAAAAATTGATCTGCTTATCAAAAAATATATTATTACGTATTAGTACACACCTAATATTGTAAGGAATATTCTAGATGACCCCATTTTTGACATTAGCTTTTAGTTCTTCGAGTGAAATGCATGCAACCCTAGAATTGCTAAAGAATAAGGTAACGAACATAAATGAGTGCCTTTTTGGGATTACTAAAGAAAACGGGCTAAATATCTACGACAATGCGACAGGTTCTAATCTCTCAATTCCTAGTAAAACCTCAAAAGATATAGAAAGCTTGGATTTAGATGTTTTGGATATTTTCGATCCTCATAAAAACGATAACATATTGATAATACAAAACATTTCTTCCATTTCTAAGATTAACCCTCCTAAAGAAACACGCGCCTATTCGTGGGGCGCTTCTGTTCTTGAAACAGACCACTATAAATCTGTTAGCACTTGGTCAACGGAAAGTATCACTAATGTAAAGAAAGCCCATAATAACCAATGGGCTGTCACTCAAAGTAATGTTACAAAAGATTATTTAGGCAAACCTAATTGTTTCTATAGTTTCCAGGGTAAACAGATTGGAGAATTAATTTATATTTATTCTAAAAGCTCGGATTTTAGCCATTCAAATTCCATAACCATCCCAAGACATTTACCGACGCCAACATCTAACCCAAGTTGTAACAATCACCTCGCGCTTGTTTCATCAACAGAAAATTCTTTATCGAGTAGTTCAAAAAATCTGTCGGCAGGCAAAAACGAAAAAGACAAGCAATTAACTGTTGGTAGCAACAATATAGATAACAAATTCACTGATAGCCCTCAGCAAATGACGTTTAATGACGTTCTAAACTTATACATAAATGCCAAAAGGTTATCTCCTCGTACTAAAAAACTTTATATTCAGGCGGTTAACAAGGTTTTTAGCCATGATGCTAATACGTTACTTTCCGAAATCAATTGGATGCAAAAAAAGAAAGATATCTTTTTATTTGATGAAGAAAAATCAAACATTAAACGCAGTACATTTACGCTGTATGTAAATTGCCTTAAAGCACTCACCAAATGGGCTTATAACCGTGACTTTATTAGCAAAAACTATTTAGCTAATTACTGCGTTGAGAATTCACCTAACGCTCCTAAAAGCCATCGCAATGCTTTAGAGTGTGAAAACTTTTCTAGCAACACGGAAGCCATTCAAAAACATCGAACCTTTTTGCGGGCCCTTATTCGCTATTTAAATAAGAAGGGTAAAGAAGAACACATCACGCTCTGGTTGATTCATGCCGTATTGTGCACTAGGCGCTCAGAGACCATTCGAGTCATTAAGCAATTTAAAAAGGGTAACAAGTCAGTTATCATAAAAACCAAATGTTACGAAAATTTCAGAATCCCTATTATCCCGGAAGTTGCAGAGCTTATTTTAAAAATTAAACCTTGGATTTGTTCTCTTGAAGATCGCACAGCGGAAGAATATATCTTACGCTGCATCCCTCCTAAATTTCGTCCTATTATGTGTGCTCATGGGACAAGAGCTATTTATAGAACCGTTATCGAGTTTTTGGACCTAAAGGGAAACATTAGTGATGCCCTAAAAGAGGCTTATATCGCTCATTTCCCTGGTTCTAGTACCATTCATGCTTATATGCGAAACTTTTTATTAAATAAGCGCAAATACATCCAAGAAGTATGGGCGGCTTGGCTTTGTAAATCTCTCCCTATACCGCTAAAGCATTTGCTTTTACCACAAAAGCCTAAACTTAAGGGCAAAACAGACAAAACAGATAAAAAGTCTACCCCCAAAACAAAATCTAAAGCATAACGACTAAATTTCAATCATGTATGTACTTAAGCAAGGGGCGATTATGAATTGCAATTAATGATCGTAATCGCAATCATCGGTATTCTTGCTGCTATCGCTCTCCCAGCTTACTCTAAGTACATGAACAAAGCTAAGTTCACTGAAGTTGTAACTGCAGCTGGCGATCTTAAGCAACAAGTTGAACTTTGTTATAATGATCTAGGTTCTCTTACTAACTGCAAAGATACTGGTAGTGGTTTTGGTTGGAATTTAGCTACTGCTGTTGCTAACATTGGTTCAGAATACGTAGCTAGCGCTAAAGTGGAAGCAAATGGTAAGATTGAAGTTACTTCTAAAAATATTTCACAAGGTGGTAATACAGAAGGTTTTACTTACACTTTGACTCCTAGTGAGGTAAAAAAAGATAATAAAGCTACTGGTGCATTAAATTGGGTATCAGGTGGCACCTGTGTAAATGCAGATCTTTGCTTTAGCAAAACGAGTACTTCTACTGGTAATACTGGTAAGTAACTAGTAAAGATTTATTAATTGCCCAAATACATTAGGGTATCACATAATAGTTTCCCAAATCTTGTTATTATTGTTCCATAGCTAGTTTTGAGAAAAATTAAAATCAATAAAAAGCCTTATAGAATG
>OIYF01000842.1_pt1 | contig 9917 bp, 7 predicted proteins | sample 1587971 | NCBI WGS metagenome assembly OIYF01 (sample SAMN03283248) | human gut metagenome | biome: human-associated habitat; material: feces | host: Homo sapiens | place: Peru | collected 2012 | reverse complement strand
AATGCTAAAAAACGTTCTGGGGTCATAACCATCACATCACCCTCATTAGGATTTACAGCATTAGAATATTCTCCATCTATTTCAATATGACGTATTGTATTAGTAGCTCCAAATAATTTTTGATACTTATTACGAACTTGACTCTCCAATGCATGCGTTGGTACAATATAGACGACTTTCTCACTACGATAATAACTTGATGCTACTTTTAAATCAACTATTGTAGATTTTCCAGCTCCTGTAGGAAAAGTAATCACTGATGAAATTCCCTTGTCTAGAAATCCTTGCCTTAGAGCCTCCAAATGATTTTCCCAGAGGAAAACACGACCATGATTACACAATGAACGTAAGAATTCAGCCCATGCTGTATCATTTGGAGCTATGCATTTAAGAATAGGAAATATAGAGTATCGCTTAATGCTTTCAAATGCTAAAATTAAATACTTACATAATTTTTGAGTCCCTAAAAAAACATCATCTTGCTCTATTCCAGCTATTTGGAATCTACATAGATCAAGAACATTATATATTTTTTCAACATTTAACTGATCAGTCTGTCCATAAAAGAACTGGCTTATATCTTTTATAGCTAAACATAACTGATATAGCAATAAATCATTAGCATATTCATCATAATCATCCGCTAAATTTGGCTCAGTCAAAGGCATTCCTTGCAAGTCAGAAATTCTGCCTTTCAACAACAAATGGACAAGACTTACCAAATCCTTACAAATGCCTTTTTGACATTGTATTTTTTGAATTTCCTCCAAGCTATCAGCAAAATCATCTGCAATAAGAAATAACAATACAGACATTAAGTTGGATGACACATAGTCTAAAGTTATTGTACTATTTTCGTTTGAGACCAACATGCCCTTTAAGTGATAAGCTGTAGCTATCACAAATGCTATATTTTTACGAACAGCTTCAAAGTTCTTCTGAAATATTAAAACATCAAGACCTACTATCAATTTATTTAGTACTTGAAGGTATTCTTTAGAATCTTGTTCTGTAAGTCGTAGCCTATCCGTTTCCAATTGTGATTTTAAGCTTATCACATTAGAATATATTTCAGTCAAGACTAAAGGCAGTCTTTCTTCATCTATATTGTCTAAATGAGGAATTTGCCTAATTAAATTTTCTGTTATTGAATCAAACATAGTCTCTTACATTTTAGTAATACATGCTATTACTTTGGAAGCAAGGCTATCCATCCACTCCCTCAATTCCTTTATATAGACAGAAGAACCTATTCTTCTATCTATAGTACCTTTCACAGATTGCTCATAATTTTCAAATAATTTCCTCCGTCCATCAAGACCATTATGTGTTTCTTCACGAGTTATTCCTATACGGTATTGTCTTATATCTTTATTCGTTATTTCATTATGCGCCTCATCATAATCTTCACCAAATAAATCCAAAAGAGTCCCCACATTATTTAATAAGGGAGTATCCTTTAAATCTTTTTCGTATTCCTCAAATTCTGGCAAGACTTGAGTTCGAATAATTGAAATCGGGTTTTCTGTACATTTATCTTCTGTTATTACAATATTTTGAATATGTCCATCATTCACGACAACAAGCAAGCCATCTATTCCATGCATAGAAGGTTGGTCATGCGGAGGAGCCATTTTCATTTTTGTTCCTTTATACTTAAAGTAAACGACAAGCCATGAAATCATTTGAAATAACCAGCCATCTCGCCTATACCTCTTATTGTCATTTGACTCATCATCTAACTCTAAGTAAGAAATAATTTTCTTTTTGTGCCCTTCTGAAAAGGAGAGTTTATCTGTAGGCTTTACTAAAGTCTCTATGATTTTCATCAAATGACGAGAATGCCCCATAACCAGATAAGCAATGTACTGAGCCAAAATTTCCTCATCCAATATTTCGAAACTTTGATCCATACAATTAGGCGAACAATCTAAATCGATAAACTTGAAAACATCTTCCATAATAAGACTACCAATATTATATGTAATCAGCTATATTTTTATACACCATAAGTATTCGGTATCACTTCATATTGCCTATACGATATGGTGTTTAGCCCTCCACCAACTAATGCCAGTGGAGGTTATACCATGATTTGACTAAATTTTAATTTTATTTTTTATTATTCTTCAACTTTCCAAAACTCAGGAAGAAGAGTATAAAGTTTATCTTCTGCCGTTGCCTTTATGTTTTCCTACACATAACAGAGCTATTGCTCAGGATTTATATTCATCACCTTGCAGGCACCAAACAACGAGTACATCATCGCAGCCCGCTTGCAAGCATCCAATTCACGACAGAACAAATAAGCCTTCTTGCCCATCAACATGTCACGGATCAAGCGTTCGGTATCATTATTGTCCAAAGGCATATCTGGGATGTCCAAGTAATGGGTCAATTCGTCATAATTGCGAATCAAGTATTTCAATGCCTTAAAAATAAGACTGTTGTCCAATCCTTCAGATTATCCATGATATCAACCTTGCCTCGACCACACTTATTCCTTGTATTGACGAGAAAGATTGGTATGCCAGCTGTCGCTGAGCGATACAGAATCATATAATGTCCCACCATCTTATGCTTCTGATAATTGATAAACGGGAAAGGACTTCCATCTCCTATACGGCTTTCACCTTACGATTTAATACTCTCCCAATCATCATAATGAAGAAGATATGCCTTATCTCCAGTATTATTCCATATATGACTATCTATCCCCCAGTAAAGTTTATGGGTTATAGTATTACTTGTGTTATGGTGTGTACCATATTCACCACTTTTAGTATAAAGCCATATATAATCACCTTTTTCTACTATCAAGTCTGGAAATATAAACAAATGTCGTAACTTATTGGAAACGACACCACCTTCATTAAATGTTGTGTCAAATAACACAAAGCTATTCAAGTTACATTTAGAAAGAGCTTTTATAACAACTCTTTCGTCATCTGTTTGAATATCTTTAAGCTTTACTAACTTCAGTTCCATCTTCTTTATTATTATTTACATTAAACAAAGAATTAATATATTGATCAAGCCCCTCATTTGGAGGCAATAAATTTCGCTTTTTAAATTGTCCTGAAATTCCATTTGCTATACCATCATTTATAGCATAGAACTTCATTTCATAAACCTGTTCATTTTCCATTTCATATTCTATCAAACCAAAAGAATTCAAAAGAACCAAACATGCCAAAAGATACATCGAAAAACCATCATCTTCTTTATGTGCATTGATTTCATATGACAAATCTTTAAGTTTTACAGTCGGTTCCGGGACATTTAACCCTTTCACTTTTTTACAGTATTCATCAATGATATATAATAAAGCTAAAGAGGCATTTGAGGTAGATTCTAAAAAGTTGCCCAAAATATCTTTTGGCATTTGTTCCACATCTATTTTTTTGTTATCATTATTACGCAATGAATTTTCATTTATTGCTTTTAATGTATTTTGCTGTTGCAAATTTAACTGTTCTATAATATGCTTCTCAATTTCTTCTATTTTTACATCAATAGCCTTGCTGAGTTTTGTTATACTTTCATCATTAGTCATTGTAGCTTTTTCCAACGAAGAAGTTGTTTCTTCCATTTTGTTAATGGTAGAACCAATCGCTGTTTTAACCTCACCAGGAATGGAAACTAAGTTTAAAAGACTATCCCTAAGACTATTCATTGATTCTCCAGACAACACTGTAATCAGAATTGCCAATACAGACAAAATGATTGACGATATTGTGGATGCAAAACTTATCAAAGATACTAAAGATTCACAAGTACAAAATTGATAAGAAAACAAACCTATAAGAGTCAGAACTAATATCAAAATTATATAAACATAGTGCCAACCACTTATTTTTTTCAAAAAATGCACTTTTTCAGCCATTGTATATCAACTTTATTTTATAAATATATCACAAGTATTCGGTATCACCTCATATCGCTAAGCGTATATAAGGTTTAGCTCTCCACCAGCTAATGCCAGTGGAGGTTATACCTTGATTTGATTAAATTTAAATTTCATTTTTCTTGTTCTTCATCTTCCCTAAAACTCGGGAAGAAGAGTATAAAGTTTATCTTCTGACGTTGTCTTTATGCTTTCCAACACATAATGAGTAAAACTTCCTGTCCTTTACCATGTTGCGGATTAGAGACTCTGTATCATTGTTATTCAATGGTATCACTAGGATATCTAAGTAATCACCGATTTCAACCTCAACGAACCTTGGCTTGCTGCTTAATAGTTTCTTATCTTATACCATAATTTGAATATTTAAATTAACGATGCAAAGATACGAAACTTTATTTAGGCGCACAATACGGCTTTCAACGAATACTTCCATTACATACCTTTTGATAAGAATTATCAGTTTTAACCGCCATATAATTAACCAAAAAACGTTCCTGATCTTCAGGAACAAGCTCCTCTATGAATTAACAGAGAAGAACTGATTAATCTTAGGATATTCTTTTAAAACACGCAACACCATATCAGAAAAACCTCTATATACCAAAGGCTTACAAACTATTTCTTGTTACACATTCTAAATACTTGACTCTTCACAAAGAGCCAATGCTTCCGAAAGCATTACATCTGCGTCCAATATCTCTTAATTTGTTCAGAATAACCATTTAATATATTCTGATATAACATGTTTGATTTTTTATTTTCCAATTCTATATTTCCCAGAGAATTACGTTTTATAATTTGAATAAAATATTCTCTTTGATTTCCCCATGAGCACAAAGCTCCTATTATTTGCTCATCAAATGGTAGTACATTTTCTAAGAAATCAACCCAATCATCATTTGAGACTTGGTTTAACTGGTCTTCTGCAATAGGAACTGCTGCAACAGAACGCCCATATCCATTCCCCATATATACCAACAACAAAGCCTTGATACATCGTGCCATAGCAGGCTTTGGGAAAATTGTACCCAATGATGCAAGTTCTTTTATCACCCGAGGCTCTTTATAGAAATTATCATATTCATAATGAACATCTATAAGTTTTTGAGCTATCTCAATAAAGGTATTTGACCTAATATTTTCTGGCACGAAATCAAAACCACCAACCAAAGATAGGGCAGATTTTATCATAACAGCAGACTTCATGTCTCCATCAGAAACCACATCCTTATACAATGCTCCAATTCTCCATTTGTCATCACTAGAAATTTTATCCCATATCATAGGAAGTATAACTTTAAAATTATTTAAGGAATGCTCTTGTACTGCTCCATCTTTTGTTTTAATTGAAGAAGCAAGTATGGTGGTTACCGTCCTAACTATAAAGAGGGAAGAATTAACCAATTGTATAAGTTGCGGATCTTTTGCTGGAATATTTTCATCAAACAATCGATTTCTAAAGTTAGAAAAGTCTACAGCAATCTCCATATTAGGTTGACTGAGTATATTCGCAACACAACTTTTAATAATTAGTGTAACTTTCAATGCATCAAGTGCTGCTTCCTCTTTAGCAGCCTGTGATGAAAAATAGAATTGGATGGTTTCAAAAGCTTGACGTAAATCCAAAGCACCAGCATGACTAATCATACCTAATTGCTCAGCTATGACAATCACATTGTAATCCGTTAAAACTGATTCCATACTTACCTTAGTACCTACTTCAGGCCGCTGAATGAGTTCACCGACAAACTCTTCCCCTAATTCCAAGATATGTTCCCTTAGATTTGTGATAGCCTTTTTCCAAACATATTCTGCCGCCATATCATAAGCATTTCTATTAAATGCGTCTATAATATTTTTTTGCTGTTGTTCTGTTAAATTGGTAGGATTCGAATATGGTACAATTTTATTAACATCCATAACATTTACAGGAATAACATCTTTGTTATCCATCTTCCACAATAATTTATCTTGCCTCATATCCTTGCTTATTAAATTGAATTAAACCTTCTTGTGTTTTCATTAAGACAGCAAAAATTGTATCTTCTGAAACTAACTTTTTAAATGCTTTAGTCCTTGCACCTCCGACAATCTGATTATCTGTCATAGTTTTGTTTTCAACAATCAAATGATAACCAATCAATTTACCATCATTTGTAAATAAACAGATGCCATCATGATTAAGCATAGCCGTCACTAAATTAGAAATTTTCTTTAATAACTCATGAGCAACTATATCATTGTCGGAACTCCTAAAATGGATATAATACTCATAAAGATCTATAGGTGTCCTATAAAGAAGTACCCCATCCGAGAAAATCTCTGGCACAAAAAGATCCCTATCATTTTTTTTCAAAACTGCAACTAAATTTCCATGTCCAATCTGCAAGGCATAACTTATCATTTTCTCCAGAAAGCCACAAAAATGAGAGTCTTCACATTTCTCACTAATAGTCTCACATAAATCATGAATATAGCGACCTTGGACATCTTCTACTCCATTAAGGGATAAAGAAACAGCATAAGGTTGTTTGTCACTTGCAGGCAAAAATTCTACAGTCTTTGCCCCTATATTATGAAGTAAAATAAAACGGTGATCATCATCAGCGTATAACCTTAACTGTTCCAATAAAGACAGACTCGTTATTTTTTGTTCTCCATTAACAACACCCCACTTTACACCATTATCATTAACTTCCAAAAAAATGCACCACCCTTCATTACAAAGAGGTGCACACATTTTTATTGCTTTAGACAAAGATCTCGGCAATAACTCACCAACATAAAAGTCATACTTGATAAAGAAAGGTATATCCGAAATATTGTTAGTCAATAGAACTTCGGGATAAAGATGTTCACCTTCTTCATAATAATCAGATAGAGAATTGACTATAGATACCAGTTCATCTACAAGAATAGGATTCTTATCTGAATTTCTAAGTGAAAAACCATTATTAAGCAGAAAAGTACCTATTTCCGAAGATACTGTATTTCTCAATGATGTAGCCATATTATTATTCAAACTTAGGAAGCTCTTGAATTATTTTACCTTGTAACAATTTGCCATTAACATGTTTATTGCGTTTTATTCCATCTGCCCCCCAAGTTCCCCATTGCTTAAAGAAAAAAGGAATATTCATTGTTTCAGCTTGTTGCTTAACATTTAAAGCCCAATCCTCCTTCATGGGCCTTGCCTGCATACCACTTTCACCACCAACTATAATCCAATTAATGCCATCCAAATTCATTTTTCCCAAGTCCTCAACCAAAGGTTCACAAGATAAGAATTTAACGGAAGCATTGAGCTTTCGGATTAAGTCTATCCTATGTATTGACGACTTGCATTCTACAGTTACTCCAAGCCAGGCATTGTGAGGAATGGGATGATTAGAGAAATATACAGCCATTCTATCTGCTCGTTTTGTTAGAAGTTGATAACGATGCTGAGGGGTTTTCTCTATCGTTTTCATAACTCTATCAATAAAATCGTCAGGTACTTTCTCATGAAACAGATCGCCCATAGAGCAAACGAATATCATTTGTGGTTTATGCCATTTTAATGGTTCAATCAAACTTTCCTCATGAGTTGTTACATGAAACCCATTGCTATACTTAATTTGTCCCATAGCCTTAAGTCGTCGGGCCATCACTTCTGCATAACAATGCTTACATCCCTCAGACACCTTACTACACCCAGTAACAGGATTCCAACTTTTATTAGTCCATTCTATTTTTGAATTTGCCATCACTAAAAATCAAGAATACAGTCTTTAGAGATAAGAACAGTCACCTCGTGCTTTTTATTATCAGTAAATACTGCATGAATTTTACCATCAAAAACTAACTTTCTAAGAGCCTTTGTATAATGGCTCAAACAATATTTTGTATTGACCTGATCTTTTTTAAATAAAGATAAGGCATCAATATGATTCCCCTTATATTTTTTATATAGTTCTTCTGCAAGTTTGTCTATGTTTTCAGTTGTATCATCAAACAATAGCGAACTACTCATACCTACGGATCTTGGGTTGAAAGTATAGGTGTGTATGCCATCAAAAACAGTTCCAACATTTGCAAAATCATTATAAATGGTTTTGACAAGTTCATACCCTTTTGCACCTTTCGTTAGATGAATAATAAAATGACTAGTTGTAGCCATATCTTCCTCTTGAAATTGAAAAGCCGTATAATAAACTCTTTTTTTAAGGATTAAGTTGAATTCGCGTCCTAACATATCGACAATATATGCAAGTCTGGATAGCACAGAAGTTTGATTGGATTTTCCCAAACAGACCTCATTATAGGAAATCGGGAAAATTTCTTTAATATGTTGTATAAAAAGCTCATTATCCATAGCGGGGTTAATTCTCTTTGTATTCAAAAAGAGAAAGATTTCATTCCCCCAGTTATTTAGAAATTCAGCTAGAACCTTTGTCTTAATACCTTTATATCCAAATGGATCAAAAAACAACAAAGCTGGGCTTGTATTTTTACCATCTTGCATTGTGTTTTTTTGCAAATACTTTTCTACTTTTTCACATTCTCCTATTGTTCGATCGGCAAAGAACGGCTCATACCCAAAAGTTCCCTTAGGATAACGAGCAAGAAAGTTACTTTCAAGAACCTCCTTATAGTTCTTATCATTGAATTGCATGCGTACAATTCCCCGCAGTTTTGGATCTTTATAACACTCATTCGCAATCATCATAGGCGTAGACTCACTACCATCTTCATAAATACCCGGACCAGAAAACAAATCAATATATCTTAATTCTTTCTGTGGATTCTTCAACAGAATTCTACAATATTGAGGGAAATAAGAAGATACAATCTTAGCTTTTACATATGAAGATGCACTCTGATGCTCAAAGAAATTTGCATTTTTTTCCATTCTATTATGAATTATATTATTTTGGTGCCTCCACCAAATCCACTCTCTTAACCTAAAAATATCTCTTTATTTTGCTTGTATTACAAAAATCACAATGTAAGTATTGGCTCACCCGATAAACCAGGGGGATTAAGCATATAGCTTTGTAAGTCTGAAAAGAAAAAACTTTATATCCGTTACTCCTCTTAAAGCAGCTCTAAACGCCTTAATTTTAGCATTGAATGACTCTGCAAAAGCATTAGTTGCCCTATTAACAAAGAAGTTCAAGACTTCATCATAGTGTTCGTAAAGCGTGGCGGCAATAACATTGAAACTCTTAAAGCCAGAGTCATCCACTTTGTTGTACCAGCGTGCAAGCGAGAGTCTTGCTGCATCTTTGACTGTATTCTTGGAAAATATCATTCTTAGCGAATGTGTGAGTGAATAAGCCTCTTTTAGGTCTGGATACGTTTCAAAGAGCACCTCTGCTCTTTGTCTCTGACTTTCTGTCCATTTGTCGGCTGATTTGAAAAGCAGATATCTGCTGCGAGCAAGCAACTGCTTGTGGGTGTCACCATTTGCAAGCACAATTGGAGTGTATGCTTCGCCCTGGCATTTGGCCTCTTCCCTGGCATCCGTGTCTGCTTGAATGGCATCCCATCTATGCGCGATACGCATCTCCTGCAAGGCATCACATGCAAGTTTCTGTATATGGAAGCGGTCTATGGTACGCATTGCATTCGGGAAACAGCGTCTGGCTATAAGTCGCATGGAATTTGACATATCCATTGTTATCTCCTTAACCATCAGTCTTTTGTCCTCGTCAATGCGCATAAGCGCCTCTGTGACAGCATCTGCAGCCACACCCTTTACAATCGCAATGATAGTACCTTTACCTCCACGTGAAGATCTGTTGCTTACTATAGTGTACAGCTCACCATTGCTTGGAGCCGTTTCGTCAATGCAGATGCTTTCACCTATGTTCTCGGGAAAGACAAGCCAGTCTTCTGCATGTGAGAGTTCTGACCATTCACGATAACCGCTGAGCACTTCCTTGTACTGCTTTTCAAAAGTATCCCCGTTTATGTGATAATAGCGGTCAAGCGAACGGGAGGTCGTAGGAATCGTCTCCATACA
>OIYF01000840.1_pt1 | contig 9971 bp, 8 predicted proteins | sample 1587971 | NCBI WGS metagenome assembly OIYF01 (sample SAMN03283248) | human gut metagenome | biome: human-associated habitat; material: feces | host: Homo sapiens | place: Peru | collected 2012 | reverse complement strand
AAGGTCTGGTCTACAAAGAACCAGTCCTGTAAGAAAGCCCTTTGCAAGCCATAAACAGCACACCCCACAAGCCGCATTTTATTCGGCAGACCCTGTACAATTTGCAGCAGCAGGGTATCGTGCCGTTGATCGCGCATATCGAGCGCTACCCCTATGTGCTGGAGGATCCCACCCTGCTGTACGACTGGGTAGCCGCCGGTGCCTATGCGCAGATCAACGCAGGAGCACTGCTGGAGCCTAAGCTCTGCAAAAAATTGTGTAAGTTCATCCAGTGGGGATTGGTTCATGTCATCTCCACCGACACCCATTCCCCGGACAAGCGCCCGCCCCGCATGGCACAGGGCGTGCAGCAGCTGGAAAAGCTGCTGGGCAAGGAAACTGCTGCCCGCATCGTGCGCAACGGCGATGAACTGTTCCACGATCAGGAACTGGACGCTGCGACCCTGCATCAGCCCAAAAAGTTTTTGGGCATGTGGGTCTGATCCTAAAGTAAGGAGAAAACTGCCCGGGCAGAGAATTACTCTGCCCGGGCAGCGGATTTTAGTATGAAGAAAAATAAGGTCCTGAAAATCGTGTTGATCGTGCTGGGCGCGCTGGTGGCTCTGCTGGCAGCAGCTGTTCTTGGCGTGCTGTTCTACCTCCACAGTATGGCAGCCGGTATTCCTGAAACCCTGCCGGATGCCCCGGCGGACAGCACACAGGTCACCCTGACGGATGATGAGATCGATAAGCTGCTCAGCGGTGAGATCACGCTGGAGGAACTGGCAGATGAAGCCGCTGCGTCCGGCAGCGGGGAACAGGAGGCATCCGCAAGCGCTCCGCAGCAGGAGACAGGTGCGGCTTCCTCCCCGGCGAATTCTGATACTTCTCCGGCGGCATCTGCCTCCCGGACGGAGAGCGGCAGTACCGCTTCCTCCGGCAAACAGGAGAATGCCGGTACAGCCAATTCCGGTACAGAAAAACCAGCGTCCTCTTCCGGTAAACAGGAAGCCGCTTATGAAAAAGAGGTCAAGGCGTTGCTGCAGCAGCTGTACAGCGTTAAGGCGCGCGCCGAGGCAGAACTGAACAGCTGCATTGCCGGAGCAAAAGCAGAGTTCAAGTCGCTGCCGGAGTCTCAGCAAACACAGGCACGCAAGGTCTCCATCGTACTGGCAAGAAGCGGCAGACTGTACGCGATGCAGGCATCCTACGATAAGGAAGTGGCGAGCATCGTCAGCCAGATGCGCGCCATTCTGACCGCCAACGGCCAGAGCACCGCATTGGCAGATCAGGCCATGGCCTCCTATAAAGCACAAAAGAGTGCCATGTACTCCCAGCTGACCGCAAAACTGTACTCCTGACCCGCAAAACGACCCATGACCACCCGCAACTGTTTCTCTGAGCACTGACTGTACCGGAAAAAGGCTGCGGGTGGCTTTGTTTTGCCTTTTTGCTGTAATATGGAGAAAAATGCCAAGGACATGGAGGGATGACTCTGCGGCAGAGACGCTGCCTTTTACGCCGACAGGGGAGGGCAGATTGTACGCGCCAACGGAACAATCTCCCAAAAGGCCGGAAAAGTAGCACTTTTACCTACAAACGTACAGGAAATTTGTATAAAGTATAAGATTTCACTCATGCTTTGCTATAATGAAGTGAATTCTTTTCATGTAAATTGACAAAAATCGTGGTTATCTTTATAATAGATAGAGTGTTTCTCGGGTATGGACGATGGTGTTTGTGCAACCGCAAGATGCCATCGTTTTATTATTCGCTTTTCTGTCCGCGTGCCAAGGACAGACGTCTGCTATGTGTGAGGCTGGTGGACTGCGGGAAAGTATGGCTCGGCCTGAGAGCAAAAACAGTAATTCATTGATAGGATTGGAGTGGCATCAAACGATGGCAAAGTACATCATCAAGCGTGTCGCAATGGGTATCTTCAGTATCTTCATTGTGGCTACGGTTACCTTTTTTGTCATGAACCTGGTCCCCGGTGGCCCGTTCGTGGCAGAAAAGTCCATCAGTGCCGCTGCTCAGCAGGCTCTGGCCGAAAAGTATGGCCTGGATAAGCCGCTGGGTGTGCAGTACGTCAACTACATGAAGAGCCTTTTGCACGGCGATCTGGGTCTGAGCCTGCGTCAGCGCGGCCGTACCGTGAACCAGATCATCGCCAGCAAGCTGCCGGTGTCCTGCCGTCTGGCAGGCATTGCAGTGGTTGTGGCTCTGTGCGTGGGCATCCCGCTGGGCTGCATTTCCGCTTACAACCGCGGCAAGTGGCTGGATAACGTTATTATCGTGTTTGCTACCTGTGGCATCGCGATCCCCAGCTTTATTTCCAGCGTGCTGCTATTGTACCAGTTTGGTATGAAAATGAAGGTGCTGCCCACCGTTGGTCTGAACAGCGCAGCTGCCTATATCATGCCGGTCACCGCACTGGCCATCTATCCCTCGGCTTATATCACCCGTCTGATGCGCTCCAGCCTGCTGGACGTTATGGGTCAGGACTATATGCGCACTGCCCGCGCAAAGGGCGTGTCCCAGTTCATGATCCTGTTCAAGCACGCACTGCGCAACGCCATTCTGCCTGTCATCACCTACGTCGGCCCCATGCTGGCCAGCCTGATGACCGGTTCTTTCGTGGTGGAAAAAATCTTCTCCGTGCCCGGTCTGGGCCGCGACTTCGTGTCTGCCATCACCAACCGTGACTACACCATGATCATGGGCACCACCATCCTGCTGTCCAGCATGGTCATCATTGCAAACGTGATCGTGGATATCCTTTATAAGATCATCGACCCGCGCATCAAGCTGCAGTAAGAGAAAGGAGCGATTTTCATGGAAAACATTAAAAAGAATCCGCTCAGCCTGCAGCTCAAAGCGGGGGATTTTCTGCCTGCCAGCAATGAGGAAAAGCAGAGCCTGGTGGTCATGCGCGAAAGCGTCAACTTCTGGAAGGACGGTATCCGCCGCCTGAAGAAGAACAAGATCGCCATGGTCAGCTTTGTGTTCATCATTGCCATTGCCATCTTTGCCTACCTGCTGCCCGCCGTCTGGCCTTACAGCTACTCCGAGCAGATGAAGGGCAGCAACAACCTGAAGCCCTTTGAGTACTCTGCCTCCGAGCAGGCACGTATCGACGCAGGCGAAAAGGTGTTCCCGCACATTCTGGGCACCGACCGTATGGGTCGTGACTTCGCTGTGCGTATCATGATGGGTACCCGCGTCAGCCTGTCCGTCGGTCTGATCGCCTCTGTGCTGGTGCTGATCATCGGCGCCACCTACGGTGCTATTTCGGCCTTTGCCGGCGGCTGGGTGGACAATATCATGATGCGTATTACAGATATTCTGTACACCATCCCCGATATTCTGCTGATCATCCTGCTGGGCATGGCCCTGAAGGATCCGCTGGATGCACTGGCTACCAAGCCCGGCTTCAAGTGGATGCAGACCCTTGGCCCCAACATGATCTCCATCTTCATCATCTTTGCTCTGCTGTACTGGGTCGGCATGGCGCGTATCGTCCGCAGCCAGATCCTGATCCTGAAGGAGAGCGAGTACGTTACCGCTGCCCGTGCACTGGGCGCATCCAGCGGCCGCATCATCAAAAAGCATCTGCTCACCAACTGCATCGGTACCCTGATCGTTACCACCACCCTGCAGATCCCGGCTTCCATCTTCACCGAGAGCTACCTGAGCTTCATCGGTCTGGGTGTTGCAGCCCCGCTGCCTTCTCTGGGTTCTCTGGCTACCGATGCCGTCAAGGGCATGAACACCTACCCCCATCTGCTGATCGCCCCCGCACTGATGATCAGCGTGATGATCCTTGTGTTCAACCTGTTCGGCGATGGCCTGCGCGATGCCTTTGACCCGAAGCTGAAGAATTGATGAGGTGAACAGAAATGAGCGAGAAAATTCTTGATATCAAAGATGAACGCCTTTCTTTCTTCACCCCTGCGGGCGAAGTAAAGGCACTGAACGGCGTTTCCTTTACTATGAATCAGGGCGATGTTCTGGGCGTTGTGGGCGAGTCCGGCTCCGGTAAGTCGGTCACCGCTTACTCCGTTATGGGTCTGACCGCTTACCCCGGCAAACTGGTGGGCGGCAAGGTGTGGTTCAACGGCCACGAGATCGAGAACATGAAGGAGAAGGACTTCCGCAAGATCCGCGGCAACGAGGTCTCCATCATCTTCCAGGACCCCATGACCAGCCTGAACCCGGTGTACACCATCGGCAACCAGATCGTGGAGGTCATCCGCCTGCACACCGATAAGAACAAGGCCGATGCATGGGCACGCGCCAAGGAGCTGCTGGAGCTGGTTGGCATCAATGAGCCTGAGAAGCGTCTGAAGCAGTACCCCCACGAGCTGTCCGGCGGTATGCGCCAGCGCGTGATGATCGCCATTGCACTGGCCTGTGAGCCTAAGCTGCTGATCGCTGACGAGCCCACCACCGCACTGGACGTGACCATTCAGGCACAGATCCTTGAGCTGATGCAGGATCTGCGCAAGAAGCTGGGCATGAGCATTATCATGATCACCCACGATCTGGGTGTCGTGGCTTCCATGTGCGAGAAGATCGCCGTCATGTACGCCGGCCACATTGTGGAGTACGGCACCACCGACGAGATCTTCTACCAGCCGGGTCACGAGTACACCAAGGGCCTGATCAACTCCATCCCCAAGCTGAACACCGCAGAGCACGAGCGCCTTGTGCCCATCGAGGGCACCCCTGTGGACCTGCTGAATCCGCCGGCCGGCTGCCCCTTTGCGCCCCGCTGCAAGAACTGCATGAAGATTTGTCTGAGCAAGATGCCCCCGCGCACCGAGCTCAGCGATACCCACTATACCTACTGCTGGCTGCAGCAGAAGGCTGCATTTGAGAAAGGGGAAAAGGCAGAATGAGTGAACACAAGACGCTGGTTGAAGTCCAGCACCTGCAGCAGTATTTCCCCGCCGGCGGTGTGGGCAAGAACCGCAAGTACGTTCAGGCTGTGGATGACGTAAGCTTTGCCATCCGCAAGGGCGAGACCCTTGGTCTGGTAGGCGAGTCCGGCTGTGGCAAGACCACCACCGGCCGCACCCTGCTGCGCCTGTACGAGCCCACCGGCGGTAAGATCTACTATGACGGCAACCTGCTGTTCGATAAGGACAACAAGATCGCAGTGGATATGCTGCCCTACCGCCGCCGTATGCAGATCGTTTTTCAGGATCCCTACGCAAGTCTGGATCCCCGCATGACCATTGGCGACATCGTGGGTGAGGGCATTGATATCCATCATCTGGCCGAGAACGAAAAGGACCGCCACGATAAGATCATCGCTCTGCTGGAGCGCGTTGGCCTGAACAGCGAGCACGCAAACCGCTACTGCCACGAGTTCTCCGGCGGTCAGCGTCAGCGCGTGGGCATTGCCCGTGCACTGGCCGTGAACCCCGAGTTCATCGTTTGTGACGAGCCTGTTTCCGCACTGGACGTTTCCATTCAGGCACAGGTCGTCAATATGTTCGAGGATCTGCAGCAGGAGATGGGTCTGACCTACCTGTTCATCGCCCATGACCTGAGCGTTGTCAAGCACATCTCCAACCGCATCGGCGTGATGTATCTGGGCAAGATGGTGGAGCTGGCCGACAGCTACGAGCTGATCACCCACAGCATCCACCCCTACACCCGCAGCCTGATCTCCGCAATTCCGGTGGCAGACCCCATTACGGCCCGCCAGTCCAAGCGTATCGTGCTGCAGGGCGATGTGCCCAGCCCCCTGAACCCGCCGTCCGGCTGCCGTTTCCGCACCCGCTGCCCCTATGCAGACGAGCAGTGCGCCAACGAGGTGCCCGAGTTCAAGGAGGTCTCCACCGGCCACTGGGCAGCATGCCATCACCTTGACCGCGTGAAGTGAGAACACTTCACACCAGTAAAAGGTGAAAACAATTCAACTTAGCGCTGAAATGTTGTCACAAAATGGTTACAGTCCAAGTTTTGGACTTGTAACCGGCATGAGAACGCATTATAATCATTCGTGTTCCTCCGGTGTACATTTGCACCGGATCGAATATAGAGGCGGCTGGGGGAACCTGGCACACTCAAATTTGATATAAGGGAAGGATATTATTATGAAACGCATTTCTCGTCGTAATTTCCTCAAGGTTGCAGGCGTGGGTGCCGCAGCTATGGGTCTGGCAGCCTGTGGCGGCAGCAAGTCCGGTTCTACCGCAACCTCCGGTTCTGCTTCTTCCGCTGCTGGTTCTTCTACCGGCAGTGTCAACACCGCTGGCTTCACCGTCCAGTACGGCCCCAACCCCGAGACTCTGGATCCCTCTTTGAACAGCGCTGTTGATGGCGCCAACACCATCATCACCATCTTCGAGCCCCTGCTGATCATCAACGAGAACAACGAAGTTGTTGGTGGCCAGGCTGAGAGCTGGGAAGCAAGCGAGGACGGCCTGACCTGGACCTTCACCATGCGTGACGGCCTGAAGTGGAGCGATGGCACCGACCTGACTGCTAAGGACTTCGAGTACAGCTTCAAGCGTATGGCTGATCCTGCTACCGCTGCTCCCTATGCAGCGACCTGCCTGGGCATGATCGATGGTTTTGACGCAGCACAGGCCGGTGATACCGATGCTCTGAACGTCAAGGCAAGCGACGACGGCAAGACCCTGACCATCGTGCTGTCCTACCCCTGCTCCTACTTCGACAAGATGGCCGCATTCGCATCCATGAGCCCTGTGCAGCAGGCTACCGTTGAGGCCAACGGCGATGCATGGTGCACCTCCGCTGAGACCTTCGTCTCCAACGGCCCCTACATGATCACCGAGTGGACCCCCTCCGAGCGTATCGTTCTGACCAAGAACCCCAACTACGTTGGCGGCTGGGATAGCTCCAAGATCGTTTCCGACAGCATCACCCTGCTGCTGCTGGAGGACTCTTCCGCTGCCTTCGCTGCTTACAACAGCGGCGAGGCTGTCCTGATCAAGGACGTGCCCACCGACGAGATCCCCAGCCTGACCAAGGCAGAGGACGGCGGCGACTTCTATGTTGACACCATTCTGGGCACCTATTACGTCAGCATGAACCTGCAGCGCGATGCCTTCAAGGATGCCAAGGTCCGCAAGGCTCTGGCTCTGGCTATCGACCGCGACTACGTTGCCAACACCATCATGCAGGGCACCTACTCTGCTGCTTCCAACCTGGTCGGCCCTAGCATCGTGGACGCGCAGGGCTACTTCTACGATAACGCGAACGGCGGTTCTCCCTACATTGCAGCTGACTACGAGGCAAATATGGCCGAGGCTAAGAAGCTGCTGGAAGAGGCTGGCTACCCCAATGGCGAGGGCTACCCCACCATCGAGTACAGCACCAACGATTCCGGCTACCATGTGCCTCTGGCAGAGTACCTGCAGCAGACTTGGGGCGATCTGGGCATTACCCTGACCATCAACAAGATGGAGTGGTCCTCCTTCACCCCCGCTCGTCGTGCAGGCGAGTACGATGTTGCCCGTAACGGCTGGGTCATGGACTACAACGATCCTTCCAACATGGTCGAGCTGTTCTGCACCGACAACGGCAACAACGATGGTAAGTACTCCAACCCCGAGTTCGATGCCACCGTTGAGGCTTCCAAGGTCGCTGACAAGGCTGTCCACTTCCAGAAGCTGCACGAGGCTGAGGACATCCTGATGGAGGATATGGGCTGCATCCCCGTTGCTTACTACAACGAATTCTGGCTGCAGAGCTCTTCTCTGAAGGGCGTCTGGCACAGCCCCTACGGCTACTGGTACTTCCAGTACGGCTACATCGAGGAGTGATTTCCTCCCTGTGCTGTGCAGCGTAAGCTGAACCGTAAACTATAAGCGCTAAGCACCCCGCTGACCGGAAACGGTTGGCGGGGTGCTTTTTTGCTGTTATCCTGCAAAAAAGACGAGTGCTCGGTTTTGCCGAGCACTCGTCTTTTATATGTAAACCAGATTGAAAAGGTACCAGCTTACACCGCAGCCATGGCGGCCAGAACGCTCTGCCAGCTCTTGCTGCGTGCGGCAGGCACCGGGGCGGGGCGGGTGCGCCGTGCAGCAGGGGCACTATGACCGGTCGCAGAGGATACCGTCAGGGCAGGGGAGGGGCAGAAGAACACAGCACTGTCCTTTGCCAGCCACTGCGCAGCCAGTGCAGCGGCCTGCGGGTCAGACTGCAACGCGCGGCGCTCGTTCCCGGCCAGAAAATCAGCCAGCCAGTACAAAATTGCGGCCAGCGGCAGGCAGGGGGAAGCGTCCTGATTCCAGTAGCTCCAGCGTGCACCGCGACCGAGGTGGCTTTCGACTGTGATCTGTGCACCGGTGCGGGCATTCTGCGGGATGGAGCCAACATAGTTGGTCCCGGCGCGCTGCCCAAGCTCCTCCACAAGGCGCTGGGTGCGGGCAGCATCCAGCCGATCCTCCCGGCAGTAGGCGCGGAAGTCGGTCTGGCTCAGCAGGCTGTCGGCACTGGACGGAAAACGCCCGGTCAACTGCCCATCGGCATTGTGGCACAGCTGCCAGCCCTTGCGGAACAGCTGGAAATTCAGGCAGCGCCGTCCCATGGTGGAATAGCACACAAGGGCGCTCTGCTCCCCGGGCAGCTGTTTTACTTCAAGATAGGCATCGTTGCCGCAGGTATCCTGCAAACGGACGGTAAGCAGCAACTGTGCACCGGCGTGCTGGGTGGACATGGCGTTGTGCATGGCGTCAAAATAACGGGAAGCGTCCATGATTGATCTCCTTCCTAAAAAGCAAACAGCGAAACGTTGTAAAAGCACCAGCCGGGTGATCGGGCCGACAGGCTGCATAAAACTTCTCTGAACGTAGTATAGCATACTTTTGAGGAAAAAACAACTGCAAGTTTCTTCAAAACGACAAAATTTTGCAAAAGCTTATGGCATAGAGCAAACGAAAGTTCAAAGCATGGTTGTGCTTTATGATAAGCGGTTGTGAAAAATGACCCCTGCGGGAGATGCCGGCTAAGGCAGGAGTTGCTCCCACAGGGGTCATTTTATATTTTTCAATCGCCAAGCTCCCGGATCTCGTTCTGGATCAATCGCCCGGCAGCGCGGGCTAGCTGATCCATGCCGCGGATGCGCGCCATATTTTTGCCGTAGATCTGCGCGGCGGCACCGGCGCTGCTGTCCTCGCCCATAAAAACGGCAGACACCCGCACGCCCTGCCGCTGCAAGGTGCGCACCTGCGCGGCGGTATCGGCCACACCGGCGGCGTCCTCGTAGGCGCAGCCCAGCGGGTTCTCCGCTGTGGGCGGGATGCGGCGGCTGTCGTTGGGGCTGGCATCGGTCAGCAGGATCATCAGGTGGCGCGGGGCGGGGCCGGGGGCGTACTGAATCAGATTGCCCGCTGCCCGCAGCGCCAGACCGTCCCGGTTCCAGCCTGAAGCAAAGTACCGGAAGATGCTCTGCCGGTTCTTGTCCGCAAAACCTTTCAGTACCCGCAGTACCGTGTAGCCCCGCAGGCTGCTAAAGGCGCTTACCCGCACCGGAATGCCGCAATTGGCCAAGCTTTCGGCCAGAATGACACCCTGCGCCGCGATCACCTCCTGACAGTGCAGGCGGGAGGCAGAGGCGTCCAGCAGTAGGTCCACCGTAAAGGCGGGACAGTTTTCCTCCTCCGGACACAAAAACACCCGGTCATCGTTCAGGTAAGGGGCGCGCCACACCCGCCCGGCGCACAGGTTTCCGCTGCGTGCCACCCGCTGGTCGGGCTGCTGATGCACCAGAATGCAGTTGCGGATCTGCTCGGTAAGGCGCAGCACCACGCTGCGGTGCAGCTCCTGATTTTTGGCATAGTAGGCGCGGTTGCGTTCGGCCTGCAATTCGGCCTGCTGCGCCAGCTGCCGCGCTTCCGGGGTGGGCGCCTGCGCCGGGCTGGGCACACCGGCGCTGAACCACAAGTGACAGCCCAGATGCACCCCGGTGCACAACTCCTGCTCGGCCTTGCGCAGCTGCTCCGGCGGGTAGA
>OIYF01000838.1_pt1 | contig 9978 bp, 4 predicted proteins | sample 1587971 | NCBI WGS metagenome assembly OIYF01 (sample SAMN03283248) | human gut metagenome | biome: human-associated habitat; material: feces | host: Homo sapiens | place: Peru | collected 2012 | reverse complement strand
TTCAGAGAACTTAACCTGAGCAAGGGCACCATCATAAATAGGACACCAAGCACCATCTTCTCCATCTGCCTTGATATCCTTCATATAAACAGTTGCTGCCTCTACAGGTAGATAAATCAGCTTTGCTTCTTTATCTGTAATATTGGTCATCCATACCTTAATTATCAATTTGGCACCATCCTTATACTTTGTAGGCTTTTTAAGCAGATAAACATTGATGCCGTCAAGGAAGGCTTCATCAGTTCCAAGCATAAAGAGATTACCCCAACCCACAATATCTACCGAATTGGTTCCTCCAACATATCCTTGACCATTGCCATACTCACATGCAGAAAGCATATATGTGGACCCCCATTCGCGACAGTCGATGGTTGTTATCTCCGAAGTGCCTCCCACCTTTATAGTATAAGGAGCAGTATAACTGTTGGTTTCTGTGCCGTTTCCCACCGTAAGGGTAGGCATAGCATAGATACCGGGCTTGGAATAGCTTACCTGGATATCACTACTTGTGAAAGAAGACACACTGCTTCCTGGCACAGTCCATTGGTAAGAGGTAATATTTCCTGTCGATTGGTTTACATAACTTGCTTTCTTGTCGGAAGAAGCCAACAGCCATGCTCCCCCATTGATGTCCTTGTGCTTGAACAGGTAATTACAATTGGCGTTGTCTCCTTGCGAAATGGTTCCAAGGTTAGCTAAAGGTACAGGCGTCTTATAGTTTGCCTTCAAACCATTATTAGCAGCAGCTAATAATTTTGCTTTAGACGCTGTTTGCAGCAACTCGGCTTTGGGTGTAGGAATAATGTAAGAAACCTCCTGTGCACGACTCCCTGTTGTACCAACAGCACCAAGAGTCATGGTCAGCAAGACGATACCAAACTGCTTCATTAAGTGTCCCATAATGTTTGATTAATACTAATAAATTCTGCAACACTAAAAATTATTTTTAAGAATAAGTACCTGGACCAACAATTGTTTTGCCAGGAGGTTGCCAAATCAGAAGACTCACTTAACTCAGTGTTGCAATAAAAATCAAGTAACTCTTCAAAAGACAAGGCGAAGTGTTTATATCTGCCCCTTGGTACGGTAAGTAACCATGGGTGGGCAATGTATTTGATAGGATAAGGAAGCGACAGCTTTATTTCAATCTGAACATGACGGGAATCTTTACCGTGCCGGCAACGACCTTGCCTTTCCCATCAGGCACAAAGCGAGGCATCAGCTTTACCACTCTCAAAGCCTCCTTGTCGAACAGAGGGTCGTCGCTCATCATCACCTTGTATTGAGAGAGATTGCCCTTGGTGTCTACCTGAGCTGAAATGATAACCCTGCCTTCCTTTTTCAACGTGTGGGCAGCCTCAGGATAACGCATATGTTTGGCAATGAAAGCACGCATGGCTTTCAGACCTCCAGGGAAGTAAGGAACGACGGTACCTGCATCAGAGAGCAGGTCGCTATCCAACTTAACAGGCTCCGGCATGGAGTCCTTAAGTACTTGACTCACTTCAAAGTCGGATGACTTCATGTGATTTTGTTTCTTTTCCGTACAGCCTGCCACCAACAGGACTGCACAGAAAAGCAATATAAGATTTCTCTGTTTCATACATTATTTGACAATCTTCTTACCGTTCACGATATATATGCCTTTGTCAAGGCCGTTGGCAGAAGTGCCCATATAACGACCGTCCAAAGAGTAAACACCCTGGCCGAAGGAAGACATCTCATCATTCTCTATGAAGTGAATACCCGTGATGATGTTGTCGTTACTGCCGCCCATGAAGTCGAAGTCGATGCTTCCATCCTCATTCTGAGTAATGTTGGTGATAGGCTTGCCCATGGTTGTTCCGCCCTGATAGATGGTAGCAGCAGGCGAAGAGGTGTCGGTAAGACTGTTGTTACCATTAAAGGGATACAGGTCACCAGCCTGCGAGTCTGCAGAAGAACCTTCTTCGTTGTCTGCATGAAAAATCGTAAGGCGCTGATGATCGTTGTCAAGATAAGCATATCCTGGGCCATGCTGGTTGCTATAATTGACAATGGTGTTGACATTGTTGAGCTCCCAGATATTCTTGTCATAGTCCACATGGGTTATCATCATGCCACTGGCTGGCAACAGCTTGTCCCAGATACCTACGCTCTGCTGTCTGTTCTCAATGAGATAATACTCGTTCTTGTTGTTGTCATTATAGACAACAAATGCTTGTCCGTACTTCACATCCTGCGCCTGCATACCTTTTACAGATGCTGGTTTATCAAGGACTATGGGAGTTATCCAGCCAGCAATCCATTTCTCATAGGCTGAATAGTTGGGAGGACAGAAGCTCTCACCATTATAGCTGCCAGAGCACATCAGGTCGAAGGAACCCATTCCGAAATTTCCACCATAATTGGTATCATACAGGTCTGGATAACCCAAGCAATGAGAGAACTCATGACAGATGGTGCCAATACCATTGATACGGCTTCGTCCCAACATGTCATACGTATTCTCATTACCACAGGCATAGGTATTTACATTAACACCATCTTTGGTTTCATAACGTTTACCAACCGTCGAAGCCGACAACATACTCTCATGAGGCCAAATAGTATCTTCGGAACCACCATCAGCCTCGCCGAAACCTGCGTAAATAACAAATACTTGGTCCACTTCGCCGTCACCATCCCAGTCGTAGTCTTTATAGTTTACGTCTTTATCAGCCATCTGGCAAGCCTCCAATACCATGTGTCCTGCCTTTGCATCCACATCACCATCCTTGGTATGTGCGCCATAATAAGCCATGTTTTGCGACAAAGTATAGGGACCTACAACGTCGAAATCCAATTCAAACTGTCCGTTACTTTGTGCCAAGAAATAATCTTTCACACTGCCTTTGAATCCCAAACTATTGGTAAAGCCTTTTTTGTTGGCAATATTATCGAACATAGTGCGGGTGTGAGTCCTGCCGAACTTTACATCCTTGAAATTGACAAGAATGATGAGTCCTTTCTTTGTTCCTGTAAAATGAGAGAAAGCACCTGTTATTTCTCTTTTCGGTCCTCGTTTGGCAAAGCGTTTGATGCGTTCATCATTGGCTTTTTGACGTTTTGCCAAACCTCGGTTCACAACCTGTGCTTTATCTGTAATCTTAAATGTGCGGGAATCAATATCCTGCACATAGCATTTACCATCATCCGCCTGCCAATAAGAGGCGAACTCATCACCTTTAAGCTCTGCTACCACAGAAGTTCCGTCAGCAAGTTTTATTGTACGCTTCACTCCTTTCTTAGCTGGAACAGCATGAGCACACGACAATCCCAAGACCAATAAGCAAGCCGTAAGATAAAGTTTATATTTCATACAAAATTATTATTAAGAAAGAAAAGACTCTATACCAAGACACGAGGTATAGAGTCTTACTGTTTTATTTCAAAATTGTATTATCTGAGATGAACCTTCTTGCTGTTGACAAGCTTCTTGTTCATCTGATAAGGTTTACCTGTAAAGAAGTTGTTGAACGAACGGTGTGAAGCAGCCACTTTGTTGACACCCTTCTTAGCTGCATTTTCAGCAGTAGCGGTAATCTCGAAAGTCTCCTTTTCCATTGCGAAAATACCATCACCTAAGTGATAAACCAAATTGAAGGTGAAGACATTCTCCTTATAAGAATTAAGCACACCAGCAGCAGAAGCATTAGCGTCTCCTATCATAGTCGCAACATCATCAACAATTACCTGGTCGCCAGCCTGATTACCTTTGACACCAGAATTATTGTTGCTGACAGAGATGACACCTGTTTCTTTGTTCCAGGTGAAATCAAAGTCATATCCTTCATTTAACCATGGTGTGATACGGAAATGTGTAGGATCACTCTTGCTCTGAAGCAATGTTGCTTCAGAAGGATAAGGAGATGTTCCACCCAACTTCTCAAGGAAGCAACCCATAGGTCCTTCTTTTGGGAAGAATGGACCACTGATGTCCTCTACGCCGAGAGTAAACACGCCATAAGCCACTTCTTCAAACTGCTCTTCTGCATCCTTGCTCGACTTGAGAGTTATAGGAGTTGCATCAGCACCCTTTGCCTCACCATTCTCATAAGACACTGTCACCAAGTAGTAGTTGCCAGACTCCTCAAATGGAACTTCCACTCTGCCAGCCTCTGATATCTCTGTAGCTTCTACCGAACCATCGATAATACCGCTCTCAGTTTTATTCAGGTCTTCACCCTCTTTTACCAGGGCATACTTGACAGTAGTCACATCAGCACCAAAGGTCAAGTTGAAGACTGCGTTATCTTTATCGTTTGTATCAGTCATACGGCCGAGATACTCAACGCCTACACTGTAATCCTTGAGTTCAACACCAGGCATTGCGACACGCAACATGCCATCGGCATTGGCAAAAGCAACTGGTTCTCCATTCAGGCAAGCATATGCGGTCTTGCCAGCAGGGAATGTAAATACTCCATCCTTGAAAGTACCAAACCATTCTGGTTTCTTCGCCTTGATAACGTCCAAAGAAACGCCATTGTCCAAATTGGATTGTACGAACGAGAGGTAAGAAATAACTCCATCAGAACTGTTTAGGGTTACACCTGTATTGAAAGTGCCCTTGATGTATACGAAGTCAGGGTCGGTTGCGTCGATAATCATATCGGTATTGCTCTCGTTCTCATCGAATGCTGTGTACCAAGGGTTTGCACCACTCCATCCCTTTTGACCATAAGGAGCTACCACTCTGTAGATACCAGGGTTATGGGCATCTTGCTGGATTTGTACATCCCAATCAAGCATCTCAATACCATAAAGAGAAGACATAATACCATCACGGAAATTACCCTTGCCACCGGCAACATCTACATAAGCAGAAGCACCTGCTTTGAATTGGTAAGAAGTTGCACCAAATGGAGTAGAGAAGTTGTCAGCATCGAAACTGATAGTACCACCCACGTAGTTACCATAAACCAACTCGTCAGGGTTGAAAGTAATGTGGATATTTGCAGTAGCCTCACCATCAGCAAAAGTCACTGTTGAAGGCACCGTATAGATATTGCCTTCATCTGCAGTAAACATCAGTGGCACGGTAAGCTCTCCCTCTGTGTTCTGTCGACTCAAGGTGACATCGAAGTTTCCAGACTCTTTGTTCACCTCAATCTTACTTGGGAGCGTGTTGCTGAAATATACCTGGGCTCCCTTCAGAGCCTCAGGTGTATCATATTCGTAATCGCTTGTACATGCACCCATGGCAACAGTAACCAGAGCAGCAATTGCGATTTTTGCATATCTAAATATCTTATTCATGATTTTTACTTTTTAAGTGTTATTTTCCTGTCCACTCTGAATATGCAGAAGTTGGGTTAGGGTTGTTCCAACCTTCCAATGCAGGATTGTCCTCTGCTTCTGTACGGTAGATGGTAAAGTTCATCCATGCAGGGCGACCCTGAGTATTGAATCTGGTACCAGGACCAAAGTTTGTTCCAAGGTAACCTCTTTCTACAGAATAGTTCAAACGCTTAATATCAAAGAAGGTCAATCCCTCACCCCAGAGCTCTACACGCTTCTGGAATACGATTTCCTCGATGACATCATCCTGATCGGTCTTGCTGCAGCTATAAGTCTTATTGCGATAAGTCTTCATGAATTTCTCCAAAAGTTCCTTGCCTTTCTCTGCATTCTGGTGAGCTGCAGCCTCAGCCTCGATGAAATACATTTCCTCAACACGCATCACAGGATAAGCAGATGCTGCACCTACGGTATAGTTGTCACCGTCGCCATTGACTGGGCGGAACTTGGCTGACGCATAGTCAGGATAGCTCTCAGCTGTCTTTGAGTTAATCCATTCGGTCTTGCCTTCCAAAGGACTGCCCTCAGGAGCCTTCCACATCAGCTTACGCCAGTCAGAATTACCGATACGGTCGTACATGTTGGCATCAATCATAATATAAGGCTCTGCACCCGTATAACCGAAAGAAGTCTCATTGCTCATCCATGAAGTCCAGTTGATGATACCAGTCTTTACAGTTTCGTTGGCATCGGTCTGCTTAGCGCCCCACATAAACTTAGACAAGTCGTTGAAACCAGAAGTCTTGCTCAGCGCCTCACTCTGTGTCATCGGGCTGCCACTATAGTTGTTGATGGCATTACGGGCAGCCTCCTGAGCCTTGGGATAATCCTCTTTCCACATATAGAAGCGGGCCAACAGACCATAAACCTCAGCCTTGTGTGGGAACACCTTGTCAGAATCATCGAACTTGTCGATATTCTCCAAAGCATAAGTCAAGTCATCAAGAATAAACTGCTGCATTACCTCTTTTGTAGCACGAGGGTTGTTGCGAGCCTCTTCCAAAGTAGTCTTCTCGGTAACAATAGGTACTGTCAAGCCTTCTACGTTGTTACCATCGGCATTTACACCAGTAGTAAACTTATCATTGGTTTTGAACTCATACATCTGTGCCATCTCAAGGTAAGCAATGGCACGGAATGCCTTGGCTACAGCCTCATAGCCTGCATACTTGTCCTCCATACCAGTCTTGTTGGCATTGGCGATCGCAGAGAGGGCAACATTGGTATTCTGAATAAACTTATTATAATATGCCCAAACATACCATATCGTAGGAGCGTCCTGATTCAATAAAGTTGTCTGCTCATATTTAGCAAACCAGTCATATCCAGAAGGAGATGGGCTTACGGGAAGGTCGCCTGTCATCACATCGCGCATGTGCAACATCGCACCATATCCAAACTCGAAGTGATAGTCTCTTGCGCAAGCGTTGAAATAATAAGGAAGGCCCCATACCAAAGCTTTCACAGCAGAAGAGGACTGATTGACCTGACTTTCTATTACAGTAGAAGATTGTGGATCAACCTCTTCGATACAGCTGTTAAATGTGGCAAGCGACATGACAGCCACTCCCATACCTGCTATATACTTATTTATCTTGTTCATTGTAATCTCTATTTTATATTATTAGAATGTAACTGTCAAACCACCAGAAATGGTTCTGATAGATGGAGCGTAAGTAGAGTTGGCACCACCAGAAAGGCTCTGACGAGGATCCAGTCCCTGACGCTTTGACCATACCCAAACATTGTCAGCAGTAGCATATACACGCAAGCTCTGCAAGCCAAGTTTCTGCATCCAGGTCTTTGGGAATGTGTAACCCAACTGGATATTGTCGAGTGACAAACATGATGCGGAGATCAGGAAGCGGTCTGAAGTAGCAGCTTCGTAACCACTCTTGGCATCCATGAAGTTCAAACGAGGCACATCGGTATTCTTGTTCTCTGGAGTCCAGGCGTTGAGCAAGTCAACATGGAAAGCCTGACCACGGTTATAAGACATAGCCTGCTGATAGTTGCTGTCCAAAATCTGGCCACCAAGCTGATAAGAGAACTGAGCTGAGAAATCGAAGCCCTTGTAAGATACAGAAGTACCGAAGCCACCGAATACCTCAGGACGAGTACTGCCACAGAGATAGAAGCTTGCCTCTGATGGATCCATAACCTTTACCATCTCAGTAGTTTCTTTACCATTCTCATCTGTCACGGTCTTGTCTTTCCAGTACATAGCTATACCTGTTTCTGGGTCAACACCTGCATACTTGTGCAGATACAGTGTGTTAAGTGGCAAGTCCTCACCCACGAAGTAAGAACCATTAGAGTAACCTGCATGACCATCCTTTACCAAAGTCTTGTTCTCATCAGGCAACTTGCTTACATAGTTGTGGTCGTAAGAGAAGTTCACGTTCAATGACCATACCAAGTCCTTGGTACGGATGACATCACCATCGAGAGAAACCTCGATACCATTGTTCATCATATCGCCGATGTTTCTCCACTGTGAGGTATAACCATAGCTGGTTGGCAAAGAGAATGCAAACAACATATCAGAAGTCTTGCGAGAGAAGAACTCTACATTACCATTCAAACGGCGTCCAAACATAGAGAACTCTACGCCAGCATTGAACATACCACCTGTCTCCCAGCTGATATCCTCATTCTTCAACACTGAAGATGGTATCAAACTGGCATTGTCGCTTGAAGACTTGATAGAATAACGCTGGGTGTAAAGGTATTCACCAATATTATCGTTACCTACCTGACCATAAGAAGCCTTCAGTCGCAACTCGTCAATCCACTTAGCCTTGAACCAGTTTTCCTTAGAGATAAGCCATGCGCCACCAAGTGACCAGAAGCTACCCCAACGGTTATTCTTTGCAAAACGAGAAGATGCCTGGCGAACATAAGATACCTGACCAAAATATTTCTCGCTCCAGTTGTACAAAGCACGAGCCATATAGCTCTCTGTGTTGTAACGGGTCATAGAAGAAGAAGGTGTACCATTGGAAGCTACCGCACCGTTCAACTCGGTATTGTCTGGGCTGAACTGATTCTTGCGGGAAGCCGACAAAGAGTAAACACGATAGTCATAGTAAGTATGTCCCAACTGAGCCGAAATGTTATTGTTGCCATAAGAATGAACCCAGTTCAAACGCTGCTCCAAGTTATAGGATGTAGAACGACCATGACTCTTGTAAACGACACCATTAGAAGAAGCATACTGACCATAGTATGGGTTGGTGGTCTGTGTGGCACGATATTCGTCATTGTAAACACTGTTGATAGAGGTTACCTTGAAGTCGTATGGCAGGCTGATCTCTACAGTTCCTGTAGCATTCAAGGTGTTGCCATTGGTGTTGAGGACGTTCAACTGGTTATCAGACAATGGGTTTGATTGAGACATATAAGGACGCTTCTGTCCGTTTACCTTACCGTCACCATAGTCATAGCTATTGATACCACTGTTGTTGTCGAAAATGATGTTGCCATTGGCATCGCGGTTATACAAAGGATAGATAGGTGCCATATTGGTCAAAGCAAACACGTTTCCGCTTGAACTTGCTTCACCCTCATCGTTTGTACCATTCATGTCGTAATGGGTATAGCTTACATTGGCACCCACCTTCAACCAATTCTTAATCTTATAGTCTGCCTTGAAACGAGCAGCAAGACGCTCATAGTCTGAAGATGGAGTAAGACCATCAAAGCTAAGATAGTTTACTGACGTATAGAAAGAGCCACGGTCGTTTGCACCATTGGCTGTAACAGTATACTCCTGACGCAGGCTGTTGCTGAAAGTAGCATCTACCCAATCATCAGGAATCAGATAATAACCATTCACCAGGTTACCCAATGTGGCATTAGGATTGACACGACCATTGGTACCGATGAACTCCTGACCCTCAGGAACGCTGAACACCTGATAGCCCAAGCCATAGTTGCCGGCAGCAGCCACCTGACTGTTAGCCCACTCATGTGCAGCAGTCTCACTATATCCGAGACCATTGGTCATAGCAGTTCCTTTATCCTTGCCTTTAGCATCAGCCATGGCATAGTTCTTAAGTCCGGCATACCACATTTCGTAATATTTGGCAGGACTTGTCACAAACTCATAGTCTGGAATAGCACGAGAGTTGGAACCCCACTTTGCGTCAACAGTAATGATACCTTCGCCTACCTTACCCGACTTAGTAGTGATGAGGATAACACCATTAGCACCACGGGCACCATAAAGAGCAGAAGAAGAAGCATCCTTCAATACTGTCATACTTTCAATATCAGAAGGGTTAATCGAGTTGATATCGCCATCGTATGGAGAACCGTCAACTACGATAAGAGGATCATTACCAGCATTGATAGAGCTGATACCACGGATACGGATTGTAGAGGTAGAACCAGGAGCACCAGAAGCTTTTATCATCTGCACACCAGCGGCCTTACCTTTCAAAGCATCAACAACGTTGGTTACCTGAACCTTACCAATCTCTTCTGCACCTACAACAGCAGCAGAACCAGTAAAGGCAGATTTCTTTTCAGTACCATAAGCAACAACCATCACTTCGTCAAGTGATTTGCTATCAGTATCCAATACAATCTTCATGTTCTTTGCGGCCTTGACGGTCTTGGTGACCATGCCGATGTACGATACCTCCAACTTCG
>OIYF01000836.1_pt1 | contig 9981 bp, 6 predicted proteins | sample 1587971 | NCBI WGS metagenome assembly OIYF01 (sample SAMN03283248) | human gut metagenome | biome: human-associated habitat; material: feces | host: Homo sapiens | place: Peru | collected 2012 | reverse complement strand
GAGAGGTCTTCGTGATATTAATGGAAAAGGGGTTCTTGCAGGCCTGACTCAGGTTTCTAATGTGAAAGCCACAAAGATTGTTGATGGCAAAGAAGTTCCATGTGCTGGAAGTCTTTCCTACAGAGGATATGATATCAAAGATCTTACCAGGGGATTTATCGAAGATGACAGATATGGATTTGAAGAAGTTACCTATCTTTTATTATTTGGCAGTCTTCCGGATAAGAAACAGCTTGCAGATTTTACACAGCTTCTGGCAAATCAGCGGTCACTTCCTACAAATTTTGTGCGTGATGTTATAATGAAGGCTCCGAGCAAGGATATCATGAACGGGCTTTCCAGAAGTGTGCTTACTTTATATTCTTATGATACCAACCCTGACGATACATCATTGCCGAATGTGCTCAGACAGTGTCTGAATCTGATCAGTGTATTTCCGCTTTTATCTGTTTATGGATATCAGGCTTATAACCATTATATTAAAGATAAAAGTCTCTATATCCATAATCCGAAGAAAGAACTTACCACAGCAGAGAACATTCTGAGAATGCTTCGCCCGGATAAGAAGTATTCACATCTGGAGGCAAAGATCCTGGATATTGCGCTTATCCTTCATATGGAACATGGCGGAGGTAATAACTCTACATTCACAACTCATGTGGTTTCCTCATCAGGAACTGATACATATTCTGCGATTGCCGCAGCACTTGGCTCATTAAAGGGACCAAAGCATGGCGGTGCCAACATTAAAGTTGTCAGGATGTTTGATGATATGAAGAAGGAAGTTAAGGACTGGAAGGATGAAGATGAGGTCCGTGCGTACCTTAAGAGACTTCTTCATAAAGAAGCATTTGACCAGAAAGGTCTCATCTATGGTATGGGGCATGCCATTAAAACGGCAGAAGTGTTGAACCATCTGTCGCCCGTCAGGGTGCTGGCTTCCGGACTCTCCATCTTCCCTGATACGCCGCTTATGGAAGAAGTGAGAAGGGGTGAGTTTGTAGAAGCTACAGAGACCGAAAAGATACAGGAACTATATACCTTTGTGAAGACGCTTGATATCCACACTCTGCTGGATGCGACGAATGTCTCCAACATGATGCCGGTATATGGACATCTTCCGGAGGACAAAGAGAAGATACTAGCGATGCTCAAACAGGGTGCAGACGAACAGGGAGAAGAGCGATTGCGGATGCGAAGAGACAGCATGAGAAGCCTGTGACCAGGATAAAAAGGCGGTATTTAGCGCATCCGGAATTGGAAGTAACGGCGTTATCAGGTGGATTATTTATGGACGGTCATTCGCTTTCAGCATTTCTGTATATGAGTGATACGAATAAAAAAATTGCGGATATGTTTGGAGTGGAATTCGGCAAGCCACATCCTTCCCGACGCTGTTTCTTGAAATAAATGGGAAGCATTATGACTTAAAAGGAAGTGCGATTACCCTCAATGATTTAGAGGAAAATCTGAATATCATTAAGGAAAAGGGCGGGATCCTCAATGATGGATACAATACGCCCGTTGCCTGTAATATCGACGGTACAGGTTGTGCATCTTTCGGGACGGTACCGAGATAGAGGTATAACTGAACATAAATCAGGCGACAGACACTCCGCTCCGGCGGGGTGTTTTTGTGTTGAGTGGCAGAGTGGAATCATTTTAATCGAAATGTTATAATGTTGAAAGTTGAGGAAAACGAGGAAATACAGACCCAGTGTGCATTTTGGGTTGAGGAGTGTAAATGCCGGAAAAGTTACATTGTATCAGATATAGAAGGGCAACAGATACGGCGCGAGTGTCGGGATTAGATGTCATGTACAGCTTGAATCTTTTAACGATGGGTGTCGCGGAGCCAGTAGCAGAATGCCAGCCGAGAATCTACGACGGTAGAAAACCGGACATTGAAAAGCAAAACTGGACATTCAAATAGAAAACCGGACATTGGAATCATGCCGGAGCAGGTTTAATAAGCAACAACTTGATCGGTGACCGACCAAGATAAGCGACCAAGTTAACGGCATACTGGGCCTAGACCTTGATCATAAACCGATTGAGCAGAGGAGAGGAGGTCGAGGCGATGGTCTCCCTCCTGCCCGCCGTATTATAGGTAGAAAAAGCACGTGGACCAGTTACCGCAAACGGAGAGCAGGTGTAAAAACGTCGATTTTCGGCTTAGAGCAGTTCCTGCGAACGGGCGGAAATGTGTACGGAATCCAGACATTCAGGTGCTTGTCTCGTGCCACGTTGAGTCCGTGGCCTTGCTGACACGAGCGCACTGATTGTTGTTATAACCCAATATTTTCCCTTTGCTCGCAGGCCTTGTAAATCAAGGCTTTTGACAAGTGTATAAAATTTTGGTTAAATAAGAGTAACTTGATGCAAGCTTAGGTAGAATCAGGATATTCGCACAAAAGAATACTGTTAACTGCCGAATAGGCAGCTTAGAAATTGAAGGTATATCGTGATTTTAACCCCAAATCGTTAACTGCCGAATAGGCAGCTTAGAAATTAAAATGTGCAGATAGACCATGGTCTAAAAAGTTAACTGCCGAATAGGCAGCTTAGAAAACGACGTCATAGAGGGCGTCCATGAGTACCGGGTTAACTGCCGAATAGGCAGCTTAGAAATTTGTCAACCACTCTTGATACTTACCTTTTGCCGTTAACTGCCGAATAGGCAGCTTAGAAAATAGCGAACCCGCCGCCGGCGAATATCTCACCGTTAACTGCCGAATAGGCAGCTTAGAAAATCACAAAGAAAAACGCCCAAATCTCAACAACGTTAACTGCCGAATAGGCAGCTTAGAAAGTGTCCTGAGACGTCTTATTGGCCGACACTGTGTTAACTGCCGAATAGGCAGCTTAGAAAGAGGATGTACTGATTTTGATATATACGGGTCTTGTTAACTGCCGAATAGGCAGCTTAGAAAAGTCGTCGCCGTGTTATCGGTCGTTACGGAGCGTTAACTGCCGAATAGGCAGCTTAGAAATAACGGTTGCATCATCCGGGCCATTACGTGTAGTTAACTGCCGAATAGGCAGCTTAGAAAACATTCTTGCGGCTTTGTTCTATCTATCAAGTGTTAACTGCCGAATAGGCAGCTTAGAAAGTGACGATCGCCTGGTCACATCGAGCACCTATGTTAACTGCCGAATAGGCAGCTTAGAAATTAAGGGGAGGTACAGGAGGGGCTTCCCCCTCGTTAACTGCCGAATAGGCAGCTTAGAAATTGATTTGTGGAAAATTGTCAGTATTTGCGATGTTAACTGCCGAATAGGCAGCTTAGAAATAAAATGCATGGCTCGATATATAAAAGATAAAGTTAACTGCCGAATAGGCAGCTTAGAAAGCAAGTTGACTTCAATCTTTAGCATATTGAGCGTTAACTGCCGAATAGGCAGCTTAGAAATGCGCTATGCCGATTATCAGCGAGTCATTGACGTTAACTGCCGAATAGGCAGCTTAGAAATCCTTCCTTTTCTTCATCCATTACCAGCGCACGTTAACTGCCGAATAGGCAGCTTAGAAAGTCGGCGTCACGTCGGTCGCTAATACAGTCAAGTTAACTGCCGAATAGGCAGCTTAGAAATGGCGAAAGGGGAGCCGGGCGTCGAAGTCGACGTTAACTGCCGAATAGGCAGCTTAGAAAGACTGTGCCGACCGTTTGACATGTTGCTTTTAGTTAACTGCCGAATAGGCAGCTTAGAAATATCGTCATCAAGGATAAGAAGCTGGCACCGTGTTAACTGCCGAATAGGCAGCTTAGAAAGAAAAGAACCCGGTACTGGCGAAAGGCGAACCGTTAACTGCCGAATAGGCAGCTTAGAAAAGACGGGGAAACCTGCGTATTTTCCTTTAGGGGTTAACTGCCGAATAGGCAGCTTAGAAAAGAAAAATATCGTCGAATCGGATATCGTCACCGTTAACTGCCGAATAGGCAGCTTAGAAAGTTATCGATGGTAATCAATCTTGTGCTATTGCGAACCAGGTTTTGTATTGTAGGGGCGTGCCGTGGCGCGCACGCTATGGCCATGTGGAAATACCCCTAGGACGTGTTATCTGGGACAGTTCCTATGCACAAGGACCTTGGTTGTGTGTGATTTTTATGGCACTTTTGAAACGTAATAAACGAATTATTATACGAAATGATGAAGGTGATATCATGACAAAAGCAGAAATTGAAGCATCGAATTTAAAAGTTATTCTACATTCCAAGAGGGCCAATATCTATTACCTGGAAAAGTGCCGAGTCATGCAGAAAGATGGACGTGTGCTTTATCTGACAGAAGGGAAGCGGGAAAATCAGTATTGGAATATACCGATTGCCAATACGACGGTACTGCTGTTGGGAACAGGTACATCCATCACGCAGGCTGCTATGCGGATGTTAGCTATGGCGGGCGTCATGGTTGGGTTTTGCGGCAATGGGGGAACGCCGTTGCTTTCCGGTGTGGAAATCGAATGGCTCAGTCCTCAGAGCGAATACCGGCCAACGGAATATGTGCAGGGATGGCTGTCCTTTTGGTTCCAGGCAGAGAAGCGGTTAGTGGCAGCGAAAGAGTTCCAATTGAAGCGATGCCAGTTCATCGAGCGGGTCTGGCAAAAGGACCGGGACTTGCAGAGCTGGGGGTTTTATGCAGATGACGAGGAAATCGAATTAGCCATGCATCGATTCCACCAGGTGATTCGACAATCTGTGAATATCCAACAGCTGCTGGCAGGCGAGGCAGTCTTTACGAAAGCGCTTTATAAATATGCGAGTGGATGTGTCAATAGGACGGATTTTGTTCGCCTTCATGATGCCCCTGCTGGTGACAAGGCCAATATCTTCCTGAATCATGGTAATTACTTGGCCTATGGCTTGGCTGCGGTCACCCTATGGGTCCTGGGGATACCACATGGCTTTGCCGTCATGCACGGGAAGACGCGGCGCGGTGCCTTGGTCTTCGATGTTGCAGATCTCGTAAAAGATGCCATTGTCCTGCCGGGCGCATTCATCTGTGCTGAAGATGATCTTCGAGATCAGGAATTTCGTTCGTATTGCCTGCAGAAATTCACGGAACACAAGGTTCTTGACTTTTTGTTCGACGAAGTGAAGCGCGTAAGTCAGCTGTGGGGAAAGGAGGGACCTGTATCATGATGGTACTGTTTACTAGCCGCAGTGAGAAGAAAGCCTTGTTGACGGTTCGCCGTATATTGGATCAATTTGCAGACCGCATCGGCAATGATACGTGGCAGACCATTATGACCCAGGAAGGCGTACAGGAAGTCAGGACGCTCTTGCGCCGGAGTGCGACGAAAAGTACGGCAGTGTCTTGTCGATGGATTCGTTCGCGCAATCGCAGCCAGCTTCTCTGGGTAGTAGGGAACCGCGATAAATTCAATGAAGATGGAATGGTGCCTGTCAATACAACGCGAAAAAATATCCTGCACAAGGAATGGGAAGGCGGTTGGCCGTATTTGTCTGTGCTCAAAGCACTGGTATCTGTGGCAGCACTTTTTCACGATTGGGGCAAAGCCTCGGATCACTTCCAGCAAAAACTGCGGTCGTCATCGATGGAGAAAGACCCGTATCGTCATGAGTGGGTTTCTTGTCAATTGTTAGCAGCTATAGCAAATATCAGTGGAGACACGCAGAATGATGATGCCTGGATACGCCTTTTTTTGGAGGGAAAGCTGAAAAAGACGACCTTGAAGAATGAGATGAAGAAACAGGGCGAACAGGCACATTCATTGCCGAGTATGCCGCCCATCATGCGTATAATCGCTTGGCTCATCCTGTCCCATCACCGTATGCCCGTGACGCGGAATGATATGGAGTGTAAAATGTGTGCAGAGAAGCCGCCCCTGTCGCTGGAAGGGCTTTTTTCGGCCGTCAAAGCTGGATGGGGGTATGAAGGCGTCGTTCCAGAAAAGAGAAATCCCTGTTTTTCCTTTTCGAAAGGGTTCTTGCTGGATGATGATGATTGGAATAAAGCGGTCAAAAAGTGGCTGGCACGGTTGCTTCGGGAAAAAGCACAGTTGCAGCAGCTATGCTCGGAAGCGAACTCAGCTCTGCGTCCACTTCTTTTATATGCGCGGGAAGCCTTGATGCTGGCAGATCATTTCGTCTCTTCCCAGAAGTGTCAGACAGATGTACCGGTCGATGAGCAGAAGAAGGTTTTATATGCCAATACGGATGGAGATAAGCTCTGTGATAAACTATCCTCCCATTTGATTAGGGTGGCTGCGCAAGCTGTCAATATCGCGCACCAGTTGCCACTCTTTGCCAGTGAGATGGATGTGGCTGATACCGTGCGCTTCACACCTGCGAAGGCACCCTATCAGTGGCAGGACAAGGCAGTCCGCAAAGTCCAATCGACCAAACAGGATGGGATGGAACAAGCTTGGTTTATCTTGAATATGGCAAGTACAGGCTGCGGCAAGACCACTGCCAATGCCAAATTGATGCAGGCCTTGTCACCAGATGGCAAGACCATGCGATATACGTTAGCTCTGGGGCTGCGCTCGTTGACACTCCAGACGGGTAGTGAATATCGGGAACGTATGCATTTGACGAAAGATGAATTGGCCGTAATTATTGGGTCTCAGGCCATTGCAGAACTGTATCACCAGAAACAGAAAGTGGATGATGCGGATCCGGGGAAAGAATCATCTCGTTGCGAAATCGGCGGCTCTGGGGAAGAAGAACTCCTGGAAGACATGATTTCTTTTGAAGATAATTTCACGCATGAGCAGTTGAAGTATCTGGATATTTACCTGGATGGGCGTAAGAATCCGCAGGCGAAGAAAAATGGTGCTTTCCTGTTCAAACCCATACTGGTTGCAACCATCGATCAGATTATCCGTGCGACAGAGGTGACGCGCGGCGGAAAAGGCTTGCTGCCCTTCCTTCGGATGATGTCATCGGATCTCGTCATCGATGAAGTAGATGATTTCTCGCCGGAAGATTTGACAGCCGTCGCCCGGCTTGTCCATTTAGCGGGCATGCTCGGACGCAATGTCATCCTGTCTTCTGCAACGATTCCACCGGACTTGGCACAAGGGCTGTATCAAGCCTATCAGGATGGCCTGTGCAGTTACAATGCATTCTCGAATCGCGCCAAGACGATGAACGCTGTCTGGGTCGATGAATTCCGTTCTGCATCTGCTGTGATACCATTGCAGCAGTCAAAGCAGTACGGGTTTGCTCATGAGAAATTTGTTGAGCAACGCGTCAAAAATTTACAGATGCAGGTCGTAAAGCGGAAGGCGTTCGTGATTCCTTGCCAGCCGCAGACAACGAAAGAAACATCATGGCAATTGTATGTTGCAGCAGCTAAGCAAGCCGTCCTGCAACTGCATGACGCTCATCATGTAGTAGATGAGAAGACGGGCAAGGAAGTATCTTTTGGCCTCATGCGATTTGCGAATATCGATCCATGTGTTAATATGACACTTTCCCTGTTGTCGGCTGATTGGCCGGAGGATACAGCGGTTTTCATTATGTGTTATCATAGTCGCCAGGTTTTGCTGCTTCGCCATGAGCAGGAAGTGTATCTTGACCATGTCTTGCGCCGCAAGCAAGAATGCGGCGCAAAGGTGGCATTTCAAGATGTTGTCCTTCGCCGCCATTTGGACCATGGCCAGATGAAGCGGTGTATTTTCTTGGTGGTGGCTACTCCAGTAGAAGAAATCGGGCGCGACCATGATTTTGATTGGGCTGTCGTAGAACCCTCTTCATATCGCTCAATTATTCAGCTGGCAGGGCGCGTCCATCGTCACCGCCCATGTCTGCAAGATGTATCGGTTCCGAATATCGGTGTCATGGAATTTAATTGGAGGGGGATGGTTGATTCTGGGAGGAACGCTGTCTTTTGCAGACCGGGCTTCGAAAAAAATCCGGATTATTTGTTGGATAGTCATGATATGAACGATCTGATTCCAGCCGATAATTGGAACCATATCGATGCCATTCCCCGTGTACAGATTCCAAAACCGCTTCGTCCACGTTCGAGGCTGATCGATTTGGAGCATCAGAGACTGGCGGACTGGCGTAGTCTCGATGACGAATATCCGGATACAGTGGGTGGTTGGCAGCAGACTGGCTGGTGGATGACGGGTCAACCACAGTATCTGTGCCCGTTCCGTGCAGGCTTTCCTGATAGAGAACTGTGCTATCGATACGATGCGAGCAAAGGAATGCTGGGCTTTTACGAAAGAAACAGCGGCGAATACGTGCCTTGCGGGGATATGTACAATTTGAAACCATATCCCAAGGAGAAACTGGATGCGCATAGGGAACGCTTTTGGCTGCCACGTGATTATATGGCGTCGCTTCAGAATCAAGTTGCCAGAAAATCGTATTCTGATGAAGAAGAAGGAGAGGGACTGCAGCGGATATCAGAACGATACGGTCAGCTGGCTCTTCCGGCCTATGCAGATGAATCCGGCAGGACATACTGGTATGATGATCAGCTCGGCGTGTTCCATACCTTATTGAATGAAAGAAAGGGATAGTCAGTCGAATCTGTTTCTGCTATAATGAATTTGATAATATCTGCCGCACAGGCAGCTTAGTAAATATTTAAATCCTGAGGAAGCATAATCTGCCGTATAGGCAGCTCATATGATTTTTCTTTAGGATTTTATTAATAAATCCATATTAAAATCTTGAGGAAATGAAAAAATGTGGTATAATAAAAACAAAGGAGGGATGAAAATGGGATCGATAGCAACTTACATCGCCGATAAAGCGGCAAAGAAAGAACAGACCCCGGCAGAGTGGATACAAAAGAATCTACAGAATTTAGAGCGTTGTAGAACTGTATCACATATTGCTCGCTATACCAATCCGGATGTTGCCATCAGCGTACACGATACGAGTCAGCCTGTTGGCCAGGGATATTTGACAACAACCGACATGACAGCCGAAGATGATTTGATCGTGAATGGCGGTGCCGCCTATATGGCGTTTGCTTCATTCTTGGTAGGAAAATTTTCTCAAAAAGAAACGGCAGCAGAGCAAAAAGCAGATCTTGCGGCAAAGACGGCATGGCAATACTTCCGTGAAGATTCACCGTTCATTCGCAAAGAGATTGAATCTTTGGGGGTTGAGTATGAACCACTGCGAGAGAAAATCCTTAAGATTCGGCCACAGGAAGTGCCACAGATGACGGATACTCGTTTGCGGCAAGTGTACTTTCCGACAGGTGAAGATGACTATCATTTGTTGACAGTCATCCCGCCCGTGTCGATGATGTTTTCTTTAACGGAGCAGGTTGAAACTGCATCACGCTCACAGAGAAGGTGCCGTGATAAAAAGTCAGAACATTATGGAGAATCATATTTCATATTTCCGGATATCACACGTGCTGCATTTGGGGGATCACAGCCGCAAAACATGAGTTGTCGGAATACATCCCTTGGAGTAGATATTTTGCCTTCACAACCACCAATACTTAGTGGACGCAAAATAAAGTTGCCGAAGAGAAATTTCTTCTCTGATTCGCTTTATTGGCGCAGGTTCAGTGACACGTTATCTGATCTCGATGCTCTCTTTCGCGATCAGCGTCACAATCTTGCAATGCGAAAGCGGCGGGAGGATATTATCCTGGATTTTGTTGAAGCTATTTTGTACGAAGCAAATCGTCTGCAGGACCTTCCTGCTGGCTGGAGCAAGGAGACTGAGCTGTCAGATGAGCAGGCAACTTGGCTGGATGAAGCCTATGGAAGTCAGCGGCAAGCCGATACGGATTGGATCTGGCCGGTTTGCTTGGATTTTTCTCGCTGGCTCGTAAATGTCTATGGGAGATTTTGTCGCATTGAGAAGCGGAAAGAGATTTCGCTTTTGGATGCAGAGTTGCATTCCTTTGCAGCGACGTTGGAGAGTGTCCTGAAACAGGAGGTGAGAGAAGGATGAATAGAATCAAAACGTATTTGCTGTTGCGGCAGGTCAAGATTCATAATGCGAATGCATTCAGCAGCCCTCTCACGAT
>OIYF01000834.1_pt1 | contig 10008 bp, 12 predicted proteins | sample 1587971 | NCBI WGS metagenome assembly OIYF01 (sample SAMN03283248) | human gut metagenome | biome: human-associated habitat; material: feces | host: Homo sapiens | place: Peru | collected 2012 | reverse complement strand
GATTTGATTGATTTCTATGTTCTTCCGCATTATCTTACAGCACCATTTAAGAAAGTTACCGAGAAAATAATGACTGAATTTTCGGATTTGAATCTATCCCCAATTAACAACCGTCAGGGAATTGTAATTGATGGTGAAGGTTCAAAGGTTGTTTGCAAAGACTAATTTGAAAGTTCCAGTTTTTGAAACTGGAAAATCGGAAGCTGAGGAGATAGACTATTGAGAACATATGAGAATAAAGACGAACTTAAAAACGAGATAAATAAAAGCTTTGCAAAGTATATTTCAGAATTTAATGATATTCCGGAGCATTTAAAAGATAAGAGAATTGATGAGATCGATCGAACTCCGGCAGAAAATCTTGCTTATCAGGTTGGCTGGACAACTCTTGTTATTAAATGGGAATCAGACGAAAGAAAGGGTATTCCTGTCAAAACTCCTTCGGATAATTTTAAGTGGAATCAGCTTGGCGAATTATATCAATGGTTCACAGATACATATGCTCAGCTGTCACTGCAAGAATTGAAAGACAGATTGAATGAGAATATCAACTCTATTTATGCAATGATTGATTCTCTGAGTGATGAAGAATTATTTAAACCACATATGAGAAAATGGGCTGACGAAGCAACTAAAACAGCTGTATGGGAAGTATACAAATTCATACATGTTAATACAGTTGCTCCGTTCGGAACCTTTAGAACCAAGATTAGAAAATGGAAAAAGATTGCACTATAACTTCCAGTTTGCATATTTTATCAAAAGGTACATATTAAAATTAACACAAAGGGAGATGTTAGAATGAAAGCTCATGAATATTGGTCTGTCGGAGCATTGATAACGATGCTAGGAACTTTTTATAGCGGATATAAAGGTTCAAAATCAAGCCATAAATATTTTGCGGCAAGTTCTTTGCTTTGTATGATTATGGCTATTTATACAGGTCATAAGATGATATCTAAAAACAAGAAAACAAAGAAAGAACCAATATCATTAGGAAATGAAGAATAATACAATCAACCTTGTGCCCAGTGGGCACGAAGTTGGCATAGTCACTATGGTGTCAGGAGAAATCCTGGCATCTTTTTTTTATATCTTTTTACACTTCAAAAAATAATTTCAAAAAATTTCTAAAATCATGTCCGATTTTGTCGCTCCCAATACAGAGTATATGGAAGGCAAATTGAAAATCCTCTGATTTCCAAAAATCACAAACGTAAAAGAGGTTCAGACAGTTCTTCCGATTGCACCTTGACAATTGAAGGAGCTGATACATCTTGAGGAACATGCTTACCGGAGATAATCCGGCTCGTGCAGGCGAAGACTCCTACGGGAAGAGCGAAGCAATAATGATACCACCGAAAGGTACAGGACCTCTGCTGAAACAGAGACTGTGACTGTATTTTTACAGCCGGGTTATCTGAAATGATAACGATCAGATGTATATGTACAGACAAAGCCCAAATGCGAATACTTAGATTTTCTTATTTATATTACAGGAGAAATCCTGTAGCAAGTGGGGAATGGTTCGACTCCATTCCTCATTTTTTCGTGCAGAAAATGCACAGATTATTATCCTGTTTGAAATACCAGGGAAAGGTGTTGCAGGAAGAAAGGGAGGACAAGAAGCATGAATACGATTGTTTTAATGGGTAGACTTGCCAGAGATCCAGAAACTAAGCTGACATCTACGCAAAAGGGACAAACCAAAGTATCTAGGTTTCCACTGGTAGTAAAAAGAAATCGCACAAGCAAAGCATTTGTAGTGATGATCACAGCTTATGGAAATAATGCAGAATTTGTGGAGAAATATCTTGAAAAAGGAATTAAGATTGCTCTTTCCGGAGAGTTGGTAATCTCTCAGATCAAAGATGAACAGACTGGAACTGCATCCTATTATACCGAAGTCATTATGGATAATGTAGAGTTTGCAGAAGCCAAAACAAAAAAAGAAGAATCTGACGGATTTCAACCAGCAGAGAAGAGGAAGATTCCATTCGATATACCAGAAGAACTTGAACAAGAAATGCCATTTCGATAGGAGGACAAAATTTATGAGAAAATACTTTTTAGAATTATTTGCAATAGGATTGGTTGATTCAGAAGGAAGAATCAATACAGAACATATGACAAGCGATGCACTTATGACTTCCATGAAAACAATGGAAGAGCTGACAAAAATGAAAATGGATTGTTTAGTTTTGGAAACAACAATGGAGATGATCTTATGCATGTTTGAGTCATGTGACACAAAGGAATTTACAGAAATATTAGGCAAGCTCCTTGGTGGCAAACAGACTTCTAAAGTGACAGCTCATTTGGAAGCACTGGAGGAATTACTGACAGAGGAGGAATATAGAGGTTTCCTTGAAGAATATCTTGGTTATTTAACCGTGAATGTAGCAGAGTTTATTAGGAGCACAATCATTGAAAATGGTTTGATGTTACTTGCCGGTGCAGGAGGAGAAGAGGATGGAGAAGACGGATTATAAAATCACAGAGTTTCACAATTCGGAGTTTGGTTCCATCCGTATGATCGAAGATGGAGGCAGACTTTTATTTTCTGGAATTGATGTAGCATTTGCTTTGGGATATGCAAAACCAAGAAATGCGATAAATGTTCATTGCAAGGGGGCCCTGAAACGGGGCGTCCTTACATCAGGTGGGGTACAGCCAATGATTTTTATTCCAGAGGGAGATGTATATCGGCTGATTACAAAAAGTCGTTTAAAGTCAGCACAGAATTTTGAGAAGTGGGTATTTGATGAGGTACTTCCGGCTATTAGAAAAACAGGCGGATATTTAGAGACCGACCTTTTAGAAAGGGTAAAAGATAACCCGGAACTTCTTTTGGAATTTGCCGAGAGACTTTTGGCAGAAAACAATCGAAATCGAGAATTGCAAAATCGTGTAAAGGATATGCAGCCAAAAGCAGATTATTATGATCATTTCATGATTACAGGAGAATGCACCAATATTCGAACGACGGCAAAAGAGATTGAATTTCCAGAAAGAAAATTTGTGAAACTTCTTTTAAATAGAGGATTTCTATATAGAAGTCCATCCGGCACGCTGCTTCCCTATGCGGTGGAGAAGAACAATGATCTGTTTATTGTAAAAGACTATTTTAACAATGGACATCTTGGTTCACAGACATTGGTTACACCAAAGGGAAAAGATTTTTTTAAAGCGTTGTGTGCGGAGGAAGAGTAAAGAATGAGGGAGGTGGTTGCCATGATTACAGATCTGGACAGCAGTTAAATCGCTGAAAGGAGGGAAAATCATGCAGGAAGAGGTAACTCAGAAAACGGTCACGTTCTGCATTCGGACTACCAAAGTAACAGCAGATTTATTTAAAAAGGTTCTTGCTGCTTATCTGCGTCATCAGAAGCAGAAATCGGTAGAGAAGAAAGCGAAGAAGAATCAGCCGAAACAGGGAAAGGTCACGGTAAAAGAGCTGGCAAAACAAAATGCCGGGATGGTCAATATCGAGATCACAAATAAGAATATCAAGTCCTTTGAACGTTATGCCAGAAAATACGGGATCAATTATGCTTTGAAAAAAGATAAGAGTAAAGATCCACCGATGTATCTGGTGTTTTTTAAAGGACGTGATCAGGATGCCCTCAATGCTGCTTTCCGTGAGTTTTCCCAGAAACAGATTCAAAAAGCGAATAAGCCTTCTATTCACAAGCGTCTTGCAACTTACAGAGCAATGATGCCAAAGAAATCGAAGGACAAAGTAAAGAACCGGCATCAGGAGCAGAGCCGATGAAAAAGCAAATCGGTAAAAATCTGATGCAAAAATGGAAGAATAAGATCAGGGTCAGGCTGTCCGCCCTGGATAAAAAGAAACTGGTTCTTACCAATATCCCATATATCTTAACTGCTTTTTATACAAATCGGGCATCATTTCTTTACAGAAACAGTCTGGGAGAAGATATTGGGAACAAGCTATTATATGCGATGGAACATGCAGACAGGATTCTTACTGGATTGCAGCCAAGTTTTAACTGGCGTGATATGCTGACAGGAATTGTAGCAGCTGTCATTCTGAAATTACTGGTATGGCAGAAACAGTCAGATGCAAAGAAACTCCGGAAAGGAATCGAGTATGGTTCAGCCAGATGGGGAAACGCTGAGGATATTAAACCTTATATGTCGGAAGATCCCTGGATGAATATTCCATTAACAGCAACAGAAGCATTGACTATGGAAAGTAGACCTAAACAGCCAAAGTATGCAAGAAATAAAAATATAGTGGTCATTGGCGGCAGTGGTTCCGGAAAAACTCGATTTTTCGTTAAGCCGTCAGTCATGCAGATGAACTGTTCCATGGTCATTACAGATCCGAAAGGCACTCTGATCGAGGAGTGCGGGAAGATGTTAGCAAAGGGACCACCTAAGAAAGATAAGAATGGAAATATTATGAAAGATAAATCAGGAAAAGTGGTACACGAACCATATGTGATTAAGGTTCTGAATACTATCAACTTTTCCAAATCGCTTCATTACAATCCATTTGCTTATATACGGTCTGAAAAAGATATCCTGAAGCTGGTTACAACAATTATTGTTAATACCAAAGGCGAAGGGGAAAAAGCTTCCGAAGATTTTTGGGTGAAAGCAGAGAAGCTGTTGTACACGGCATTGATTGCTTTTATCTGGTATGAAGGAGATGAAGAGGAAAAGAATCTGAATACCCTTCTGGATCTTTTGAATGAAAGCGAAACCCGTGAAGAGGATGAAACTTACCAGAATCCAGTGGATATGATGTTCCAGGAACTGGAAGAAAGAGATCCGCAGCACTTTGCGGTCAGACAGTATAAAAAATACAAAATGGCGGCTGGCAAAACAGCCAAAAGTATTCTTATTTCCTGTGGTGCGAGGCTGGCACCATTTGATATAGCAGAACTCCGCGAGATTATGTCTTATGATGAAATGGAACTGGATAAGATCGGGGACAGGAAGACAGCCTTGTTTTTGATTATGTCCGATACAGATACAACATTTAACTTTGTGATTGCCATGTTACAGTCACAGCTTTTCAATCTGCTTTGTGACAAAGCAGATGATGAATATGGTGGAAGACTGCCAGTTCATGTGCGTGTCATTGCTGATGAGTTTGCCAATATTGGACAAATTCCTCAGTTTGACAAGCTGATTGCAACCATCCGAAGCAGGGAAATCTCTGCTTCTATTATTTTGCAGTCACAGAGTCAGCTAAAGGCAATGTATAAGGATAGTGCAGATACTATTCTGGGTAACTGTGATACCACACTATTTCTTGGAGGAAAAGAGAAAACTACCTTAAAGGAAATGAGCGAGCTTCTGGGTAAGGAAACCATTGACCTGTATAACACTTCGGAAACGAGGAGCAATCAGAAGTCCTTTGGATTGAATTACCAGAAAACAGGCAAACAGCTGATGACAGAAGATGAGATTGCAGTCATGGATGGTGGAAAATGTATCCTGCAGATCCGTGGGGCCAGACCATTTTTCTCGGACAAATATGATATCACGAAACACAAAAACTATCGGCTTCTTGCAGATGAAAACGAGAAGAACCGGTACAAAGTAGAGAAAGAGTTAAATCCGCAGTACACACCGAAACCCGAAGAAGAGGTGGAAGTGATTCATGTAGAACTGTCGGAGTAACCTTGGGAATGAACAGAAAATAATGAGGAAAGGAATAACTGACATTAGGTGCACCGGCTTTTTAGTCGGTGTATTTTCGTTCCCGTAAACACCTGAAAGAAGTCAGTTTTGGTGAATGTATATGGCATTTTTTAGCAGTGCAATTACAACTTTAAAAACTCTTGTAGTCGCAATCGGCGCAGGTCTTGGCGTGTGGGGTGTCGTAAACCTTCTGGAAGGATATGGAAACGACAATCCCGGTGCTAAGAGCCAGGGCATCAAACAGCTGATGGCTGGTGCCGGAATCATGCTGCTGGGAACTACCCTGATTCCACAGCTGGCAACATTGTTCTCTTAAGAGGAGTGGTAGATGAACACCATCATTGAGAGAATTACGGAAGCGATAAAGGATATCCTGATCGGGCTTATCAAGTCCTGTTTGGATAACATGTTCACGTCTGTCAATGAGCAGGTGGGAACCATAGCCGGGCAGGTGGGACAGACACCGCAGGGATGGAATGCCGGAATCTTCAATCTGATCCAGAACATTTCCCAAACGGTGATTGTCCCCATTGCGGGACTGATCATCACATTTGTCCTGTGCTATGAATTGATCACGATGGTAACACAGAAAAACAATTTCCATGAATTTGAGACTTATAACATTTTCCTCTGGATCTTCAAAGCGTATGTAGCCATTTATCTGGTGACAAATACGTTCAATATCACGATGGCGGTCTTTGATGTTGGCCAGCATGTGGTCAACAATGCCGCCAGAGTAATTTCCGGAAACACAGCAGTGGACGCATCGGAAGCAATCACAAGGATTGTGGATGCACTGGAAGATATGTAACTGGGGGATTTGTTCTTGTTATCCATGGAAACGCTGCTGATCAGTATTACCATGCGGATTCTGTCGATCATTATAACCGTTATTTTATACGGAAGAATGATAGAGATTTACCTTTATACTTCCATAGCACCAATTCCGTTTGCCACCATGACCAATAAGGAATGGGGCAATATCGGAAACAACTATTTAAAAGGCTTGTTCGCACTGGCATTTCAGGGATTCTTCATGATGGTCTGTGTGGGAATTTATGCAGTTTTAGTAAATGCAATGACCATATCCAGTGACCTTCATGCAGCAATGTTTTCAGTAGCGGCTTATACCGTGATTCTTGCATTTTCATTATTCAAGACCGGAAGCCTTAGCAAATCAATATTCAATGCCCATTAACGGGCAGGAAAGGAGCGCATACCATGGCGTATGTACCAGTACCAAAAGACCTTACCAAGGTCAAAACAAAAGTAGCGTTAAATCTGACAAAGCGGCAGCTGATTTTCTTTTCACTTGCCGCAGTTGCGGGAATTCCGTTTTATCTGTTCATGAGAAAACCAATCGGTTCCAGTATTGCTGCCATTCTGATGGTAACGATCATGCTTCCGTTTTTCTTCATGGCAATGTATGAAAAAGACGGGCTTCCCTTTGAAAAAGTGGTGGCAAATATCATTCGACAGAAGTTTATCTGTCCAGCGGTAAGACCATATAAGACAGAAAATTTTTATCAGGAGATTTCCACCCTTGTAAAAAAGGAGGGTGTGCCGGATGGCAAAAAAGACAAAGCAGGAGGCTCAGCAGGAGCGTCTGTCCCTGGCGGAAAAAAGAAACCGTCAGGAAAGAAGAAACAAAAAAAGCAGAAAAGAAAGAGAACAGGAAAAGCGTAAGAAGAAACAGGAACGGGATCGCAGGAAACAGAAAAGCATTCCTACAACTGCACAGCAGAGCATTCCGTATATTCGGATGCTGCAGGATGGTATCTGCCAGGTGACAAAGACCTTTTTCTCCAAGACGATTCAGTTTTATGACATCAATTATCAGCTGGCTTTAAATGAGGATAAGACCACGATATTTGAGAATTACTGTGATTTCTTAAATTACTTTGATTCTTCCATCAGTGTGCAGCTGTCCTTTATCAATCAGCAGGTGGATGTGGCAGAATTTGAAAAAAGTATTGATATTCCGGATCAGAACGATGACTTCAATGCCATTCGTGAAGAGTACCGTACTATGCTGAAAAATCAGCTTTCCAAAGGAAATAATGGTCTGGTGAAGACAAAGTATATCACTTTTGGAATCGAAGCAGAAAGCCTGAAGGTGGCAAGACCAAGGCTTGAAAGAATCGAAACAGATATCTTAAACAACTTTAAGGTCCTGGGAGCACAGGCACATTCCCTGAATGGTCTGGAAAGGCTGGAGATTCTGTATCATGTGTTCAACCAGGATCGCATTGAACCATTTAAGTTCCAGTATAAGATGCTGCCGGAAACCGGATTAAAGACCAAAGATTTTATTGCACCGACTTCCTTTAACTTTTCAAAGAATCAGACATTTTTGATGGGAAGAACGATGGGAAGTGTGAGTTACCTGCAGATTCTTGCACCGGAGCTTACAGACCGGATGCTTGCAGATTTCCTGGATGTGGATGACAGCATCAATGTCAACATTCATATCCAGTCCATTGACCAGAGTTCTGCAATCAAGATGATCAAGAGTAAGATTTCAGATCTGGATAAGATGAAGATTGAAGAGCAGAAGCGGGCAGTACGTTCCGGTTATGATATGGATGTGCTTCCGTCGGACCTTGTGACTTATGGAGAAGAGGCGAAGAACCTGTTGGAAGATCTGCAGTCCAGAAATGAGAGGATGTTCCTTGTAACGGTTCTGGTAATGAATACCGCAAAGAAGCGTCAGAAGCTGGATAACAATATTTTCCAGGTGCAGGGAATCGCACAGAAATATAACTGTTCCTTAAAACAGCTGGATTATCAGCAGGAAGCAGCACTCATGTCCTGTATTCCGCTGGGAGTCAATCGGATTGAAATTCAGAGAGGGCTTACCACATCTTCAACAGCGATTTTCGTGCCGTTTACGACACAGGAACTGTTTCAGGAAGGGGAGGCTCTTTATTATGGATTGAATGCATTATCCAACAACATGATTATGGTTGATCGGAAACGTTTGAAGAACCCGAATGGACTGATTCTTGGTACACCAGGTTCCGGTAAGTCCTTCTCAGCAAAGAGAGAAATTACAAACTGCTTCCTGATCACAGAAGATGATATCATCGTCTGCGATCCAGAAGCCGAATATTCGGCACTTGTGCAGGCACTGCATGGGCAGGTGGTAAGAGTTTCACCGGTATCTGACCAGTATATCAATCCGATGGATCTGAACCTGAACTATTCCGAGGAAGATAATCCACTGTCATTGAAAGCAGATTTTATTCTGTCGTTGTGTGAGCTGATTGTTGGAGGAAAGAATGGACTGGAGCCGGTAGAAAAAACGATTATTGACCGTTGTGTTCGGTTAGTATATCAGGAATATCTTGCCGATCCAGTGCCGGAGAAGATGCCAATCCTGGAGGATTTATATAACCTTCTGAGAAAACAGGAAGAGCCAGAAGCACAGCGACTGGCCACTTCGTTGGAAATCTATGTTACAGGTTCTTTGAATGTGTTTAACCATCAGACAAACGTGGATATCAATAACCGCATTGTCTGCTTTGATATCAAGGGGCTGGGCAAGCAGCTTAAAAAGCTGGGGATGCTCATCGTGCAGGATCAGGTCTGGAACAGGGTAACGATGAACCGTTCTGCCCATAAATCCACCAGATACTATGTGGACGAGTTCCATCTTCTCTTAAAAGAAGAACAAACTGCAGCCTACAGCGTGGAGATTTGGAAGCGATTCCGTAAATGGGGTGGTATTCCAACGGGCATCACCCAGAATATTAAGGATTTGCTGTCTTCCAGGGAAATCGAGAATATATTTGAAAATTCAGATTTTATTTATATGCTGAACCAGGCTTCCGGAGACAGGCAGATTCTGGCAAAACAGCTGAATATCTCACCAACTCAGCTGTCCTATGTAACCAACAGCAATGAGGGTGAAGGACTTCTGTTCTATGGAAATGTCATTATCCCATTTGTAGACAGATTCCCGAAGAATTCCCTCTATAAAATCATGACAACCCGCTTAGAGGAGACTTCTGAAGCAGGTTAAATCAAAGGAGAAAGCAATGGTACGAGCAATTTCATATGTATTAACTTTTAGTGGCGGTGCTGTATTTGGCATCGCTTTTCTCTGTTTATTACAGGCAGGGAAAGGGTATCCGAAGAAGGAGGAGTAATCAGTGGCAGAACAGAGAATGAAAGTCAGAGACAAGAAAGTCCAGAAGATGACCAAGGATGGTCTGGTGGAAGAAAACCTGACAGATAAATCTTCTGTTCGTGTCAGTAACCGTGCCAGTGATGTGCAGATGGGAGGAAAACAGGGGGAAAAAGAATTAAGCCTTGTGGATAAGTCTT
>OIYF01000833.1_pt1 | contig 10020 bp, 9 predicted proteins | sample 1587971 | NCBI WGS metagenome assembly OIYF01 (sample SAMN03283248) | human gut metagenome | biome: human-associated habitat; material: feces | host: Homo sapiens | place: Peru | collected 2012 | reverse complement strand
CAAAAGCTTTAAAATACACATTTAATAACTAACTTAATATAAAATTTATGATGAAAAAATTCATGTTATCAATCTGCCTCCTCTGCGCCTGCACTACCTTACAGGCTCAAGGACGCAAGCACACAACTTTCTTTGATCAGAGAGCTACACTCTTTGAAGTTCTCCCAACCAGCAAGAAGGACATCATCTTCCTGGGCAACAGCATCACCAACGGAGGTGAATGGGCAGAGTTACTTGGCAACCCACACGTCAAGAACCGTGGAATCAGCGGCGATAGAGCCGATACCATGCTCGACCGCCTCCACGTCATCACCAAGGGCAAGCCAGCAGCGTCGAGGACATCGCCAAGGACATCGATGAGATTGCTGAACGGATCAAGAACGAATCTCCTTCTACCCGACTCTATCTGCAGAGCGTTCTGCCGCTGAACCCAAAGTTCAACATGTTTGTTGACCACATGAGCCGCAAGAAGGATGTTCCTGCCCTCAATGCCCTGATCAAGGAAATCGCCAACCGACGTGGCTTGACCTACATCGACCTCTTCTCTGAGTTCGTGGCTCCTGGAACCCAGGACATGAACCCGGATTATACCAACGATGGCTTGCATCTGCTCGGAAAAGGCTACCAGAACTGGGTAAGAATCCTGAAGCCATATCTTGGAAAATAAATTCAAAAGAGATAGATTTACCTACATATCAATAAGTTACGTAATTTCTTCTATGTAGTAAATCTCAAAATCATCCTCGAATAGGGGTATAAACAAAGAAAATCGGGCTGTTAACTGTTAACCTGTTAACCAACCCGATTTCCTTTTATATATATGTATGTCTGTCTGATATTCAATGTTAAACGAAAAAAGGAGCATCATCCGCTCCTCAATCCCAGGAAAGCCCTGTTGACTCTCCCTCTGCATCTCGGAAGCCCATATTGGCTTCCTACTTTGCTTCAATTACTGTTTTCTGAACTTTTAAAGTTCCTTACCTCGTTGGCTTATTACTTAAGCGAGCTTGTTGCTTGCTGCGCCAACTGTTGCAGCAAATGCTACTACTGCTGCGAATGCAATTCCTAATACTAACATAACTTTTTCCTTTCTTTACTTTAAATTCAACATTATCCTTTTCTTAACAATCTTTCAATGTTACCCTATTTTCAATCTTTACCTTGTTTCTAATACCTCTCTTATCCTGAAATCAATCATTAACCTTTTCCGTATCCTGGCTTTTCAATCTTAATCCCTTATTATCAATACCTTTCGTATCCTGAAATTACTAATCTTTTATCCTTCTTTCTTAATTCCGATGCAAAGATACAACTTTCTGTGTTCGCACACAAACTTTTTAGGAGAAAAGTTTCAAAAAGCACCGATTTCTTGATGAAGGTCAAGAACCTTTACAGAGATGTTACAAAAAGGCGGTATTTTTAAAGCTTTTGCCCTTTCAGGGCGTATGGGCATTGGCTTCTGCTTTTTTCAGGGCGTGCTGACAAAAGCGGGAGCGTGGGACTTTCGCCACGCCCGCTTTACTAGCCTTACGCTGCCATTCCAGGCGTTCCATAATGGCCATATTTACCGATGAACTTAGCCGTCTTGGAGAAGGTGCCGTCCTCGTTCTTCACGATGAAGCCACGCTTCTTCCAGGTGCACAGGAGGACGGCAAGCTTGGTCTTGGTGCCATGAACCATGCAGACTTCCTGAATCTCTGCCTTATCGAAAGTATCATGCACGAAGAGCAGAAGATTGCTCACACCGGATGCATGATAGATAGAACGGTTGTCTGCATCTATCGCCTCCTGCATCTGATTGCCGAAGAAACGCATCTTGCACCACAAATCATACTTCACGCTCCATACGATGAAATCCTCTATCGCCCGCAGGTTCCGCTCCTTACGGGCGATGATGAGGGCACGCACATCCTCGCCTTCCAGGGCTGAAACATAGCCTATGAGCTGCTGTTTGTCATAAGCTTTCACCGCCAGCATGTCGAAGGTGTTGGCGTCATCGGGCACGAGGCAGATGGTTCTTCCCTCTGCTTCTTTAGCATACTCTACCTCATGGCCTTTCACGTCATTATGGGTGAGTCCTACGATATGGAATGTGAGATTTTTCATTTTATGTTGTTATTATTGTTTTTACGTTTGTTTGCAGTCAGGTTACAAAAGTAAGGTTTTTCGGTGAAACCACCAAGCATTCTTGTTTAAATTTCCTAAAAGCAGCTGGGGGGTTAACAGGGTTAACAGTTAACAGCTGTTTTTTGCATGGTCCCCCTCGCGTACCTTATTATATAATAATATATATATACTTATTTTTATATAAGTGTGTGGATGGAAGTATGCATTTTTGGGGTGTTAACTGTTAACCTGTTAACCTTTCCCTCTCAGAACGCTCCTCTCCCTACAGAACGCCCCTCTCCCGATGCCTGTTAAAAGAAGACTGGCTGAGCCTTGGCAGAAAAAGCTCAAACACCCTGCTACAGTCCATTTTACGGGCTTATATGAAGGCTGGCACGAGGCATAAATGATGACTGATACGAGGCTTAAATGATGGCTGAAAAGGGGCTAAATGATGCCTCACGAGGGGATGGATCATGCATCGCGACGGAATGAGAAATGCATCACGAGGGAAGAATATTTTCATCACGATGGAAAAAAATCAGCCTCGCGAGGCAGGAAATTGGAATATTTTTTATACCTTTGCTGCCAAAATATTAACAATAAATTTTTAAGAGTATGAATTCAAAATCAGCAGCAAAATTGGCTGCTTGCGCCTCATTAGCGCTATTTTTGAGTGGAATTCCTTCACAGAAGGCCTGCGCACAAGAGCAGGAGAAGAAGGTTGTGGTAGAAGATGCAGACAACGAGAAGCGCTGTCTGCCAGCCAACAGCATCAGCGTAAGCAGCGGATATTCATGGCTCAGCAACGAAATTCTTACGGCCAACGGCGATAAACTGGGCAGAACGCCTACCGGCTTCGACGTGACCATGGAATACGCCCATCTGTGGAAACTGAAGAACACCCGCCGTCCTATTTATATCGGCTTCTCCATTAATGGCGTGGGCAGCAGAACCAAGGTGAAAATCCCTAGAAACGGTGGCGATGACGTCGACGATGTAATCATGAACTATTTCGTCGGTGCAGGTTACAAAATGGCCTACAAGACCAACAAGCGCTTCATCTGGAATCTGCTGCTGAGCCTTGGCTACGCCTGCACAGACGAAGATTTCGCCACCGTAGATGGCTTTGGCGTCTATGCGGAAATGGGATGCGAATACATGCTCAGCAAGCACTGGTCGGCTGGCGTGAATCTTGGCGGCATGTCCTCCACTTACAAGCAGCCGGCAGGCTGGGACGGCAGCAAATATAAATACGGAATCGATCACAATGGCTTGCGCGCAAAGCTGGCCTACTACTTCTAATTACGGAACCAGGCACATTGATTTTAAAAGCAGCGAGGCGATACTCTACCTTGATGATTTATAGGTAGAATATCGCCTCGTTGCCTTCATTGAAGAGGAGGTCAAGGATGCTCATATTGGGCTGAAAACCGTGTTTCTGCCCGTAAACCTGGTAATAACGCTTCGACTCGAATTCGGGGTCTTGGAGGGGCTTCTTGGGGCGAATCGCATCGCGGAAATCCTTGATTGGAGTGTTGAATGTTGAATGTTGAATGTTGAATTGGGCTTGCGCCTCTGAGCTATTGAATTCTTCACTCTTCACTCTTCGTTCTTCACTTTCTTCACTCTTCACTCTTCGTTCTTCACTTAAAACGTACTCCTCTGTGATTGAAATCTTGGGGCGGATGTCGAGGAGCTCTATCATCTTCTCTGTAGTCTCCATGTTGAAATCGAAGAGGAACTCGTATTTCTTCTCGTAGAAGGGGCGGATGTCGTCCTGGTAATACTCGAAGAAAGGGCTCTCGCCGTAGGCGGAAAGGAGCGCATTCCAGTGGACGTGGCGCCAGTTGGCGTGGTCGGAAATGCGGATGTCCTTCATCGACTGGGAGATGTCGTGATTGGTGGGGATGGTGAGCGAGAGGGGGCCGTTGGTGGTAGGGATGAGCATACGGTTACGATAGGTTTGCTTGATAAAGCTCTCGTGGCGCTCTATCAGGCATTCATCGTAGCGGTTCAGCTTCTGGTACCACTGGATGGGGCCGAAATATGTGGAAGAAAGAAGGGCTTTCAATTTCTGCTTTGTTATGAAGGGTTAATGATGAAGAGGGGGACGAGCGATGGAATCGCTCGGAACGGGGGCAGACGGGGGACAAGCTTCCGAAGGAGCGAGGAAGCTAGAACAGCTTATGGGCTTTGCCTATCATCTGGTGCTTGTGGACGAGCTGCTGGCCGGTTGGCGTCTTCAAGAGATAGAAGCGGCAATCCTTGCAGCCGCAGCGCTTGCAGCATACGGTTGGGATGACGAACTGCACGGTGTCGATGCGGAGCGTATCGCCAGGAAGCTTCTCTATCCTGCCTATGAAATGAGACTCGAAGATGCGCTTGCGGCGCTGGTTCTTGGGCTGGTAAACCACCGTATCGGTGAAAACAACCACATCACCACGCCCGAAATTTTCGCAGTCAATCCTGTTCACTATCACCCGGTTGCCTGCCTTCAGCTGGGGCGGAAGCCCACCCTGAGGCACCGAGAAGATAGTGAAAACATAGGTGCGCACTGCCCAAGCCAGGAGCAGCGACAACACCAATGCTATTAGGAATTTGACGGCAGTCTTCAATTCTTATTTCTTTTTCTTACTTAATATTGTCTACGAAAGTGAAGAGGCGATTCCAACGAATGCCCGAGAAGCCCGGATGATCAGGGCTGTGGCTCCACCAGATGAAGATAGGCTTGCCCACGATGTGATCCTCAGGCACGAAGCCCCAGTAGCGGCTGTCGGCTGAGTTGTGGCGGTTGTCGCCCATCATCCAGTAATAGTCGAGCTTGAAGGTGTAGCTCTTCGCCAACTTGCCGTTGATGAAGATGTTGCCCTTGCTATCTACCTTGAGGTCGTTGTCCTCGTAAACCTTGATGCAGCGCTCGTAGATAGGAAGGTTCTTCAAGTTGAGCTGGATGCTCTTGCCCTTCTTCGGAATCCATACCGGACCATAGTTGTCTCTTGTCCAGCCGGTATAGGCATTCAGCGGATAGAGGTCGCCATAGATTGCATCAGCATTGATGGAGATGCTCTCCACGAGGTTCTTGTTCGCCTTCAGGGCGAGATAAGCCTTCTTGGTGAGTGGAATCACGCCACTCTGATTATACATCAGCAGGTCTTCGTTGGTGATTCCCAGTTCATCGGCAAGGTCGATTGGGAACTCGCCCTTGAGCTTCATCTTATAAGTATACTGCACGTTATCAGGCTCCTTGTTTGCCTTTCCGTTCAGATAAACGATGCGGTTCTTGATCTGCAGGGTCTGACCAGGCAAGCCCACGCAGCGCTTTACATAGTTCTCGCGGCGGTCGGTAGGACGGCTGATGATGTCGCCATATTCGCCCGGCATACTGCTGATGTAGTTGCGTCCTGTAGCATAAACCTGCTCAAAATAGTGGCGCTGCTGCAATGGGTTCATCGCGCGCACATCCTTTTCCTGTCCGTTCTGCTGCATCAGCTGGTCGCCGATGCTGTAAACCATCTGGTAGTAATCATTAGCCTGATAGCGCTCCTCATTGACGAGCGTATCGCCTGCAGGATAGTTGAACACTACGATGTCGTTGAGCTTCACGTTGCCCAATCCCTTTACGCGGCGGTAATCCCAGTGAGGCCACTCTATGTAGCTCTTCACGTTGACCAGCGGCATGGTGTGCTGGGTGAGCGGCATGGTGAGCGGAGTTTCAGGAATGCGAGGGCCGTAACTTACCTTGCTCACGAAGAGATAATCGCCCGTGAGGAGACTCTTTTCGAGAGAGGAAGACGGAATGACGTAGTTCTGGAAGAAGAAGAGGTTGATGAAATAAACCGCTACGAGAGCGAACACCAGCGCATCTACCCAGCTCATGATGAAACGGATAGGACCTTCCTCATCCTTCCACCACTGCCAGTGAATCTTCTTGGTGATGTAAACATCGAAGATGAACGGAACCACAATGAGTCCCAGCCAGCTTTCTACCCAAACCAGAAAGAGAAGATAGAGGGCGAGAACCACTGCGAACTTCGCCCACTGTACCTTCATATTGAGTTTTTGTTTCTGCTTGTCTATCATAACTTCTGCTTAGAACTTAAATAAATCTGATGTGGTGAGCAAGCCGGAATGGTTGGCTGTGAACTCAGCTGCGAGAACGGCTCCCAGGGCGAAACCCTTGCGTGAGTGGGCGCTGTGCTCGATGGTAATCATATCAGCATCGCTGTCGTACATCACGGCGTGGATTCCCGGAACCTCGCCATCGCGTACGCAGTTGATAACCAAATCCTCATCGGTGATGTTTGCATCGCCCTCATCGTGATGACCATCCTCTGTCCAATAAGTAACGCCACGCTTCCAGTCCTTCTTTCTGTCGATGTTGTCGATGATTTCCTCGGCAAGGGTGATGGCTGTGCCTGATGGCGCATCGAGCTTATGAACGTGGTGGGTTTCCTGCATGCATACAGAGTACTGTGGGAAACCATTCATGATTTTAGCCAGATAGCGGTTTACGGCAGAGAAGATAGCCACACCGATGCTGAAGTTAGACGCCCAGAAGAGGGTCTGCTTACCGTCGGCGCAGAGTTTCTCCACGTCTTCCTTATGGTCTTTCATCCAACCTGTAGAACCAGAAACCACCTTCACATTGTGAGAGAATGCCTTCAGATAGTTGCCGTAAGCGGCAGTAGGGTTGGTAAACTCAATGGCAACATCGGCAGAGCAGAACTCCGGGCTGTCGATGTCTTGAGGGTTATTCACGTCAATCTTACAAACGATTTCGTGGCCACGCTGCAGGGCGATCTCCTCGATCATGTGTCCCATCTTTCCGTAGCCGATCAAAGCAATTTTCATCTTTATCTATTTTTTTATTTGTTCTATTCGGCAAAAATACACATTTTTCTTCGAAAAACCTTGAAAAATCCTTGTTATTATAATAATAAATAGAAAATTTTGGTTATTTTTGCAGTGATTTAAGGCTTTTAGCCTCATTTAGTAACTAAAAAAGAGAAAATTATGAGCAGATATATTTTTGAGACGAAGATGGAAGTAAGAGATTATGAGTGCGATATTGAGGGCATCGTGAACAATGCCAACTATCTGCACTACATGGAACATACCCGCCATCTCTTTCTGAAGGAATGCGGCCTCAGCTTTGCCGAAATGCACAACAAGGGCGTGGATGCTGTGGTGGCGAGAATGAACCTGCAGTACAAGGTTCCGCTGCAATGCGATGATGAATTCTTCTCGCGTCTGTGGCTGGAGAAGCAGGGCGTGAGATATGTTTTCCATCAGGACATCTTCCGTGCCAAGGACGAGAAACTCTGCCTCAAGGCAACCGTAGAACTCGTCTGCCTCATCAACGGAAAGCTGGGCAACAGCGAGGACTACGACAAGGCATTCGAGAAATACTTCTCTCCTCAGGGTTAACAGGTTAACAGTTAACAGCTGATTTTTCAATACCCCCTCCGCACACGAGCGAAGAACTTGCGTTCCGAAAGAGGCAATCCTATAAACCATAAAAGCCGAAACAATATGGAGCAACTCCTTCATTATGTGTGGAAGCACAAGCTCTTCCCACTCTCTCCACTCACCACCACCTGGCACCAGGCTGTGGAAGTAATTGACCCCGGACTGCACAACCGCAATGCAGGGCCCGACTTCTTCAATGCCAAAATCAAACTCAACGGAACCCTATGGGTGGGAAACGTGGAGATTCACGACAAGGCAAGCGACTGGTATGTGCACGGACATGATAAGGATGAACGCTACGACAACGTTATCCTGCACGTTTGCGGAACCATCGATGTAGAGGCAAAGAACTCGAAAGGCGAGCCCCTCGTGCAGTTGCAGCTCGACATCCCCGAAAACGTATCGAAACATTATCAGGAGCTGCTGAGCATCGACCAGTATCCTCCCTGCTACCAGATTATCCCATCGCTCACCCGCCTCACCGTGCACAGTTGGATGAGCGCCCTGCAAACCGAGCGCTTATCGCAGAAAACCGATGCGATAGAGGCGCGCGTAAAGCAATGTAACGGCGATTGGGAAAACGCCTACTTCGTGACCCTGGCGCGCAACTACGGGTTCGGAATCAACGGCGACGCCTTCGAGCAGTGGGCTTACCATCTGCCACTGAGGGCCGTAGACCATCACCGCGACGACCTCTTCCAGATAGAAGCCATCTTTCTGGGGCAAGCCGGACTGCTGGAGCTGAACACCATTCCCGAAAGATATCAGAAAGACGCGCTGAACGACGGGTATTTCTCCCGATTGAGGAACGAATATCTCTATCTCTCGCATAAATTCTCGCTGCAGCCGATGGATTACAAGCAGTGGCGCTTCCTGCGCCTGCGTCCGCAGAACTTCCCTCACATCCGCATCTCGCAGTTAGCCAATCTTTATTATAACCGCCGTGCGGGGCTGAGCCAGCTGCTCGGGGCAAGCACGGTGAAGGAGGCGAAGCAGGTGCTCTCAACCAGCGTTACGGAGTATTGGGAAACCCATTATACCTTCGGCAGCACGAGCATCCGTAACGAGAAGCACCTCTCCCCTTTCTCGCTCAATCTGCTCATCATCAACACCGTGGTTCCCATCCTCTTTGCCTATGGAAGGCACCGGGGCGAGGAGAAATACTGCGACCGCGCCTTCGACTTCCTGGAGGAACTGAAGGCCGAGAATAACCACATAGTAAGGATGTGGAAGGAATGCGGGCTGCCGGTGGAGAACGCCGGGGATAGCCAGGCGCTCATACAGCTGAAGAAGGAATACTGCGACAGGAAGGAATGCCTGAGGTGCAGGATAGGGTATGAATACTTGAAGAGATAAAGGGGGACGAGCGCTGGAATCGCTCGGAACGGGGGCAAGAGGGAGCTATGCTTGCTGCTGCTTGCTGACTGCTGCTTGCTGCTTTATTCTTTTTTCATTTATTAATTATTATTTTTAAGATTATGGGTGACCAACAGGAAATATTAAATACTATACTTTTAACAAGGCTCAATTACTTCAGTCTGGCGGGAATGCTGGAGCTATACAGAAAGGTAGGCTCCGCTACGCTCATCCTGGAGCATAAGAACAACCTCAGAGACATCCTCCCCGATGCCTCGGATAAACTCGTGAGCGCTATCCAGAACTGCGAAGAAGCCCGAAAACGCGCTGAGGAAGAACTGGAGTACGACATACGCTACGGAATAGAACCCATTCCGATGAACGACGACCGCTATCCGCAACGCCTCAAGGATTGCGATGACGCACCCCTCATCCTCTTCTATAAAGGCAACGCCAACCTCAACCAGCAGCGCGTCATCAACATCGTAGGAACCCGCCACTGCACGCCTTACGGCGAAGACCTCATCCGCCGCTTCATCACCGACCTGAAGCAGCTCTCGCCCAACGTGCTCATCATAAGCGGACTTGCCTACGGAGTGGATATCGTGGCGCACCGCCAGGCACTCGCCAACGGCTACGAAACCATAGGTGTGCTGGCGCATGGCTTGGATGATCTCTATCCCCGTCAGCACCGGGAAACGGCGGCAAGAATGATAGAACAGGGCGGACTGCTCACCGAATTCCTTACCCGTACAAACGCTGATAAGATAAACTTCGTGCGCCGCAACCGCATCGTAGCGGGAATGTCGGATGCCTGCATCCTGATAGAGAGCGCAGCTCATGGCGGCGGCCTCATCACCTGCGATATTTCGCAATCCTACGGTAGGGACGTCTTCACCTTCCCGGGCAGGATAGGCGACCACTACAGCGAAGGCTGCAACAACCTCATCCGCAACAACGGCGCCACGCTCATCACCAGTGCCGAGGACTTTGTGAAGGACATGCGCTGGCAGGATGACGCCACCCTGATGCGAGCCAAGCAGCAGGGTATCGAGCGCAGCCTCTTCCCCGAATTATCGCCCGAGG
>OIYF01000828.1_pt1 | contig 10047 bp, 12 predicted proteins | sample 1587971 | NCBI WGS metagenome assembly OIYF01 (sample SAMN03283248) | human gut metagenome | biome: human-associated habitat; material: feces | host: Homo sapiens | place: Peru | collected 2012 | reverse complement strand
GAAATAGCTCAGTTGGTAGAGCACAACCTTGCCAAGGTTGGGGTCGCGGGTCCGAGTCCCGTTTTCCGCTCTTTTTTTTTGAACTCGAGAAACATACCCATTTATGAATTTATATTTAAGATATTTTGATCAGGAGACATTGGTTACTAATGTTGATGATGCTATTGGTTTTTTAAAGAGTATTCCTGAGATTGAGATGGATGCGGAGCTAGAGGCAGATGTTCGTGAATATGCCGCTAGCGATTTGACGTATCCAAAAAGATATAAGGTACGCCCACGTGTTTATTTTATTGTGATAAAGACTACGGCGCAAACTATGCAGGATTTTAAGGATAAGAAAGCATTGCGTACTCCTACTCCTGCAGAGAGAATGGAGAATCCTGTTGTTGCCAGTTTGGCTCAAGAGGCTCCAGGCTGGTATGAAGGATCACTTGATTTCAAGCGTGTTGTGATGGTACCGGCTACAGGAAAGTTTGAGTACCGTGATACTCATTTCGTTGCGGATGTTAAAGCTGAATCAGGTTTGGATTGTTACAATCGCATCGTAGATTATCTGCGCGATTGTGTAGATTCACGCAGCCAGTTCCCATCTGCAAAAGGTAAGAATTTCCATTTCCGCTATCTGGGAATGTGGAAATAAAATATTCAGAAATTTAAAAGATTCGTGTCATGAACAAGGTTATGCTAATTGGTAATGTAGGTAAAGATCCTGACATTCATTATTTTGAAGCAGATCAGGCAGTAGCTCAGGTCTCTCTCGCAACTACAGAGAAAGGATATACTTTGCCTAATGGTACCCAAGTGCCAGACCATACAGATTGGCACAATCTTGTTTTTTATCGTGGGCTTGCAAAGGTAGTAGAGAAGTATGTGCATAAGGGTGACCGCCTTTATGTGGAAGGAAGAATCCGCTACCGCTCCTATGATGACAAGCAGGGTAGAAGACAATATATTACGGAAATCTATGTAGATAATATGGAGATGTTGAGTACTCGCCCTGCTACTAAAGAACAATAATTATTAATTTTTAGCTCAGAAATTGGATATATCCACCATAACTGATGCCTTTGGTGATGTGATGCTGATGCAGCCTTCCGCCGGGGTTATTGTAGCTGCTGTACTTGCAGCTATATTGTTAGGCATGTCTGCTTTTGCCAGTGGTTCCGAAATTGCTTTTTTCAGTTTATCACCAACTGATGTTGCGGAACTTGAGGATGAAAAGACTGATGCCGATAAGAAAATACAGATGTTGCGTGATGATTCCGAACGTACGTTGGCTACTATTTTGATAACCAATAATTTTGTGAATGTCACAATCATCATGCTCCTTAATTATGTATTCGCAGGAATCGTAGAGTTTGGTCCTAAAGCTTATTGGCTTCAGTTCCTGATTATTACGGTTATTCTTACTTTCTTGCTTTTGCTTTTTGGTGAGATTATGCCGAAAGTGTATGCCCGCCAGGATTCCCTGAAGTTCTGTCGTCGGTGCGTAGGGGGAATTCTATTTGCCAGAAAGTTGTTCTGGCCTTTAGAAACTATCTTGCTGAAAAGCGGAATTCTTGCAGAAAAGATTATACAGAAGGAAAATCATGTGCTGAGTGTTGATGACTTGGAACAAGCTCTGGAACTGACAGATAAGAATGATATCAAGGACGAGCAGAGCATGCTGAAGGGTATCATCCGCTTTGGCGATGAAACAGCCAAGGAGGTGATGACCAGCCGACAGAATATTGTTGACCTGGATATCCGTAGTTCTTATCCAGAAGTATTAAAGTGCATTGAAGAGAATAATTACAGTCGTATTCCTGTTTATCAGGATAATACAGATAATATTCGTGGTGTACTGTATATCAAGGACTTATTGCCTCATCTTACGAAGTCTTCCAACTTCCGTTGGCAGAGTTTGATTCGTCCTCCTTACTTTGTTCCTGAAACCAAGAAGATAGATGATCTGCTTCGCGAGTTCCAGGACAACAAGGTTCATATCGCCATTGTGGTAGATGAGTTCGGAGGAACATCGGGTATTGTTACTCTCGAAGATATTCTGGAGGAAATTGTAGGTGAAATCAATGATGAATACGATGAGGAGGAGAAGTTCTACTCGAAATTAAATTACAACACCTTTATCTTTGAAGGTAAAACGCTTCTTTCTGATTTCTGCAAAATCCTGAATGTAGATGACGAAGAGTTCGAGGAGGTTGAGGGCGATGCTGATTCTCTGGCTGGTCTGCTCTTGGAAATCAAGGGCGATTTCCCAAGTATGCACGAGAAGATAGATTATAAGAACTATACTTTCGAGGTTATGCAGATAGAGGAGCGTCGCATCAGCAAGATTAAGGTGACGGTACATCCTTTGAAAGATATCGAGGGTAGTGCTTCTTCAAAGTAATCATCAGTATTCATCAATATCAGAATATAAAAAATATGGCAGTTGTCAATATACGAGAAGTTTATCCGGGAGTGAGTCTTGGTTTATGGCAGATGGATGAAACTGTAGAACAGTTGTTCGAGCAGTATCCTCATCTGCAGGCTTACCGCTCTCAGGTGGAAGAGAAATATAAGAACGATGGCAGGAAACTGGAGTTTCTTGCCATTCGTGCATTAATGTATGAGATGCTCAAGACGAACGGGGCTTCCAAGGGCTTGCTTTCTCATGCAGGTGACATTACCCACAACGAGGCTGGCAAGCCATTGTTCCGTGGTTATCATATCAGCGTTTCGCATACCAAGGGTTATGCTGCGCTTATCCTTTCCAAGAATCAGGAAGTGGCGGTAGATATCGAATACTTCAGCGATAGGGTAGAGCGCATCGCTTCTAAATTCCTGCGAAAGGATGAGAAGGCGGAAGATCTGGATGCCAAGCTGGTGCATTGGTGTGCCAAGGAAACGGTCTTCAAGTTATTCTCTGAAGAAAAACTGATGTTTGAGGATATGCGGGTGAAGCCGTTTGATACGATGGCAGACTGGTCGTGTGATGTGGAGAATCTCAAGAGCGGAAAGATGGCGCATGTAGATTTCGAGTTAACCATGGAATTTGTATTGACTTATGCTGCGCTGTAATATCCTGTCCGTCTTCCTGGCATTCAGCTTGCTGGCTGGGGCACAGGATTGGAAAGTAGTGAGAGAGAATTCTCAGAAAGCTTTTCCGAAAACCGTGACTGCGGGCAACTACAGTGGCATTGCTCATCTGCATGATGATATCTATGCGGTGGTAAGCGACAAGTCGGATAGTGCCCTGTACTTCAACTTCCGGATTCAGGTGAATCCCAAGACCGGCGAACTGGAACAGGTAGAGAATCTTGGGTTTACCGAGAGAACAGATGGAACTCTGAACGATGGAAAGCCTTGGCAGGGGAAGGAGAAAGGCTTTGATCACGAAGCCATTGTGAAGGTTTCTGATTCTACCTTGGTAATAACAAGCGAAGGATATTGCCGTTTAAAGGAGTATCCTATTCTGCCTACTTCGGCAGATGCTGCCAAGGTTGGCTCTTCGCAGAACCTTTGGGAAAGCAGATGGCCTTCTTCTGATTTTTATCCAAATTATAATTTTGAGTCTCTGGCTTTTGATTCCGTCCGTCAGTATCTCTGGACGATTCCTGAGAGCACGCTCCGCAAGGACGGACAGCCTGCTACTCCTCAAAACGGATTGACTAACCAGCTTCGTTTGATGAGGCTTGATTGGGGAAAGATGAAGGAAAATCGTAACAAGGAAGAGTATAGCGAGCAAGTGAGCAGCAAGAAAGACTCTCGTTATATGACGCCCTATGCCTATCAGATGGATCAACCTTCTACCCATAAGAAAGCAGATATCTATGTGATGGGGGTGAGTGAGCTTTGTGCCTTGCCCGATGGTCAGCTTCTGGTTCTGGAGCGTGAGGCATTTATCCCGAAGATTAAGATTGGGGCTTTTTGCAAGTGTAAACTCTATCAGATTAATCCTTTGAATTCTGAGGAGTTTGCTTTGAAAGAGAAGTTTTCATCAGATACTCCTTTCTTGAAGAAGAGATTGCTCGCGGAATGGAAAACCGGCTTGTCACTTTCCAAGCGTTCCTTTGCCAATTACGAAGGTATGTGTCTGGGACCCAAGTTGGAAGATGGTTCCCAGGTTGTCATCCTGCTGTCTGATTCGCAGGATCAATATGCTGGAGTATTGAAAGACTGGTTCAAGACGATTGTCATCAGAAAGGAATAAAGTTGTTATGTTGTAATCTTCAATCTCGTCCATAACCATCTAGGAATGAGTCGCCAGAGGAAGACGAGGATATCATATCTCCAGTCTATCACCTTAACTTCCTCTCCGTTTTCGATAGCATTCACGATATGTTTCGCCACATCTTCTGGTTTGAGCTGCAGCGGATAGCTGCTGCCTGCGATAAGGTCGGTCTTTACGAAACCTGGTCGGATATCTGTAATGGCGATAGGGAGATGACGCATCCGTGCCTGCTGCGACAGGCATTCCAGATAATGGTTCTGGAATCGCTTGGTGGCAGAGTAGGCTGGGGCGGCACCGAGACCTTTGGTTCCGGCGATGGAAGTGATGCAGGCAATGCGGGCTTTTGAATTGTTCTGATGATGAGTAGCAAACCAGTTGAATGCCGTATCTACCATTCTTGTGAATCCCAAGCCGTTGGTTTCCAGGGTCTTCATTTCCTTTTCTATATCCAGCGAGTTGTTCTGCCAGCCAATGCCGGAACTATGGAAGTAGAGGTCCATGCCTCCCAACTTATCGATGAGTTCGAGAAGTTGGGCAGGAGCATCGGGAGAAGTCACGTCTATTTGCTGGTAGCAGGTAATGCCGCCCTGCGAAATCAGAGCCTGCAATCTTTCAATTCTTCTTCCGGCAATTCCGACCTGCCATCCTTTTGCAGCAAGCAGTTTTGCCACTTCCATTCCTATGCCCGATGTGGCACCCATTACAATTGCTTTCTTTGCCATATAGTCCTATTATATAAGGTGAAATCTTGATAGTTCTATTTAAATAATGTGAAGTTTGGTCTAAATTTATCTAAATATCTAAATCGCTTTTACTCTTCAGCAGGTCTTCCGCCTTCTTCACGCTTCCAGCTTTCAGTATCAGTTGCTTCACTTCCTCGTAATCCGTATATAGCGGGTTGCGTTCCATGAAGATGCGGCAGGCACGGTCGATGAGTTTATGGTTGATAAGCTTGGCGTTCACCATCTTGTTGCCTTCCACCCGTCCTTGTCTTATCTGAAGAGAAGTACTGATCATATCCAGAATCATCTTCTGCGATGAACCTGCTTTCATGCGAGTGCTTCCCGTTACAAATTCCGGTCCTGTGATAACTTCTACTGGATAATCGGCAGTCTGAGCGATGGGAGCGTGGGGATTGTTGACGATGCAACCCGTAGGGATGCCTTCCTCCTTGCAATGCTGCAAGATGGAAAGCACGAAGGGGGTTGTGCCGCTGGCAGAAAAACCGAGTACGAAATCCAGCTCTGAGATATGCTTGTCACAGAGCTGGTGCCATCCATTCTCCAGGTCGTCTTCTCTGGATTCCCTGGTTTGCGTAAGGCAGCCGATGCCTCCGGGGAAGATGGCTTGTATCTGCGAACCGTCAATGCCATAGGTATTCTGCACTTCGATGGTATCGAGCGTAGCCAGTCTTCCGCCTGTTCCGCAACCGGCATAGAAGAGTCTTCCGCCCTTCTTCAGCTGCCCTTCGATGGCGCAAATCAGTTGGTTGATAGCAGGCAATGCTTTTTCTATTGCCAGCGCCACCTTCTTGTTTTCTGCATTGATATGAGCGGTGAGTTCTTCCACGCTCATTTTTTCCAGATGTTCGTAGAGCGAGCTCTGCTCTGTTATTCTCTTTTCTTCTTTATTTGGCATATTACCTTATCTTTATCTTTAGGGTGTAGATTTAATGTAATGAAGCCTAGATGGTCGCGGAGGCTATGGCTTGCAGTCATCTAGAGAGTTCTATCATGATGAGACCTATCATCCGATGAGCTCCTATTCTTCAGCCAGGAAATAAACCGGCGCATTTCGGGAACCTTCTTTTATCAGGAATCCGGATTTTTCCAGTTTCTTTAGCCAGTTGAGTGCTGTCTGTTTACGGATATGAAATTCCGCTTCCAGTACTTTTCTGTTAATGGAACGGTTATGCTTCAGATACTCTCTTATTTTCTCCTTCAATGCATCTTCAGAGAAAGGGTAGGAGCGGGAAGTATATTGTGATTTCTCGAAATGGGTATTATATTTCACCTGTTTCAGCAGGTCTGCATTGGGGCGAAACTTGATGCCTCTTACGCTTACATATTCAGCTCTCACTTTATTGTCGGGTTTCAGTTCATCCATATCCAGATCTACTGAGAGCGAGAGATAACCTATTTCCGGAATGTTGACACGTTTTCCATCCTGCAGGTCTTCTTCTATGATATCACGCAGTTTCATGAGTACGGACGAAACTTCTCCTTCTCCCAGACAGCTATGTCTGGCGATTCGGCTGATCATCTCCTTGTCAGTCATAGCTGTTTGCTCAAAGATATGGGCGAATCGGCGAGTCTCTTCATTTCCTCCTGCATTGGGAAGATAATGGATTTCATATTTTATAGCCATCGTATTCTTCTTTCTGTTTAGCGATACAAAGGTAATCTTTTATTCTTAAACTACCAAATAAAAATGGCACTAATATGGATGAGCGGTTTGATTGATACGAATGAGCGGTGTTATTGATGTGGGTTAGAATTGCTTATCAATAGGAATAAGCATCGTAAGAAGCCTTTATAAGTTGTCGGAAGAAGTAGGATAAGTTGTTGGAACAGTAAGTATATGTTGCTGGGAAAGTCACTTCCGTCAGTCGCACAACAGCTGTTGTGCGCTTGCATATCAGCTGTTATGCGCTCGCACAACACGTGTTGTGCGAGCGTAAAACAGTTGTTGTGCAGTAAAATTTGTAACTTCCTTCATCATATTGCAATTCCTTCCTTATTTACGGGATGATAGAATAAGGTGTATTTAGGCGTTGTCCCTCACCATAAGTCCTTGATTTTACTGAATATCAAAGGCTTATGGTGAAGTATATTTTTATTAGTTATATCATTTTATTCATCAATCCAAATGCTTAAAGCTTTAGATAGCTTGAACTCTGGCAGTTGTGCTATGATGCAACGACGCAAGAATTTGAATACTCCGTTATAACACTCCATTATTATCTTACCATCCAAACTCAAAATGGCATAAGTATTATAGATTGGTACTTCGTTGTTCCAACTACCCTTTACCCGATGGTAGTCATTATCGCTTCCCATTTGATAAGTTTGAAAGCTTTTCTGGCTTAGTAAAGCTAAGCGCGATGAAGTGTCAGGAATACTGTTTAGTTCTTCCAATACATTTGGAGCATCATAGTTGTCGCCATCTTGGTAACGTAATTGATAGAACTTCTCCAAGAAAGGGATGAACTCTTTGTCTAACAACTTTTCGTCAAGTGTGTAAACATAATAATCCTCTGTTTCTTGGCGAACGTAAATGTCTTCAAGGTGATACTCTTTTTCTATCTCCTTGAAAAATTCATCGAGTGGCATCTCTTCAAGATGCTTCGATACTTCTTTCTTTCCAATGGCTGTTTTTATCTTCAGCCCGATTGCTAAATAACATCCCATGATATTGTATTTTTAAGTTGTGTTAATGAGGTAAAGTAGTCACCTTGTCATATGGCAATTCCTTCCCTTGTTACATTATGATTATACCATATCTATCACTATTAATATATGTGTTGCAAAAATACGTTTTTTCTTTCTAATCACCAAATTTTTATAATAAAAGAATGCCTAAAAAGGCAAAAAATAGTGAAATAGAGCATTTGTTCCTCCGTAGTCGGACAATTAAGATGGAAAGAACATATAAAAAAGCATAAAAAGTTTCTGATTTTTCTCATAAACAAATTAGATTTCATATCTTTGCGCAAAATTAGAAACAATGACAGAACTATTGAGTATATTATATAAGCTGCGGATATTCACTTCGGATGAACTTTCTGAGGCTCTGAAAGGCAAGGTGAAATCGGTGGAGGCGTTGCTCGCTCGGTACAAGCAACAAGGGTGGATTGTGGCTATACGGCGCAATACCTATTGCATGAAGGATATTGCATCTGGCTTACCTGTTTGCGACAAGTATGAGATAGGAAGCCACTTGTCACCTACAGCTTGCATCAGTTATCACACAGCATTGGAATTTCATGGATTGGCTCATCAACCCTTCAATGAGGTTTTTGTGAAAAGCATGACTCGCTTCAATTCCTTTTCTTTCGACGATGTGGATTATACCTATTGCCGACAAACAAAGGAAATCGTTGGTATGATGACACCCAAGGGAAACCCTTATGTGCGAGTAACGGATGTGGAGAGTACGTTGTTGGATTGCTTTGACCGCATCGACCGAGCTGGTGGTATTGAGGAATTGCTGCATTGCATGGAGGGTATCGTCTTGCTCAATGAGGAAAGGCTCATCGATTATCTCGCAAGGTACGACAAGGCATTCCTGTACCAGAAGACAGGCTATCTGTTGGAGCGAATCAAGGAACAAGCCAACATCTCAGAATCCCTCTTGGAGCTGTGCCGAGCCAAGGGAACCAAAAGCGTCAAGTGGTTGACTAACAACGAAGAGTCGGATACATTTGTAAATAAATGGCGCATGTATGTGCCGCAAGAACTAACATCAAAGGAAGAATATGAACTCATATAACAAACAAGCTCTTGACATCATCGCCAAGGAGCAAGGCTTTATTCGCGACAACCTCGAAAAGGTGATGCGATTGGTGGAGATACTCAACTATTTCCATGACAGTCCTTTGCTGTCTAAATCTCTTGTGCTGAAAGGTGGCACAGCCATCAATCTCACCGTTTTCCAACTGCCAAGACTCTCGGTAGATATAGACCTTGACTTTACGGTGGATTGCGACCGAGAATCCATGCTCTCCATTCGCCAAGAAGTGAATAACGAGATTCTACGCTATATGGAGTCGGAGGGTTATCATCTTGCGCCTGGCTCCAAGACACCGCATACGCTTGACTCATGGGTGTTTCATTATACCAATGCCGCAGGCAACAACGATGGTATCAAGATAGAAATCAACTATTCCGACCGTTGCCATATCCTGCCTGCCATAGAGACTCATGTGTCCATTCCGTTTCTGAGCGATGTGAAGGTACGTTCTCTTTCACCTGTCGAATTGTTTGCCACCAAGATAAACGCCTTGATAGGTAGAAGTGCTGCACGTGACATTTATGATGTCTATAACATGGTGAAGCATCAACTATTCGTGAGCGATGAAGAGAAAACGTCGCTGAGAAAAGCGACCGTCTTTTATCTGACTGTTGGCTCAAGCAGAAAAGACAACGCTACGCCTACGGAATATACTGACTTTCCGCAGATAGACAAAATCCGTTTTCCGCAGATTCGTTCGCAACTCTTGCCTGTGCTTAGGCGCAGTGAGCATTTTGACTTTGAAAAAGCCAAGACAGAAGTGAAAGACTTTCTCTCAAAGCTATTGGTTCTGACAGAATCAGAGAAAGAATATGTGCGGGAATTCAATGACAAGAAGTATATTCCAGAATTGCTGATCGAAGATAAAGAGATGGTCAATAGAATCAAATTTCATCCTATGGCTTTGTGGAAGACAAGGAGTCGTTGAATGTTTTTTCTGTAAATTTTGAAAAAAGTTATTGTTTTGCTTAGTTTTTTGCTTGGCTCAACTGTATAGATAGTGTATGAAACAGGAAAAGGACATAGAAAGAATGTTTCGTCAGCATTACGAGAAGATGTACAATCTGGCCAGAAGCATCCTCTCCGATGACGATGAAAGCAAGGATGTAGTGAGCGAAGTCTTTACCACGATTCTTGCCGATGATGTAGTCCTGATGCCTGAGAGTGAGGAAGGATTCTTGATGAGGAGCGTCCGCAACCGCTGTCTCAACCTGATAGCCCATAAGAGCGTGAAGGAAAGGGTAACGAAGCTGCTGCTGGATGATGCCGACGTGATTCTCTCGGAAGAGACCGACGAGCGACTCGACCAGCTGATGCTTCTC
>OIYF01000826.1_pt1 | contig 10083 bp, 7 predicted proteins | sample 1587971 | NCBI WGS metagenome assembly OIYF01 (sample SAMN03283248) | human gut metagenome | biome: human-associated habitat; material: feces | host: Homo sapiens | place: Peru | collected 2012 | reverse complement strand
AATATAAGTATTATTCTTGAATATTTCAAAATTCCCGTCAAATTAGACTGCTAATCAAAGCTCACACGCACCGTAACTGATAAAACAAGTGAGTCGAAACCACCGTTATTTGCAAACCATGAATCCAGCGTGAGGTTAGAATGCCGTGAAAGACACCTGAGCCATACTCGTCAAAAGTTGTAGTGATCTGGCTTTCGTCTCGCATAAGTTACAAACTAAAAGTTAGTTCTGGTTGGCATAAGATGGATCGGCTGCGCAACTTGTTCATTTTATGTTTTGCGGATGTGGTAAAAAATTGTAACTTTACGCCCGGTTACAGTTTCGGTTTATGGAAAAATGTGTAATAGCGGCGGTAGCGGACAACGAGGCGATAGGAAAGGACAGCTATCTGCTCTGGCATATTCCTTGGCGGACAAGCTTTACTTAACGCACGTTCACTCCGTGCTTGAGGAGGCGGACACGCTTCCCCGGTGATTGATCATAAAATGCTATTCCGGCATTCCCCCACAGGCCGGGAGCAAATAACAGACTTAACGAATATGTCAAACAGAGAGAGTTTCGGCAGCCGCGCTGCTGTGATAATGGCCCTCGCCGGCTCCGCCATCGGACTCGGCAACATCTGGAGATTCCCCTATATGGTAGGTGAATACGGCGGCGCAGCCTTTATACTCATCTACATAGTGTGCTCGTTCGTCCTTTCCTTGCCGATCCTGTTCTCGGAATCGGTGATCGGCCGTAAGACCCATCTCAGCACATTCGGCGCGATGAACGCCCTCGCTCCGCATTCCAAATGGAAATGGCTCGGTCTTCTGACGGTCGTCACCCCGCTGATCATCCTTTCCTACTACAGTGTGGTGGGAGGATGGGCCATTGAATATCTCGTCAAATCCTCTACTTTCAGTTTCACGCCGGACAAGGCCGAGGCCGTCACCGGGATGTTCGGCGAGTTCGCCTCTTCGGTCTGGGGACCGATAATCTGTTTGTTCATATTCCTGTCACTGACGGCTTTGATTGTTTTTCTGGGAGTCAAAAAGGGCATCGAGAAGTTCAGCAATGTTTCGATTCCCATCCTGTTCGTGCTGATTGTGGCCATCGCCATCTACTCGGTCACGCTTCCGGGATCCGGTGAAGGGGTAAGGTACCTCGTGAAGCCGGACTTTTCCAAATTGACTCCAGGGGCATTCTCCGCGGCCTTGGGTCAGAGCTTCTTCTCGCTGTCTCTGGGCGTGGGGACTATGCTGACATATTCATCCTACGTCAGTGAGAAAGAGAATCTTATCGCCTCCGGAGCGGGTACCGCTGTCTCTGACCTGCTGTTCGCGATGCTTGCGGGGGTTGCCATCATGCCGGCAGTGTTCGCAGCCGGAATCGCTCCGTCCGCCGGACCGGGACTCGTGTTCGAGACCCTTCCTTACATATTCGCAAAGATGGGTGCGGGCGGGCAGATTGTGAGTTGCCTGGCGGCAATTCTGTTTTTCCTGACCATTCTTGTCGCCGCGCTTACATCGTCCATCTCCATTCTTGAAGTCGGGGTTGCCTATCTCGTTGAGGAGAAGGGCGTTTCGAGGCACAAGGCTACTGTTGCGCTGTTCTTCGCCACATTCGTGATCGGCGTTTTCTGCTCGCTGTCGTTCGGCCCCCTCTCCGATGTAAGGATTCTGGGAGAAAGCATTTTCAATTTCTGTGACAAGATGTGCTCCGATTACTTGATGACGCTTGGAGCCTTCTTGTTCTCTGTCTTTGTCGGATGGAAGATGGACAAGAAAGCCGTCCGTGACGAACTCACGAACGGTGGTTCCATCAAATTGAACAACAAGATTTTCCCGGTTGTCTATTTCCTTATCAAGTATGTCGCTCCGATCACAATCGCGGTAATCTTCATCACCGGGCTTGTCGGTTAGTATCCGGGCATTCAGATGCTTGAGACTCCTTTTCTCCGGCAGACTCTGTTACACAGCCTTTCCGGTCGCCTAGCCTGCCAAAGAACTCATTCCTATTTGATCCTGAACCTGTAGATCTGTCCGTCGCGTGGCTGTCTGCTGACGTGCAGGACCATGTAGAGCCATTTGCCCTTGACGTCCACGCCTTCCGGCTCATGATGCAGGTCGTTCAGGTTGACAGTTTTGACCAAAGTCTTTGTGTTCATGTCCACAACGTGCAGTAATCTGTCGTGAGGCGGGTAGCCGTCTCCAAGGTAGGCGTAATGCCCATTGAGAACACTGCCCTGATATATTTTTATGCCAGGTACATAGAATTCATCCAGCGCATCGTCCTGCGTAAGGTGTACCTCACCGTTTTCATCAGAGTCCTTCAAGGTTGGAAGTCTGAATTTCTTTATCAGCTTCCGCATCTCGCCGCTTGACCCATAGGTGTAGATGATCTTGTTCTTTCTGTCTATGAACCAGTCGAACGACCCTGTGTAGCCCTCTCCGGTGTGGAAAAGCTTCTGCACAATCGTGCCCCCGTCCAAAGTGATGTCCGTGACATAGCAGCAGTGATCTCCCTTGCATCCTGAGATGTAAAGCAACGGGAATTCCGATCCTTTTTCCACTCCGAAGGATGCGTTGTTGCAGTGCGACTTGTTTCCTTCCAACATGAAAGTGGAGACGAACTTGTTCTTTTTCATGTCAATGACGACACACTGCCCCTTGTCGTGAAACACAAACCCGTATTTTCCCCAGATAGCAAACCCTTGTGTAGCTCCCTTGACCTTGACGTTATCCGGAGTCAATTTCCCAAGGTCGCACACAAATTCCGGTGTCAGTTCCGGCCCCTTGTATTCCTGAGCCGAAGCCATCAAACCAAAGAACAGCGCGACCGTCAGCGCCGTGAAGATTTTTTTGAGCATTGTCTTTAATGTTTTTGAATATGGTAAAGTTACGTCTTTCATTTCAGACCGCAAAGAAACAAAAGGCGGAATTGATTATCTTTGCAGCAAAACCGTACAACTATGAATCCAGTCACCGCAAGACTTTTGAGCCAGCAGTTGATTTGTCCTCAGTTCACTGAACCGGAGGAGGTTGTGTCGTGGTTCGGGGCGATGCAGGGGCAGGAGTACCGGATGGTCCGCTGGGCGGTGGCGATGCGGACCAAGAGTCCGTCTCTCAAGGCGTTCGAGAAAGCGTTCAACGAGGGGCGGATTGTCAGGACACATCTGCTTCGCTGCACTTGGCAACTGGTTGCGGGTGAGGATCTTGGCTGGATTCTGTCCGTTTGCCGGACGAAAGCCTTGTCCGGCCTTCGAGGCTGGATGAGCGCCAACAAGATCTCCATCCCGGCGGAAGAGCAGGAGCTGATTTCAGGAATATTCGAGGAAACATTGCTCCGGCAGCGTAGTGCCCGGAAGGCTGATTTTGTCGCCGCGCTCGCCGAAAGGGGAATCACGATGGACGATCACCGCCTGTCCTACCACATCCGTCTGGCGGAGCTTTCCGGACTTCTTTGCAGCGGCGACCTGCACCCGATGAAAAGCACCTATTCCCTTGTGCGTGAGAAGATTGGAAATTCTTTGAATATCTCGGGAGAGGACGCTTTGGGAATGCTGGCGCGGAAATATTTCCGAAGCCACTCTCCGGCCACGTTCGAGGACTTCCTCTGGTGGTCCGGCCTGAATGTCAGCGACTGTCAGAAAGCTGTCGAAATCATTGGTGACGAACTCGTTAAGGAAACGTGGAAAGGCCGTGAGTTCTATATTCACGAATCCTGCCGCACCAGAGGATTCCGCTCTGGAACGGTTCATCTGATCTCTCCGTATGATGAATATCTCATCGGCTACAAGAGCCGTGACATCGTCCTTCCGCCCGAGCATTCCCGCAAAGCCCACAGCAACAACGGAATATTCCAGCCCGTAATCGCCCTTGACGGCGAGATCGTCGGCAACTGGTCCCCGACCTCCAAGACCGGCTGCTTTGAAATATTCAAGGATGGACTTTCCATCCCGGAAGATGTCCTCACCACTCAGTTTGAAATTTACCAAAGATTCGCAAACCTCACTCGCTGAATTTGTGGTACGCTTGTAAGTTCAGAGGTATTCCCCTTCCCGCAATTTTTGTAACGTGAAAAATTCGGGAAGGGGAAATACCTCTGAACTCCTCCACTAAATTACAGCGAGTGCAGGAAGCCGAAGGCGTGGCTCCAGTTCTGGAAACCGAGGTCAGAAGCGGAAATCAGGATGTTGAAGTTGCCGGAGTCGTAGAAACGCATCTCATGATCGTCATCCTCATCGAGTTGGAGAAGGTTGACAGCGTCAGGGAACTCCTCGCGGATCTCCTCGAAGTACGGCCGGCCGAGAATCTTGAAGCCATCGGCATCGTCCTCGCACTCGGCGAAGTCAATGGCCATAGCCGGCTCGGCGAGCTCCTGATCATCATCGTCCACAAGGATGCACGAATTGAAGGTCTCCATGTTGATCTGTTTGGCGTACTTGACCTTGACGGCCTTTTTCGGCCAGCGGCAGAGCGGGAAATGCTCCGGGGACTCGTAGCCGATGAAGTCATCGATCGCCGCGAAGAAATAGAGCATTCCCTCATGGGGAAAAAGCCCCTCCCTGTCAAAAGGCGCTATGTCCTCGCAATCAATCTGGCAGATGAACGTTAGGGGATATTCACTCTCCGTTCCGTCCTCCTCCGTGATCTTCATCATCGGGTACTCCGCCTGGGGCGGAAGATCCGGGTTGCCCCACCATTTGCTGCAGCAGAAAAGGTTGGACTCTGTCATTCTTGGTTTTAAACTGATTGCCATATTCTTGTTTATGTTTTAGAAGCAGTTCTTTTTTATCGTTCCTACAACACGTCCGCCACGATGACCGTGACATTGTCGGCTCCGCCGTTCCTCTTGGCCGCGTCCACCAGCTCGGCGCAGCTCTCCTCCGGCGAACCGGATTGCAGAAGCCTCTCGACAGCCTCGTCCTCAATCATGTCCGTAAGGCCGTCAGAGCAGATCAGGATCCGGTCCGACTCCATCACACGTCCGGTGATGTCCTGAACTAGAGACTCAGTGTCACAGCCCGCGCCGATGCAGTTGTAGAGAGCTTTCCCGGCAGGAAGAGGCACCATGTCCCTTTCCAGAAGCGTCTGGTCCAGAGTCAGTTGCCGAAGCATTCCGTCTCTCAGACGGTACGTCCGGCTGTCACCCACGTTCACAAGCAGTGTCATCCCCTGCATCCACACAAGTCCGGTCAGCGTACATCCCATCGCCTTGCTCTGCCACTCTTCCCGCGCTTTACGGTTGAGGCAGAGGCTGACAAACCCGATCCTCGCTTTCAGATCATGAGCAGGATCGCCATGCTCCTGAGACTTGTCAAGCAGAAATGCGCGCAGAGTCTCCAGCGTGAACTGGCTGGCATACTCACCGTTCTCATGGCCGCCCATCCCGTCCGAGACGAGCAGGCAGAAACTCTCATTTCCCATGACTTCCTTTTCAATGTTCAAGGAACCATCCCTTATGAGGTACATCCCGGCGCAAGCCATGTCCTCATTGTTGTCACGGACTCTTCCGACATCCGAAACGCAGCTGATCTTCAGTCTCATAGGCTATTCAACCGTAAATTTCAAAGTGGCTATCTTAAGCTGCTGGCCCTTACGCAGGGTGTACCATTTGTCTTTCTCCAACCTCACCCCGTCTATGGCCGTGCCGTTGGTCGAACCCAGGTCGCAGATCTTCCACTCGCCATCCATAAAAGCGATCTTTCCGTGATGCCCGGAGACAAATTTACAACTTCCGAGTTCCGGGAATATTCCTCCGCTCCTTCCGAACCCACCTTCTTTGACATAGAGTGTCATATCTTCACCCTTCAAGGTCAGCAGGGCATCGAATATCTGGTTGAAATCAATTTTTTCCAATGGCTTGGGGGAATCCTGTCGCGCGGCCGTATCCATCGGCTTTGGAGAGTCAGATGGTTTAGAGTTTACGGCTACTTTTGCGCCAAAGAATTCTTCGGCGCTGATAAGCAACTCGCCGCAGCGAGGGCAGGAAGTTCCTTTCTTGGGCTGCCGGCACTCCGGGCAGAACATCAGATGCTTCCCGCAGAGATCACAGTAACGGCTGTCGTCATCGATCACACCTTGGCAGAACGGACATTTCATAGCAGATCCTCCTTTGTTATCGTCTTTGGCTTGGAACCCTCGTAGGCGGCCTGACGGTCAGCGCCCTCAGCGATGAGCTCCTTCATTCTTGAATATGCCCGGCCGGCCACCGCTGACTTGACCTTGCCGAACAGGTTCCTCACGTCGCGACCGTTGCCGAAATCGAACGCCCTGTTGTCGTACATTTCACGGAAGCCTTCCTCAAGGATCCCTTCGGCCTCAGTGTCAATGGAATATCCTTCCTTGCGGCAATAAAGACGGAATATGTCCATCAGTTCCTCGGGATTGTAGTCCTCGAATGTGATGGTCTTGGTGAAGCGGGACTTGAGGCCGGAATTGGAATCCAGGAACCGGCCCATCTCCCTCGTGTAGCCGGCGGCGATGCACACGAACCTGCCCTTGCGGTCCTCCAGCAGTTTCAGCAGCTCGGTCACGCTCTCGTTGCCGAACTCGTCGTTGTCGCCTTGGATCAATGAATATGCCTCGTCGATGAACAGGATCCCTCCCATCGCCCTGTCGATCGTCTCCCGTGTCTTCGGAGCGGTCTGGCCTTGGTACGGAGCCACCATGTCCGCCCTCGACACCTCGATCACATCCGGTCTCGCGATCACTCCGAGAGAGTACAGGATCCTTCCCATCAGCCTTGCTACAGTGGTCTTGCCGGTTCCCGGATTGCCGAGGAACAGATAGTGGTCAGGAACGATAGCGGTGAAGTCCCTGCCGGAAAGCTCGCTGTCCATCTTCTTCTGCCTCATCTCGTTGAGCATTGAACGGATCTCGTTCTTGACGCTTTCCAATCCGATCAGTGAATCCAGTTCCGCGAGGCACTCCTCCTCGGAAGCCACTTTCGGCTCTTCGAACGGAATGTCCTCCGGAAGGATGGTGAAGAAGGTTTCCTTGCCGACCTGGCTGTCAGGAAGCGCGTTGACCCTTGCGCCGATGTTGCCCAGCACGCTGTCGAGCATATTCCTTGCCTCACGGGCATTGCCGAAATCCTTCCCCGACTTTTCCGCCGAGAGCTTCCGGAACGCCTTGAGGGCTTTGTCCAGTGTGCCTCCTGCAAAGGAGTAGCCCTGCCCTTCGGCCATCCGGCGGAAGATCTCCGTCAGTTCCTCCGGCGTGTAGTCGTCGATGTTTATCCTGTGCGTGAACCGGCTGGCGAACCCTTCGTTGGCCTTCATCAGGTTCCGCATCTTGTCCTTGTAGCCGGCGCAGACCACCACGAACTTGCCCCGGTCGTTCTCCATCCGGACCATAAGCCGTTCCAGAGCCTTGATCCCCTCGGAATCAGAGCAGTGGCCCGTGTCGTCGAACGGTGCGAGCGCATAGGCCTCGTCTATGAACAGAACCCCGCCCATAGCCTCGTTCACAGCCTTGTCCATATTCTTGTCCGACTCGTTGGCGTAGGTGCTTACGATGTCCTTGCGGCTCTTCTCGATGACCCGGTCTGTCGAGCATATTCCCATGGCCTTGAACAGCTTGCCGAGCACTCTGGCCACGGAGGTCTTGCCCGTGCCTGGGTTTCCGGTCAGGATGATGTTCACGGGACGGATCGAGGCCTTGCCTCCGAACTCCATCCGGCGCTGCTGGAAACGCATCTCCTCCGCAAGATCCCTCAGGGCTTTCTTTACGGACTCCATTCCGACGAAGGAATCCAGCTCCTTCATCACGCTTTCCACCGAGATCTCCTTCGTGCCGTCCGGCCCGGCGATGTCCTCCCAGGTCAGGACTTTGCCCGAGCTGGCATATTCATCATCACTCAGACCCGCCGTTCTGGTGCAGAGCCGCTCGAAGCAGCGGTCGAAGGTGTTGCGCACCTCGCGGGCGTTGCCGAAGGTGTCGGTGCGGCTCAGGTACATCCGCTCGAAATATTTCCCGACCTTGCCTGAGGCCTCGTCCGTCAGGGACAACCCCTTCTTTTTCACCATATTCAGGAATATCTCGGTGAGTTCCATGCCGTTGTAGTCCTTGAACTCGATCTTCTTCTTGAATCTGGAGTCGAGTCCGGAGTTGGAGCGCAGGAACATCGTCATCTCCTTGGTGTAGCCGGCGATGATGCAGACGAAGTCTCCGGCCCTGTTCTCAAGGTACGGCAGCAGGGTGTCTATGGCTTCCTGGCCAACCTTGTCGTTGTCTCCTTGCTTGAGGGTGTAGGCCTCATCGATGAACAGGATTCCGCCCATTGCCTTGTTGATGACCTGTTCGGTCTTGAGGGCAGTGTCTCCGACATACTGCGAGACAAGATCCTTGCGTGTCACCTCGACCAGATGGCCGCTCGGGAGTACCTGAAGGCTGCCAAGAATGTCAGCGAACAGCCTTGCGATCGTGGTCTTTCCGGTTCCCGGGTTTCCCGTGAAAACGAAATGGCTTTTCAGCTGCACAGGCTTGCCCGGATTGTCCCTTTTCTGACGTTTTATGCTGTCAATGATGGACTTGATCTCCTGCTTGACCTCCGTAAGTCCGGTGAAGGCGTTGATCTTCTCCATGATCTGCTCCTCGGTGAGTTCCTTGAACGGCTCTCCCGGAATGTCGGTCTCCTCGATTTGGGAGCCACCACGGCTGAACATGTTGAAGGCGCTCTCCTCGGCGACCTTGCCCGCAAGGATTCCGTTCTCCTTGGTTCTGCCGTCACGGAACATCTTTTTGAAAACCAGCCCCAGCCTCTTCTCTGCCTCAGGACTGACCGCCGTTCTGAACCTATCCCGGATCAACGACACGCACAGAGCCTTGAGATCGCTGTCCTTGAATGACGAGATCTGGAAGCGGAACTCAAAGAGAGACAATGCGTTGCTTTCCGCGCTAATGTAGGTGCCAAAGCCGTCCTCAAGTCCGCACAGAATCACCACCGGCATGTTCACATTGACCTTCATCCTTGCGAAAAGCTTGTCCAGCTCCGAAGGGCCGCCTTGTGTGTCCACAAGATTCTGGCAGTTCGTCACCACCAGCACACCGGTCTTGACAGCGGCCAGGTTCTCGTCCAGACTGGAGTTGAACTCGTCCCAGTCCGCCGCGTCCACGGTCTTTGGCTTACGGCTTTCCGAAATGCGGTTGTCGTAAAGTATCTGAGTCAGTCGGCCAGCCAGATAGGTCTTCCCCGTCCCGGTCTCCCCTGTGATGATGCAGTCGAGTCCCGGGCGGGCGTCGCTTCCTGTCCGCTTGCGGAACTCGGCTGTCTGCTCGCAGCGCTTCGTGAAATTCTCCAGCGGCTCCCTCACGCACTCCTTCGCGATCATCCCGTGCGGCATGCCAACGGCCATGGAACCCGCCTTTCCGGCCTCCGGATCCGCGGTCCCGCGTGACCCACCTGCCACCGGCTTACCGACCGCCGAGGCATCGGCGGCAGCAGTCAGCCTCTCCCCGCACCATTTGCAGTACGAAGCCTCATTTCTGTTCGTCTTTCCGCACTTCTGACACGTTTTCATGAACCTTTTCTGTTATCTTGTTGATTGTGTTACCGATTTTCGGATGATTCTCCGTGATTTTCTCCGTGTCGCTGATCCGAGGAATGACCGCGACAGGGAAGAGCAGCAGGAAGGTCGTCATCGCAGCCAGAACCAAATGCTTCAGCTTGTGCAGCAGGCTTTTAAGGTACTTTGACCGGAAGAACTTCTCGTTGGCGAACAACGAGGAGACAAATTTGTCCTCCGAGGGATTGAACGCATAGTGAAGGGGCTCCAGAATCGTCTGGTCCTCGTCAGGATTCCACATCTTCCTAAGTTCGGACGCTCCCTCGTCACGCGAGAACATCTGTTTGGCGAACCACACGATCGCCGCGACCACGGCCGCGATGGTCACATAAATGATGTACTTCCCGAGGAACCATTTGCAGAGGAAATACACCGCTACGGTCAGGATGATGAATCTGAATATGTAAGTGAACAGGTTCCTGTCGTAACTCCTGTTGTAAAAGAAGCAACTGCACTGGGCGCTGCGATCATTGCCGGATATGGCGTTGGCATTTACCCATCCATCGCTGAGGGTGCTGCAATCTGTGCTAAAG
>OIYF01000825.1_pt1 | contig 10093 bp, 6 predicted proteins | sample 1587971 | NCBI WGS metagenome assembly OIYF01 (sample SAMN03283248) | human gut metagenome | biome: human-associated habitat; material: feces | host: Homo sapiens | place: Peru | collected 2012 | reverse complement strand
AGAGGAAGAATTATGTACGGAGTTGGACGAAATAAATTCAGTAGATGAACTAATGGAAATTATAGAACCAATCTAACTAAAAATAACAACCCCCACCTAACGTGGGGGTTAAAATCAATCTTGTTACGTAAAACGATGCAAGATTTGGGTAAGCAATGCTAGAGTGGAGTTAATCAACAATAAGATTAAGCTCTCCATTCGCAAGGCTTATGGCTTTAGAAATTATGAAAACATGGTTGATATGCTCATGTTAGTCTGTTCAAAATTATCTATACCATTTCCAAACAGAGGGGTATTAGGGATGAAAGTTATGTAACACAAGGAGTCAACGTGCATAACTTTCTGTTTTCTGTTTTACCCACAGATATACCTGATGACTCCTATTTTGAGGGGATTGCGGATTTTACGGATTAAGCGATGGTGAAGTTACGAATTTGTGAATAAAAGTTGATAGAGTCCATATAATTGTTTGTGTAAATTAAAAAAATTGGGCCACGCCCCAGTAAACCTTGTAAAATATTAACAGCAACTTCAATTTTTATGTAGGAGAAAGGGAAATGGTCCAACAAGCTAATCTTATATACTAGAATTAGACAAAGTTAAAGATCTATTATTTTGCCAAGGAGACGCGGGAGTAGCAAAGCTGTTAAACGCAGTGTTAGCTAAGATTTTAAAGGCGGAAGCAACCAAGCAGATTGGCGCAGAATCTTATAAGAGAAGCGATAATCGCACCACTGAGCGAAATGGGTATAGAACCCGTGAGTTCACCACTAGACTTGGTGTTCTTGATTTGCACATTCCCAAGCTTCGCGACGGCACTTTTTTAAGAGAGCTGTTTAAAAGATACGACAGATGCGAACGAGCTTTTCAGCTTACCATTATGGAGATGGTGGTAAATGGCGTATCTACGCGTAAGGTCTGTGCTATTGTTGAGGAGCTTTGCGGAAGCCCTACGAATATGGAAAAAACGAACCTTACTACCCAATCAAATCTGATGAAAACTTGGCTTTGTACCAAAAATATCTTGCTTTGGCAAAAGAAAAATACCCAAATATTCATCTTTTAGGAAGATTTGGAGACTATAATACTACGACATGGATAAAGCCATTGAAAGAGCATTTGCACTTATGGCAACAATCAATAACCAATAAAATTTTAAGGGATAAACACATGAATACTGCTATTATTTTTGCCGCAAATAACGCTTATGCGCCTGGGGTAATTATAAATATTGCCCAGATTGAGCACCTTCATTCCGATTTTGCTGATAAGTACTTGGTTTATGTTGATAATTGGTCTCAAGAAAATCTTGAAAAGTTAAACAGCATTTGCCAAGACAAGATTCAAGTTATTAATTACACCGAAAAGGATTTTTGGAACAAACATCCTGAACTAGCAGGCATTGATAAAGTTTCTAACTTTGTTAAGCAATATTCTCACTTCAAACTCGCATTTGCTGACTATGTATTACATTTAGACACTTACAAACAGGTAATTTTCTTTGACTGCGACTTGATTGTTTTAAATGATATTTCACATATCAAAACTCTTAAAAGTGGAATTTCCTTTAGATATGGATTTTATGAAAGTTACAAAGAACAAAGAATCCCTGGTCCAAATGGTGGTTTAATTTCTTTTGCTAGTGACCTGCCTTTTAAAAAAATTTCTAAAATTTTTTCTGATTACGTTATTGGGGCAAATTCAGCTAATGCAGATGAAAGAGCTATTGCTCGAATCTGTTTTGACCTTGGTTTAAAAATTAACGAGCTTGACGTTTCATATAATTTTTGTCCAACTCTAAGAGGTGGGGCGGAATATTTGGACTCCAAAGACATTAAAATCTTACATACAGACGGACCAAATAAAATTTGGAACTCTTCGTTTTACCAAACAATTATTCCTTCATATACAAATTGGTTGAATAAATATAAATTACCTTTTAATTCTTCAACTGATAGTCCATGGAAAAATTTTAAAACATTTTCTATGTATGAAAATTCCAAAAAATTCATCTGTGCGCAACTTAATTTTCTTGATAGGATTCCTTTGTTGCACATGCTAAAAGAAATTCCAAGCGTTCAAATTGACGTTGAAACTATATTTGAACATTACACATATTTGTCACATAATTCAAAGATAATTAGATTTAATTTCAACTATATAAACTATGGTAAATTTAGAGTACGTTGTATATATAATTCCAACGAAACAATCCATGATTTTATAGCAAAACAATTATGTACCATCCAACTCAAAAACATAGAATTAAAATTTTATAAAGATTCTAATCGAAATATTGAGTATTACTACTTTGATTGTGATGTTTCAAAGCTTGCTGAAAGCTTCAAGAATATGGTGGTTGTATTTACTGATATCATCAACAAATACCAATCAACGTTTGCAAGCGCATTATGGTCAAACTCTCTACATTCGAAACTTGTACAGCATAACATAAGCTTATCTTTTTCTTCGACTATTCGTAAAATAGACACCCCTAATCCAATTTCACTAACCGACCTTAAAGACGGTGATGTTTTATTGTGCGTAGCAGATCCAAATGATTGCGTTTCATGGGCAATCACCTACTTTACTAACGCCGAAGTAAGCCACGCAGCTCTAACCTATGATGCTAAGAATAATGTTTTGGTGGATGCTGCTGGGAATCACGTACGTACTGCTCTAATAACTGATTATCTAAATGATGGTCGACCAATTCATGTAATGCGCTATCAGTACAATCAAAACCTTAAACCAGTACTTGCTAGCGCCAAAAACTTTCTTGATAAGCAAGAACCATATGCTAATAGCACTCTTGTTATGCTTGCTGCTGTACTTCTTCTTACAAAGAATATTCCTCAAACATCGCTTGCTAAGAAAGCCCTTACTAAGCTCATCAAACTTGTTTGTGGTGAACTTATGAAACTTATAAATAAAAAGGTTTACCCTAATAGTGAACCATTTGTATGTTCCCAGTTTGTGGCAGAAAACTTTAATAGAGCCCAAGATTATGAACCGTTCATTAAATATCCATTATTCTTTAATGACGAGAACAATATTACAAAGCTCTATGGCCAATCCCAAGGAGTAAAACTCTATAACTACTTGTACGATTACGGTATTGACGTAAACCAAGCAATCAAATTTGGTGCCCAAGAACAACAACAATTATCCAATGCTCTTGGTGATTCACTTGAGACAATTTGCTCAATCCTTCATCAAATTATCATCTTCTTTGACAATGAAAGAGCTCTTTTAGCAAGTAATGCACCAACACAGGAACTTCATAGAAATATGAATGCTGAGTTATTGTCTGCTGATGAAATCAAGAAAATCGATATTGAACTGAAATCATCAATCTCTAATCTTGCAGCATCATTCTATGCACTACATCAAACCCCAGAAAATCTAGCCAAATTGTCAGCAATCCAAGGCAAAGATCTTTTGGAATATCTTAAAACTCTAGAAAACTATTTTGTGACCCCAGGTGATCTTTTGTTTAACTGCCCAGCACTAAGATATATAGGTACCCTGTCAGCTATAGCTAAACAAAGTAAGTAATTAAAGATGAATCAACATGCCCTCGTAATCATTTAAGTAGATTCATCTTGGTATAGTGGAACTCAATACGGTGTATGAGTTCTGCTGTATTGCTCTATTGGTGTTCGGTACTTCAAGCCTTATCAAATACCAATAGAGCCCAAAGATATCAATGATTTTGTTTAAATCTCACCAAATCGTTTATTGAAACTACATTTATAGAACTCCTTTCTAGTTTAGAAGTGGCTTAAAAAAAGCTTTTTTTTCGCCCCTTTTTTAGAAAAAATGTGGTTACATTGAGGAGCGTGAGATAACTCACAAACATTGATGATATGTCGCAAACTAACTTTACACAAAGCGGTTCTTGTGTAAGATTAGCTTGTTGGGCCATTTCCCTTTATCCTATATAAATTGATGTGGTAGTTAATATTTTACAAGGTTTACTGGGGTGTGGCGCAATTTTTTTAATTTACACCAATTATATGGACTCTATCGGTTAAAATACCCTCAACCTTACCATTAGATATCTTGTAATCAGCGTGATTCAATACCCCATCTAAATGATTTTCTAATAGTTTAGCAAACGTAACTTCACCATCGCATATTGTTACAGCTCACTGAGAATATAGCTATTTTGCTCAGTCATTATTATTCAAAAGTGAGCTCACTCATTTTTAAATGTTGCTCAGTCATTTTAAATCACTGCTCAATCGTTTTTGTTGTAAAACTGTAAAAATAAGGCGGTTATCAGTTAAACCACCATTATTTCACTCAGTTTCATCAAACGGATCACCTAAAACGGTAATTCATCATCTTCAAACAATCCGAGATCTTCGTAAGTAGGCTTCTCCAAGCCATTTTCCACAATATACTCATATAGCTTGCAAATATGCTCTTCCTTAAATGAGTTTGAATGTTGCAACTTGCTTGGCACTAACCGCTTGCAGCTCAATGATGATTTCTCAAACTTCATCGGCTGTTCCGAGGGAGGTCAACGCAGACAGATTACGGACCTGAGTGCTTTCGGCCCAATCATAGAATTTTTCGTAGTATTCAACCCATGTGTACAATCTCACAGCACCACCTCCATTCAGAAACTAAACTGTTATACCCGATGTCCCATTCCATATAGGCGAATAAATTCATCTGAAAACTTTTTGACAAAATCACGGTCCAGCGCTGTCGCTAAAGTTTCATCATTGTAATTTGCCACCCTCGTCCAATTGTAGGAACCGTGCATAACATACTCAAAATCAATAATGCAGAATTTATCGTGCATCCTATTCCAGTCATCCCATCCGTGATGTGGGATAAGCATCAAATCAAAATTCTCGGAAAGTTGTTGATAAAACTGCCTGTTGCTACTTTCTTCAGAGATTATCAATCTGACATGTACACCCTGTTTCTTTTTTGCAAGCAATTCATCGATTATCGCTTGATTACTTAGCCACGCTACTGCTGCCCAAATCGTATACTTTGCATCTCTGATACCTTGGATGATCGTCTCTTGTATTTCTGTAAAAACGACATCATGCTCCTTGTATTCGACTTGATCTGGACTCAAAATCTGCGGACGAATGAGAACATCGCCCAGTCCATAATTATCGCTTTCCTCATACACATACTTGATCAAATCGTATAAGTCATCAAAAGCTGCGTTAGCTTCATCTAAAAGTGGCACAGGAACACGTAGTTCAACATTTTCATATCTTTGGCCTGAACGCACACCTCTCACGAACTTCCACTGAGGCAGATTGTTTATTTTCGCTCTTCGCAAAATAGGCAGTAAAACGCTCTTTTTATCTTTGAACTTGCTGTCGTATTTCAGTACCTCAAGCATCGTTTGTAAAAACATTGCTGTATTCATTAGCTCACCTCTACTTTCCCGAAGAACTGTTCAGCTATGATATCAAGCTGCGCAGCTATCAATTTATAATCCTTGTTCAGATCCAACGGATAGAGTCCATATAATTGGTGTAAATTTAAAAAATTGGGCCACGCCCTAGTAAACCTTGTAAAATATTAATTGCATCATTTATATAAGGAAAGGGAAATGGCTCAGAGGTTAATCTTACACTAGAACTAGACAAAGTTAAAGATCTATTATTATGCCAAGGAGACGCAAGAGTAGCACAGCTGTTAAACGCAGTGTTAGATCAGATTCTAAAAGCGGAAGCAACCAAGCAGATTGGTGCAGATTCTTATAATAGAAGCGATAATTGCACCACTTAGCGAAATTGGTATAGAACCCGTGAGTTCACCACTAGACTTGGGGTTCTTGAGTTGCACATTCCTAAGCTTCGTGACGGCACTTTTTTTTAGAGAGCTGTTTAAAAGATACGACAGATGCGAACGAGCTTTCCAGCTTGTGATTTATTTGTTTCATTGACTGATTTTCAAATTCGAACGCTTCGGATCCTTTCAGATGAATGGGAGTCTATGTACCAGAAATTCCTGGAATAAAAAATTTAGGAGGTTATTCCAGGGAGTTAAATAACGAATTTGAACTGCGAAATGTCGGATATACGAACATAACTCCTTAGATTTAGTTAACACCATGAGTTCTGCTTGTTGCTTGGTATTTATTGCCATTGGTATTTTGCCTTAATTTTTTGCGCCGGGCCTTACGACCCGGATTTGGAGATGGCCAGCTTACGCTGGCCGAGATTGCGCAAGCAAAGCTTGCGCATGTGGAGATGCAAGATGCGTAGATTTAAGATGCAAGATTGAGCCACAAAGCGGGACGGGTGGCGCTTCTGTCGCGGTAGACGAAGCTTAATAAGCCGCCACCGACTGCGTAGACGCCGCCACCGTAGTCTACACAAGCGGCGTTGAGCTGATTGCGGCCAGGCGAGCGCAGCCACCAACAACAAAAACCATGAACGCTATCAGCGCCTCTCATTTTTGCATATGGAGTATGTTGACACTTTCTCGCATCATCATCCTTAAAGTACTTCTGCACCTCATCGATACTTAATAAAAATATCTTATCTAAGGTATCTTCACCGCCTGTAGTATTGTAATTTGAATTATCATGATTCTGATTTTTTACTTCTAAAATAAAGTCTCGTTCTTCCTCATTAAAAGCTGAATTGATAAAGTCGTTATTTAACCACTTGCGTAAAGTGCAGTCTTGCCAAGTAATATTTTCGTCTGATTCATGATACCGCTTACAATCTATGCTATAACGCGTGATAATGAGCGTTCGATCTTTTTCCATAGCTAGCACCTGCCATTCGAGCGGTTCTTCGGTCTTATCATCGTTTTTATAGTAGCGCCCAAAGCTGATATAGGCTCCCTCTTCGGCTTCAGGGAAAAGTAAATAAAGCTCACTTATTTCCCACTCCTTACATAGCTCCTTTTGCCGTTGCCGTGGTTGTTGTTTTATGATCACAGCTAGTGCATTTTTGTGCACCCTAAAAAATCTCTTCCTAACCATTCCAGAATACTTAGCAATCTTGGCGCGTAGTGCATTTAGATCCTTAAATAGATACTCATCAACCCGCAGACAGGAGTCGATTTTTCCTAATCTTGCTTGCAGCGCCGAACGATCATTTTGAGCACACGATGGTAGCAATTTATTTATGTCTACTCGACAATTAATGTTAAAGGAATTAAGCTCAAACATGCGGTCTTCTTGCCACCATTTATCTAAGAGCGTAATTAACTCTTGAACATTTCTAAAATACATTTTTGGTTCAGTGCCTAAAATCAATAATGACTTGTTTGGTGGCAGATATTTACTAAACTCCTGCGCTTGTTCTGCTGTAAATAATTCCTGTTGGTCAATAAGCGCTTGCCCGTTCTTAAAGCAAAATTCAGCATACTGCTGCGTATTGGTATCGTATAAATCTTTTAAAAATATATTAAAAGCAACTATATTTTTAAATACTTTGCCAGCTATGGTAAATCTTTCAAGTCCTGATAAAGCATAGCCCAAGCCGCCATTGACGCACTTAACGAAACTATTTTATCAAGTATATTGGATATTTTATCGCTCAAAGAACCTTGAAGAAGATTGAACGAAGCTTTTGCCGATTCCTGCCCGTTAGCTGAAATAAGTGATGCAACCGCTTCCGCTTGTGTAAGGTCCATTTTTCCGTTTAAAAATGCACGCTTTGTAAATTCACCTGCTTCGGCAGGGGATGCACCCGCGGCAAAAACAGCCTCCAAAGTTTTTTCAACAATAAATATACCGCCGTGAACCGAAAGTTCAACAACATCTTCACCTGTATAACTTTTCGGCGCACGAAATACAAGTGCAATGGCATTATCAAATTTTTCACCTTTTGAATATACATTGCCGAACTTCGCAGTATACCCTTTAAGTGAAGAAAGAGGGGTTGAATCCATAGCTTTAAAAACTTTTTCGGCAATTTCAATGGCATTGTCACCGCTGATTCTGATTACACCGATACCCGAAACGCTGTTACCCGTGGCAACCGCCGCAATAGTTTTACTCATTTTCTTCACCCTCCTAAATAAAAAACATTTTTATGTAAAATAATGGCGAACAATAATGTCCGCCATTAGCTTTGGTTATCAGTCGTTATCCTTATTAACCTGAATTTTACCGAACTTTGGAATGTCAGCTCTGTCAACCTTCTTCTCTCTGTTAGCATCAACAGGTGCTTTTGGAGAAGCAGGGCGTCTGCCGCCTCTTCTGTCATTTCTGTAAGGGTGCTTAACTCCGCCTTCCGGTTCAATAAGAACTCTTCTGTCCATTCCGCTGCCAATCGAACGGGATGTTACACCCTCGATTTCCTGCACAGCAGTGTGGATAATTCTTCTTTCATATGGGTTCATAGGCTCAAACGAATAGCGTCTGCCGCTTCTTGCAACATAATTTGCATTTTTGGTTGCAAGTGCTTTGAGAGTTTCTTCTCTCTTTGCTCTGTAATCACCTACATTAAGGGTAACTCTTACATATTTATTAGTTACATTCTTTATAGCAAGACTTGTGAGATATTGAAGTGAGTCGAGTGTTTCGCCCCTTCTGCCGATGATGATACCGTAATCTTCACATTCGATATTCATTTCAACTGTTCCGTCTGCTACTTTTGCTGTAATTTTAGGGTTTTCAACTTTAAGCCCTTCAATCATAGTTTTAAGATATGCACAAGCATAGTCTAAATCAATATCTTTCTCGCTGATTTTTTCTTCCGGTTTGTCTGCCTTTGGAGCTTGAACTGGCTTCTCCTTAACTTCCTGCTTCTTTTGAGCCGGCTTTTTAGGAGCAGAAGCTTTCTTTTCCACACTCTTTTTCGGTGCTTCAGGCTTCTTTTCTTTCTTGCCATCGTCATAGCTAACTTTAACCTTGGCATCGCAGCCACCGATTAAACCGAAAAACTTCTTCTTCTCCGGCATAGTGATGATTTCAACATGAACATCAGCTGTTTCAGGAGCATTAAGCTGAAGCTTTGCGTTTTGGGTAGCTTCTTCAATAGTTTTACCGGTACCGATAAATTCCTTTATCATCTTTATCCTCCGATAATTATTTCGTCATCTTTTTAATATTTTCTTCGCGTGAACGGCGTTCAATCGTGTTTTCAACCATCAATTTAGCCTGGGTTTTCTTCGGCGGGTGAACTTTATAAATATAAAGCTGCTGGAAAATAGCAATAATATTAGAAATAGTCCAATAAAAACCAACCGCAGCCGTAACCTTAAATGCAATGTAGAATGAGAAAAACGGCATCATAAGCATCATCATCATCATTTGAGTTGCTTGCTGGCCTGCTGCCGGATTATTCTTCTTTTGAATGATTGTGGAAACAAAGCTTGAACCGAGTGAGGTTACAAGTGAAAGAATAGGAATTATAACTATAATACCGTCTTTCCAATGCGGAATGCGTGTCATATCAAGCCCAAACATTGTCATACCTTGCCTGTAAGTTTCAATATCACTGCAAACAGTTGATGTAAAAATCTTTGGGAATGATTGCATAAGCGCTTCCTTGTAAGCCGGGAAGTTCTCAAGTATGTTCAACTGAAAATATGTTATTTTTGCATCTGCATTACCTGTGATTTGCTGGTAAATCGGCAAAATCACTTTGTAAATCTCATTTGATGCGTCATTAAATCCACTTGCACCTAAAACATACTGAATAGGATAATAAATTATACCGATGACACCCATAAGGAAAATCATCTGGAAAATCATAGGGCCGCATCCCATTTGCATTGGGTTATGACCTTCTCTGGCATAAAGGTCCTGCATTTCCTGATTTAATTTATCTCTGTCCCTCGGGTCAGGGTATTTTTTATTTATCTTTTGAATTTTAGGTTGCAGTCTTGTAGTTCCTGCCATTGACTTTTGCTGCTTTACATTAAGCGGCAAAAGAATTAAACGGGTTACTACCGTGAAAATAATAAGTGCGATAAAATACTGATTGTTAAGTATATCAAGCAAAAATGCCATACATTTACCGAACAACCAATACAGAGGCTTAAAAACTGCCATACCGTTAGATACAGCGTTAGCCGCCATAATAATACTGCTCATTATTTGTCCTCTTTAGTTTTTTTAGGGGGAACAGGATCCCATCCGCCTTTG
>OIYF01000824.1_pt1 | contig 10105 bp, 9 predicted proteins | sample 1587971 | NCBI WGS metagenome assembly OIYF01 (sample SAMN03283248) | human gut metagenome | biome: human-associated habitat; material: feces | host: Homo sapiens | place: Peru | collected 2012 | reverse complement strand
TTACACTATAAAAACAGAATTTGCACCCCAAAAAACAATTATTGCACCCTACGTATACAAAAAATCCACTATCTTTGCAATTGAAATAAAGACAGAACAGTGTGGTGGCACGGAAACATGTCATTTACACTCAAGATATTTTTTCATAAGAAATTTAAGTTTAGTGTTATCTAGGATTGATATTTAATTTGGTATTTAACCGTAAAGTTTCGGTTTATTAATGGTTCAATAGGTATTTAAAATATTATCAGGTGAGAAGATTACTTGATTACATATTTTAGGAAAGAAAGCGCTAGTCGTGATGACTTGCGCTTTCTTTTTTTATGGAAATGCATGTATGTTTGCGGTTTTTATTGTATCTTTGCAGCAAATTACGAAATAAATGGCAGAAACATTAAAGGAAAAAACAGCGAAGGGGCTCTTCTGGGGAGCCATGAACAATGGGGCGATGCAGGTTATCGGACTGGTATTCGGCATCATCCTGGGTAGACTGTTGTCGAAGGAAGACTATGGAATGATGGCGATGATCAATGTGTTCCCGCTGATAGCGATTGCGCTCCAGAACAGCGGATTCGCTTCTGCCATCGGTAACCTGAAGCATCCTACCTCCAATGATTACAACTCCGTGTTCTGGTTTAACATCATCGTGGGCGGTTCTCTTTATGTCATCCTTTTCCTCTGTGCCCCTTTCATTGCAGATTTCTATCATGACGACCGGCTTATCGCGTTGTGCAGACTGGCTTTCGTCACGATTCTCTTTTCCAGTCTGGGTACGGCTCAGGCTGCATTCCTCTTCAAGAACATGATGGTGAAGCAGCAGGCGAAGGCAAGTATCACGGCGGTGCTGCTGTCGAGTAGCGTAGGTGTGCTGATGGCATGGAATGGCTTTGCCTATTGGTCATTGGCAACCCAGGGAGTGGTCTATGTGGGACTGAATACCCTGCTGGTATGGCATTATTCCACCTGGCGACCTTCGCTGAAGATAGATTTCATGCCCGTGAAGACGATGTTTCCGTTCAGTTTCAAGATAGCTGCCACAACCATCGCCACCAAAATCAACGACAATGTGATGAATATCCTTTTGGGACGTTTCTACAACAATGCCATTACGGGTAGCTACAACCAGGCTTACCAGTGGAACTCGAAGTGTTATCTGCTGTTGCAGGGAATGCTGAATCCGGTCATCCAGCCAACGCTGGTGAATCTCTCTGACGACAAGGAGCGCCAGCTGATGGCTTTCAGAAAGATGGTCAGGTTTATCTGCTTCCTTTCTTTCCCTCTGCTGTTCGGACTGGGACTCGTTTCCAATGAGTTCATCATCATCACGCTGACCGAGAAATGGCAGTCGAGTGCAGAACTGCTGCGCATGCTGTGCGTGGGCGGTTCGGTGATGCCGCTATATACGCTGTTCTCCAACGTGGTAATCAGCAAGGGTAAATCCGGTGCCTATTTCTGGTGTACGGTATCGCTGAGCGTTACCCAGATTGTGCTGATGCTGTTTCTCTGGCCTTATGGCATCCATCTGATGGTATCAGTCTATGTGGCATTGACCATCGTCTGGATGTTTGTATGGTATGCGCTGGCTTACCGCTATATCAGTTACCGTCCGCTGGAATTTCTGAAAGATACCTGTCCGTTCCTGCTGGCGGCTCTGGGCGTGATGATCCTTACCTATCTGGCAACGATGAGCATTACCAATCTGGTATGTCTGCTTCTGGCTAGGGTTGTGATGGCAGCCGTATTATATTTCGTGGTCATGAAGATAGCCCGGGTTGCCATTTTGGACGAGTGTATCCGTTTTGTATTAAAGAAAAAATAGAAGAATATGATGGAAAATCAGACAAGACAATATAGTAATGAGGAGCTGAGAGCCCGGTTCAATCCCGAAGGTTCCCTGCTGTGGAAGCATCAGCAGAGGATGGTAGAGCTGCTGCTGGCTTTTGATGCCATCTGCAAGCGCCATCACATCCGTTACTGGCTGATAGGCGGTACGCTGATAGGTGCAGCCCGCCATCAGGGTTTTATTCCCTGGGATGATGATATGGATGTGCAGATGCTTCGGGAGGATTATCTGAAGATGATTGAGATTCTGCCCCGCGAACTGGATAAGACGATGGCGCTGCAATGCAGACAGACGGATGAAAACTATTTCTTCCAGTATGCCAAGTTGAGAGACCGCCGTTCGGTGCTGGATGAGAACAACGGCTATGACCGGATTTTCAAGGAGCGGGGCATCTACATAGACATCTTTCCTATCGACAAGCATCCCAAATGGCTGCAGCGGCTGTCGATGCAGACCATCGGACACACCTATAAGATATTGAAGCGGAAGGACCTGAAGGATGAGGTGATTATCGGCAAGGTGATGCGCTGGGTGCATCTGAATGAACGGATAATTTATCCGGTGATGAGGGGAATCGCCAAACTGACCGGTGGTGCTTATCTGGATGCTTTCGGCGTGCCTTTTGTCGTAGAGCGCCATCTGGAAGACATCTTCCCGCTGACTACCCTGGAGTTTGAGGGGCATCAGATGCCTGTGCCGGGCAACTACGACAAGGTGCTGACCGACCAATATGGCAACTATATGCAGTTGCCGGATCTGGACAAGGTGAATCTGCACGTCGGCAAGTTGGAGTTCAAGTCATGAACCAGTTATAAATGGAAAATTCCAGCAACTAAAGCGATTGCTTGAGTTGCTGGAATTTTTGTTGGCAGTGCTGTTTATAGCTGTAACCGAACCATTTGCGCTGGTATTTTCTATAGGTATAGATGGTGCAGAATCTGAGGGAATCGAAGAGGGAATGTCTCCCCACCTCATAGATGGTAGGTGGAATCCTGACAAAATACAGGTCGGCCACCGTATCGAAAGCCGAGAAAGCCTTTACCCCTGGCAGACTCAGCAGCCATTCCTCGGCCATGAACCGGTTGTGCAGCTTGGTATCTTCGTCTAGGGCAGGGAGCGTTCTGAAATAAGATGCCTTCGCCCACCAGAAGTTGCCGGCATACATCTTGTTCTTGAAAGGAGGGAAGAGATAGCTTCCGTAGGTATCATATCCCGCTTCCAGGGTGTTGACAGCCACTTTCCACTGGTTCATCAGGAAATATTCCATCATTCTTCTCCATGCCACAATCTTATCCACGAATCCCCTGAATTCCCTGTCTTCCTGATGCAGGGTAGTCTGATAGGTGATTCCCTTGGTATGGAAATAGTAGAAGAGGAAGTCTTCGTGCTGCGATTTCTCATACATATAGTCGAGTGCCGGAAATTCGAATCGCTGTGGATTGGTGGTCTTGGAAACAAATTCTATCTTATCTGCCGCATATTGTCGCAGGATATCTTCTAATTCCATGATATCTTCGTTGTTTCTGGCGATGCAGCTGATATAGAGACGGTTGCTAGCTTCGAGCAGTCCGCTGTCGGCGAGATGCTGCATCTGTTCCCTTACCATCTCTTTCCAGTTGGCGTCGCAGAAGATATGGTAGATGCCGTAGATGGGAGTAGAACAGGCAGGAGTATGGCTCCAGGACGACAGGTCCTTGCGCTCGTATATTCCCAATGTACTCTTGTATATTCTCTTTAGAATGGATGTCATGATGCTGATGGATGCTTTTAATGTTTTAATGAGAAGTTGCTGCTGATGCTTTCAGGGAATTGATGAGACGCTGGAACATGGTTTTCATGTCGTATCCTGGCGTCCAGCCGAGTTGATGCACCTTGCTGCAGGACAGACGGAGCCGGGTCATCGGAGAATAGCCCATGCCTTCTTTCAGCTGGATAACCGGCTGGATATCCGGATTGAAAGTGTTGCAGAGGAACTTCGCCATATCGATGATGGAAATATAGGTTGACTCGTTGGCAACATTGTATGCCTCGCCGTCTTCACCCTTCAGCAGGATGAAAAGGATTGCCTCGATGGCATCAACCGTATAGCAGTAGCAGCGGCTCAGTTCACCGGTGGTATGGAGAACGATGTCTTCTCCGGCAATGATGTTGCGGGCAAACTGTGCGAAGACGCGGTTGTCATCTGCCGTAACTCCTGCTCCGAAGGTCTGGGCGAGTCGGGCTGTCTTGACATGCATCCCATATTCGCGGGCATAGGCATGGCAGAGGCATTCGGCTGCTCTCTTGGCTACAGGATAGCTGCTGCGGGTATCTGAAAGATGGATGTAGCCCTGCTCTTCCTCGCTGAGCGGATGGGAATCATCATAGATGCTTCCATATACCTCCAGGGATGAAACATTGACGATAGAGGCGGTGTTCTGTAGGAGAGCGAAACGCAGGAGCTGGGCTGTGCCGTCGAAATCGGTCATCATGGTTTCTACCGGCTTGCTGACAAAGTATTGGGATGCAGTAGGACTGGCAAAATGCACCAGATAATCGATGTGAATCTCCTGTGGCATTTCCTCTGCCTTGCTGAAATCATGCTTCAGAATCACGATGTTCTTGTCCAAAACCTCTGCAGAATGGGCTTCTTCCTGAGGATGACCCAGTACCTGCTGCGCCTTTTCTGCGTTTCTTACGAAGCAGACGATGGTCAGGTTCAGTCCGTGCTGTCTGTCGAGTTCTTCCAGGCAATGAACCATGCAGGAGCCCAGTAAGCCCGTAGCTCCCGTAATGCCGATGGTCTTGTTTCTCAGTTGTTCGTAAAGCGGAAAGCTTTTGGCAAAGTCTTTCCAGTCTTCCAGTTCTATTTCGTTATGTTTCATATCTTCTCTATCTTTATCAGAAACCGAAAATCTGCTGGTTCTCATGTACCGTTACCATGGCACGGAACACAAAGAAATCGGTTGGTGTTGTAATCTTGATGTTCTCCATCGGACCGATGATGGTACCGAGTTTATAGCCGTAGTGGCTCATCATCGTACAGGAATCGATGAAGTTGTGTCTGCCTTCTTCAATCGCCTTGCGGTGTGAAGAGAGGATATCTTTCAGTCGGAAACTCTGTGGTGCTCTGGCAATCAGAGAATTGTCTCGTTCCGGAATTTCCAGCGAGTTGTCTTCCTGTTTCACGATGAAAGTCTCTGTGGCTGGTATGCAGGTGATGCAGGAACCGCATTCTTCCACCTTCCGGATATTGTCGGTGATGGTTTCCTCGGTGATGAGTGGGCGTACACCGTCATGAATCAGCACGTTGGCTTCCTTGCCGTCGGCAAACTCCTCGGCAGCACAGAGTCCGTGATAGATGGAGTCCTGTCCGCTGTTGCCACCCGGTACAATCTTCACCACCTTGCTGATTTCGAACTTGCGTATCATCTTCTCCAGGAAAGGAATCCATGATTCGATGCAGGCTACGACGATGCCATCTATCTCCGGATGATTGTCAAACAATTCCAAAGTATAGATGATGATAGGTTTGCCGTTCAGTTCCAGGAACTGCTTAGGTCTTGACTTGGTGTGCATTCTGAGGCCTGAGCCTCCTGCAAAGATGACTGCTATGTTCATAAGATTCCTTTTTTAGAGAGTTATTATAAAGAATGTGGCTTTTTAGAGCCGCTTATTTCATGATTTGGGTTGCTTGGTCTGACATGTAAGTGATCAGCCAGTAGCCATTCCATGCCCAGAGATACAGGGTGAGTAACCAGCAGAAATATCTCAGGATAACCTGTTTGCCCGGTGTGAGCGTCTTCATCAGATAGGCGATGGCAATAGGAATGATGAATATCCAGTGGCAAGCCATGATATACATCTCGTTCAGTCCGAATCCCATCACAAAATGGATGACGATGTCTAATCCTAGCCAGCTCAGTACCAGAAGGAAGAATTTGTGCCGGATGCCAACCACGATGCCGATGATGAACAGCAGCGAGATGATGGCTTCGATGACATAATTGAATGCATAGTTATACTTCACGATGGTAGGGCGGTTTACGCACATATCGTCCAGGAGATAAGAGTCGTGGAGCTGGATGGATTCTCCCATCATGTTGTGAATCAAGGCATCGGTCCTGGAAGTTGACGTATCGGTCCATTTCCAGAATCCCTCCTGCTTCATCGGTTCTCCGGTATGTGCCATAACCCAGGCGTGATGGATGGAATCCTTCCGCTGCTGTTCTGGGTCCTTGGCATGTGACTTTACCTCAATCTGCTTGTCTACATGAAACTGGGGCTCCCTTACCTCCGTATAGATAAGATAGGCAGTAGTTACCAGCAGGATGGCTGGCAGAATCATAGCCACGAGATTCTTAGGGGCAAAGACCTTCCTGCCGTTGGTAAACCAGGCAGCCAGATAGGTCTTGGCAATGTTGCTGAGGGTGACTCCTCCGGTCAGGAAACTGAGGATGCCGATGGTCCAGGCAGACAGTTGGCGTCTCTCCTTTATCGCCATGCCTGCCAGATACAGCGTCATGGTCAGCATGAGGAGCGACCAGCAGAAGTGGTCGGGTACCAGCATGGAAACCATCACCATACCGAAGGAATAGAGCATGGCAGAGAAAAGAATGCAGTCTTTCTTCTTCAGTTCTATGATTTCCCGGAAGATGCGGTATACGAAGATGAAGGAATAGAAGGCGCTTGCTATGAGCAGGATAGCCATGAATATCATCGCATAGTTGGTATCGCCCGAAGATATCAGTTCCTTATTGATGAGATAGAAGGGATAAAGGATGACTGCAAAGAGCGGATGGCGCGGAATCTCGAAATAGAGTTTGCCATTCGACATAAAGATATACGACCATGCATCAAAGCCGGATACATGGAAGGTTTTGGCGAACAACTGCCAGAAGCTGACGTGGTGAGCTCTGAGGAAAAGGTTGCCGTATTTGTAGAAAAACAACCCGTTGAGCAGCACGAATACCAATAGAGCCACGAGGCCCGGTATTCTTTCTTCTTTCTTTATCTTAAAAATATTCTTCATTGTCTTATTCTTATTTTGGGTGCAAAGTTAGTGTAAAAAATTGATTGTGAGAAGAAAAATGAGGAAATATTTCGTTTTGTCCGGTTTTTGTGGCGGTTTTATTTGGCGTTGTCTTCTTTTTAAGTTATCTTTGCAGAGGTATAGTACTGAATTTGCTAGTAAGCTCCACACGCCCTGAAAGGGCAGAAGCTCCTAGCCCAGGGCAACACCCTGGGTTTTTATGGCGCAAACTTGTCGCCCTGTAAGGGCAAAAGCTTTAAAGAGCTAGTCAATTTACAAGGCTTTTGCCCTTACAGGGCGCCTTGCTGGTTGCTGTTTATACCCAGGGTGTTGCCCTGGGCTAGGAGCTTTTGGGCCTTCAGCCCGTTCTTGAACCACTTGCGAAACTTAAGTCAAAAATATATAACTATGACTATTAAAGACGAAAAAACATATAATGAAATTGAAGAGCGAATGGAGGCTCTGCTTGCAAAGGGCACCCAATTTGGCGGTATGGACTTTCTCAGCGAAGTAGAAAAGGAAGAATTAAAGGTCCTCAGCGAAGCTGCTTACGATTGGGAATGCGAAGTTGATCCTCATCCATGGCGAGTTAAGCCTTCACTTATTGCTGCCATCAAAGTTGCTTTTCGCCAAAAAGGCTACAAGCAAAAGGAGGCTGCAAAAGCTATAGGCGTATCAACAACTGCATTAAGTGATATTCTCCATGGACGTCGTGCAATTAATTTTGATGTTGCAAGAAACATATACCACAACCTTGGTGTCCCTGCCAATGTTATATTGGGATAAACAAACGACAAGGACCTATATGCCACGATGAACGGGTGGCGTATAGACCCTTCATCGTGAGGCGCTCTTTCATCGTAAACATTCGCTACATCGACAATAATGGTTCTTATTGTTTTAAAATATCTTAATTTCCCGTTTTAAGCTCAATGTTTATTTGGTCGTATGTGTCGAAAAGTGTAGCTTTGCATTGATATTATGTGTCAGAAAGTGTAAGCTTTTGACATTATCATGTGTCGAAAAGTGTAATAACCTGACTGTTTTATGTGTTTAAAAGTGTAAAGATATGAAGAGAAAGATATATGCTAAGCTTGTGGAATGGAAATACCAAGAGTATCATAAGCCGTTGATATTAAACGGAGTAAGACAATGTGGCAAGACTTATATTCTTAAAGAATTTGGTCGGGCAGAGTTTGATAATCTTGCTTATGTAAGTTGCGATAGGAATGATAACCTGCAAGCCATATATGAAGGCGACTTCGATACGGCGAGAATCATTCGAGGATTAAGTGCTTTGACTGGCGTGGATATAATTCCTGGTAAAACCCTTATATTCTTGGATGAGGTGCAAGCATTCCCACAGGCGTTGGAAGCTTTGAAGTATTTCTGCGAAGATGCTCCAGAATATCATATTGTGGTGGCGGGTTCGCTGTTGGGGGTTGCCCTGCATGCAGGTGTGTCATTTCCAGTAGGCAAGGTTCAGACAATGCGTCTGTTCCCTATGGATTTTGAAGAATTTCTTATGGCTATGGGAGAGGACCAGCTGCTCAAGCTGATGCACAGCAAGGATTATGCATTGATGAATGCGTTTCACGAAAAACTAAAAGACTATTTGCGTCAATACTATTATGTGGGCGGAATGCCTGAAGTTGTGAAGATGTATGTGGAAAACAAATTGCTCGGCCAAGTGCGCACTATTCAGAACGAAATTCTCTCTAATTATGCAGGCGACTTCTCCAAGCATGCTCCAGCACAGGAGGTGCCTCGCATAGATATGGTATGGCAGTCCATACTCGGTCAGCTTTCAAAAGAGAATAAGAAGTTTGTCTATGGGGTATTGAAGAAGGGTGGCAGAGCCAAGGAATTTGAGTTAGCCATACAGTGGTTAGTGGATGCTGGTTTGGTTTATAAAATAACTAAGGTGATAAAGCCTGAGTTGCCGTTGAAGTTTTATGAAGACTTGTCGGCATTCAAGTTGTATCTGTGCGATTGTGGACTGATGGGGGCTATGGCTGATACCGCAGCAAAGGATGTGTTGCTTGGCGATAACGTATTCACGGAGTATAAAGGAGCGTTCACAGAACAGTATGTCCTTCAGCAGTTGCTTGCATCGGGTATTACCCACATCTATTATTACAGTTCTGATACTTCTCGTATGGAAATGGATTTCCTCGTTCAGCGTGATGGGGCATTATTGCCTATAGAAGTAAAAGGCGGTACAAGCATCAAAGCCACCTCATTGCATAACTATCTTAAGAAGCACCCTGACATATCTGCCATCCGTTATTCTATGTTGCCTTATCGTCAACAAGAGAATATCTCCAACATGCCGCTTTATGGAGTGTTTCTGCGTACATAATGTTGTGTGAAGTCTTGTTTTCATCCAGTGTTTGGGGATTTTTGGCTTTTGTTATGCTTGTTGCTGATAGTTCTGCAAGCATATTCAGCACAAGTTCCTCGTTGGTCATGTTGTCGCGAAGGTTTTCTTTCTTCAAACCTTTGAGCTGTTTGTATTCTTTTGCGGTTTTTCCAGCCCATGTCTGATATATGATGTCTGTCAAGGATGCATATTGCACACCTTCTTCTACATTATGAAGTTTCCATTGGTCAGCCAAGTCTTTACGAATCTCTATACTTTTAAGTCGTTGATTTATCCAATTATCAGAATATCCCAACCGCTTGTAGTCTATCATAGCCTGTTGTATGCTGAGCTCAGGGTCTTGCATTTGGTCAAGTCGCTCTGCTCCAACTTTGGCAAGCCATGTTTTAAAGGGCTCCGCTTTTGGCGATGGTACAGACTGAATGATGCGCAGAAGTTGTTCTGTGTCAGCAACATCCGTTAAACGCATTTTGCCATCAGCAGCGCGCATTTTCAACTGGTGACAATTTGTCACCGGTTCAAAACCTTCTTCCTTTAAACGTTGTTTAAGTTTATTCCAATATTTTCTTGCAGTTTGGAAATCTTTGCTATTCGTCAAAACTGCTACAACATCAACAACTGAAAAATACCATTTCTCTTGTTCGTCGTCCCAAATGGCGCGAATCTTATCGTCGCCAAATAGTTTTATAGAGTTCTTGTTTACCATTTTGTTTCAATTTTTTAAATGATAATGTTTCGTGAAGTTTGATTAGCGTATTTTGAGAGTGAACGTATATATACAAAAAAGCCCCACGCATTTGAGCATCGTTGAGATATCTGTACCATGCTTTTGAAACCTTTTTATTATATTTTTGGTTCTTGTTCGTCT
>OIYF01000821.1_pt1 | contig 10132 bp, 6 predicted proteins | sample 1587971 | NCBI WGS metagenome assembly OIYF01 (sample SAMN03283248) | human gut metagenome | biome: human-associated habitat; material: feces | host: Homo sapiens | place: Peru | collected 2012 | reverse complement strand
CGTTCAGACCGTCATCACCTGGCGTGAAGGTGACCGTATCTGGCGCACCCGAGGCTTGGATGCCGACCAGACAGAAGCAGCTATCAAGGCAACGCTGAAGATGATTAACATGTACGAGGCTGACAAGAGCGATGAACAGGCTGTATCGCCTCGAAATCTGGATATGGAATAATATCTCCGAAGATTACGAAATTATCTCCGAAGATTATGCAAATATCTCCGAAGATTATGCAAATATCTCCGAAGGTTACGAAAATATCTCCGAAGGTTATGCAAACATCTCCGAAGGTTTCTATTCAGCAGCACGCCCTGAAAGGGCAGAAGCTCCTAGCCCAGGGTAACACCCTGGGTATAAGATAGCATTTAGCAATGCGCCCTGTAAGGGCAAAAGCTTTAATCATTCAAAAAATAAAACAATTAAAAAATCAAATAAGATGAAATTAAACATTGCAGTTCTCGCCGGTGATGGTATCGGACCAGAGATTATGAAGCAGGGCGTAGCAGTTATGCAGGCCATTGCAGAGAAGTTCAACCACGAGTTTACTTACAACGAGGCTATCTGCGGCGCTCACGCTATCGATGAGGTAGGTGATCCATTCCCAGAGGAGACCTTCAAGACTTGTATGGATGCTGATGCTGTGCTTTTCGCAGCAGTTGGTGACCCACGTTTCGACAACAATCCTACTGCCAAGGTTCGTCCTGAGCAGGGTTTGCTCGCTATGCGTAAAAAGTTGGGCCTTTTTGCTAATGTACGTCCTGTTGCAACATTCGATTGCTTGCTCCATAAGTCTCCTTTGAAAGATGAACTCTTGAAGGGTGCTGACTTTGTTGTCATTCGTGAGTTGACCGGTGGTATGTACTTCGGTGAGAAGTATCAGGATAACGACAAGGCTTACGATACAGATATCTACACACGTCCTGAGATTGAGCGCATCCTGAAGGTAGCTTTCGAGTTTGCCATGAAGCGCAATAAGCACTTGACTGTTGTTGATAAGGCAAACGTTTTGGCTTCTTCTCGTCTCTGGCGTCAGATTGCTAAGGAAATGGAGCCTCAGTATCCTGAGGTTAATACCGACTATATGTTTATCGACAACGCTTCTATGCGTGTGTTGACAGAACCTACTTTCTTCGATGTCATCGTAACAGAGAATACCTTCGGTGACATCCTGACTGATGAGACCTCATGCATTACTGGATCTATGGGCTTGCAGCCATCCAGCTCTTTGGGTGAGCATACTCCATTGTTTGAGCCTGTTCATGGTTCATGGCCACAGGCAGCTGGCAAGAATCTTGCCAACCCTGTTGCTCAGATTCTTTCTGCAGCCATGTTGCTTGAACACTTCGGTCTGAACGAGGAAGGTGCTTTGATTCGCAAAGCTGTTGATGCATCTCTTGATGCCAATGTCCGTACACCTGAAATTCAGGTTGAGGGCGGTGCACAGTACGGTACCACTCAGGTTGGTGAGTGGATCGTAAACTGGATCAAGAATGCGTAATCTACAGATGCTATATTTATATATGATTATAGTATTCTCATGGGGAATGTTTCTTACATTCCCCATTTTTATTGCTTGTTTCTTTGGTTCAAAATATCAAAAGTTTCTTAAATAAAGAAAATATCTCTCATTTTTAATATTATTTAGATTGCTATATTCGTCTATCTGAGGCTAAATGATTACTTTTGCGATTGTTTTAATAAATGCTCCTTATCTTGGAGTGATTAAATACGATTTTAATTTAGAGTTTAAACGTAAAAGTATATAGATTATGGCAGAAGCTATAGATATCCGCGAATTGAATATCCGGATTGAACAACAAAGTCATTTCGTTACCAATCTGGTAACTGGCATGAATAAAGTCATTGTAGGGCAGAAGCACCTTGTTGACTGTCTTTTGATAGGCTTGCTTTCCGATGGTCACATTCTCTTGGAAGGTGTGCCGGGATTGGCTAAGACCCTTGCAATTAAAACACTGTCTCAGTTGATTAGTGCCGATTATAGTCGCATTCAGTTTACTCCAGATTTGTTGCCTGCCGATGTAATCGGTACACAGATCTATTCCCAGAAGGATGAGTCTTTTCATGTAAAGAAAGGCCCAGTCTTTGCAAACTTTGTGTTGGCTGATGAAATCAACCGTGCACCTGCTAAAGTACAGAGTGCTTTGCTGGAAGCCATGCAGGAACATCAGGTTACGATTGGCGAACAGACGTTTAAGTTGCCTAATCCTTTCCTTGTTATGGCTACTCAGAACCCTATAGAACAGGAAGGTACTTATCAGCTGCCTGAAGCGCAGGTTGACCGTTTCCTCCTAAAGGTTGTCATTGATTATCCGTCCTTGGAAGAGGAAAAACTTATCATCCGTGAAAATATTCAGGGCAGTATGCCTACCGTGACTGCTGTTACTTCTGCTGATGAAATTCTCAAGGCTCGTAGCATTGTCAATGAGGTATATATTGATGAAAAGATTGAGCAGTATATTGCTGATATTGTTTTCGCTACCCGTTATCCTGACCGTTATGGACTGGCAAATTTGAAGGATATGATTACCTTTGGTGGCAGTCCACGTGCAAGTATCTCTTTGGCAAAAGCAGCACGAGCATACGCTTTCATCAAGCATCGCGGTTATGTGGTTCCTGAGGACGTGAGAGCTGTTGCTCATGATGTTTTGAGACATCGTATAGGTCTTTCTTATGAGGCTGAGGCAAGTGATGTAACCAGTGAAGAAATTGTAAGCAGAATTATCAACAAGGTGGAGGTTCCTTGATGGATACACAAGATCTTTTAAAGAAAGTTCGTAAGATAGAAATCAAAACCCGCGGATTGAGCCAGAATGTTTTCGCAGGTCAATATCACTCTGCTTTCAAGGGCAGGGGTATGGCTTTTGCGGAAGTAAGGGAGTATCAGTTCGGAGATGATGTGCGTGACATTGATTGGAATGTTACAGCCCGTTTCCATCGTCCGTTCGTCAAGGTTTTTGAAGAAGAACGCGAACTTACGGTCATGCTGTTGGTCGATGTGAGTGGCTCGTTGGATTTTGGTACAAGTTGCCAGATGAAACGTGACTTGGCTACAGAGATAGCTGCCACATTAGCCTTCAGCGCTATTCAGAATAATGATAAGATAGGTGTTATCTTTTTCTCGGACAGAATAGAAAAGTATATTCCTCCGAAGAAGGGAAGAAAACATATTCTTTATATCATTAGAGAAATGTTGGATTTCCATCCCGACAGCCAGCGTACTGATATCGGTGTTGCCTTGGAATATTTCACTCGTGTCATGAAGAGACATTGCACTGCGTTCCTGATTTCGGATTTCTATGATGAAAAAGATTATCAGCACAAACTGCAGATTGCCAATCAGAAACATGATGTAGTGGCCATCCAGGTTTATGATTTGAGGGCAAAGACTTTGCCGGATATCGGCTTGTTGAAGGTAAGGGATGCTGAGACTGGACATGAAATGTATATTGATACCAGTAGCAAGAAATTGAGGTTGGCTCATACTCGCAATTGGATGTATCGTGAAGAAAAACTTCGTGATACATTTGCCAAGAGTAAAGTGGACTGGACTTCCATTGCTACGAATGAAGATTTCTCTAAAGCGCTTCTCATGCTTTTCAAGCAGAGAGGATGAAGTGATTACGATGACTGAAGTATATAAATACTTAGCGAATCATATAATATTGGATTAATGATTAAAGTTAAAAGTTTTATATTGGCAATCGCCTTGATTTGCAGTGCCTTTTCTGCTTCAGCACAAAGTGTTGAACAGAAGTTGGATTCTCTGCAACTTCTCATTGGTGAGCAGACTACTTTACATCTTACAGTGACTGCTAACCGTGGTCAGAAGATTGTAATGCCTTCTTTCAAACCTTCCCAACAGTTGATACCTGGCGTAGAGGTTGTTGGGCAGAGTGAAGAAAATACTTCTGAGATTGATGGTAACCGCATTCAGGTGAGCCGCAACTATACGCTTACTTCTTTTGATGAGAATGTGTATGCGATTCCTGCACTCAATGTAAAGGTAAACGGCAAGGACTTTCATGGTAATCCCTTAGCATTGAAAGTACTTACGGTTCCTGTAGATACAGTTCATCCTAACCAGTTCTATCCTCCTAAGGACGTTCAGGACAATCCTTTCCTCTGGAGTGAATGGAGCGGAATCTTTTGGTTGAGCGTATTGATGTTATTACTCTGTGGGGCAATGTATTATCTCTTACAGAGATTGAAGCAGAATAAACCAATTCTCAAAAGTTTCCGTATTGTAAAACGAGTTCCTGCTCATGAAAAGGCTCTTAACGAAATCAACGCTATCAAGCATCAGCGCTCTGAGAATCAGGAGAATCTGAAAGAGTATTATACCCGTCTTACCAATACTTTGCGTGAATATATCAATGGGCGATTCGGATTTAACGCTATGGAGATGACCAGTAGTGAAATCATCGAATGTCTCCAGTCTGCTGGTGATCAGAAGATGATAGATGAATTGAGACAACTCTTCAGAACTGCCGATCTGGTAAAGTTTGCCAAGTATGAGACGCTCATCAATGAAAACGATTCTAATCTCGTTAATGCCATCAACTTTATCGACCAGACAAAGACCGACGAAAAGCCTGTAGAGGAGAAAATTGTTCCAACATTGAGTGAGAATGATAAGAAGTCTCAGAGTCAGCGCAAGGTCATCAAGTTGCTCTTATGGGCAGGCTCTTTGGCGATTGTTGCTATTTTGGTTTATATCGTCTATACAGTGGTTTCACTTGTTTAACAGTGGTTGTTGGACGATAGTTATTAATAAAACGAAAAAATGGAATTTGCAAGTAAAGGATACTTTCTGTTACTCCTGTTATTGATACCTTATATATTATGGTATTTCCTATACAGGAGAAAGAACGAGCCAACTATGCGTATGAGCGGTACCAAGCAGTATCTTTATGCGCCTAAGAGTCTGCGTGTTCGTCTGATTCATCTTCCGATGTTTCTGCGCTGTGTCTCTTTTGTACTGATTGTTTGTGCAATGGCTCGTCCCCAAACCCGTAATTCCTGGGACAACAAGACGGTGGAAGGTATTAATATCATGCTGGCGATGGACGTATCTACATCCATGCTTGCTGAAGACTTGAAACCTAACCGTATGGAAGCAGCCAAGGATGTTGCTCATGAATTCATATCAGGCCGTCCGAATGACAATATCGGTTTGACGATTTTTGCCGGTGAGGCTTTTACTCAGTGTCCGATGACCACAGACCATTCGAGTCTCTTACGCCTGTTGCAAGATACTCGTACGGATATAGCTGCCCGAGGTCTTATCCAGGATGGTACTGCTGTGGGTATGGGTCTGGCTAATGCCGTGAGTCGTCTGAAAGATTCGAAATCAAAGAGCAAGGTTGTCATTCTTCTGACTGATGGTAGTAATAATATGGGTGATATTTCTCCTATGACAGCTGCTGAAATTGCCAGAAGTTTGGGTATCAGAGTTTATACCATTGGTGTCGGTACTAATAAGGTTGCTCCATATCCAGTACCTGTAGCAGGTGGAGTTCAATACGTGAATATTCCTGTGGAAATAGACACGAAGACTTTGAAGGATATTGCCCAGACTACCGATGGTAATTTCTATCGAGCTACCAATAACAAAGAGTTGAAGCAAATCTATCAGGATATTGATAAACTGGAGAAAACGAAGATGAACGTCAAGCATTTCGCCAAGCAATATGAGGCTTATCAGCCTTTCATTATTGCAGCGTTCTTGATCTTGCTCATGGAAATTCTTCTTAGAATCACCTGGTTGAGAAAAATTCCTTAAAAAAGAGGTCGGACTTTCATTTTTTATAAATGAAGTCTGTTCTTGTAGATTTAAAAAGATTAGAAAATGTTACGTTTTGAAGATCCTATATTCCTCTGGTTGCTATGCATCCTTCCTGTTTTGATTTTAATCAGACTGATAGGATGGAAGAGGAGACATGCAAAGTTGAAGAAGCTGGGTGATCCTGAGCTTCTCAAACAACTGATGCCCGGTATTTCAAAATACCGTCCTACCGTGAAATTCTGTCTGATGTTGTCAGCATTGGCGCTTCTGATTGTCATGTTGGCTCGTCCGCAGATGGGTAGCAAGATTTCGCATGATAAGCGCCAGGGTATTGAAACTATCATTTGTTTGGATATCTCCAACTCTATGTTGGCAGAGGATGTTGTTCCTTCCCGTCTTGATAAGAGTAAGATGCTGGTAGAAAATCTGGTTGATAATTTTACCAATGACAAGATTGGACTGATTGTTTTTGCAGGCGATGCGTTTGTGCAGTTGCCTATTACCAGCGATTACGTTTCTGCCAAGATGTTCTTGCAGAATATCACCCCTGGTCTGATTCAGACACAAGGCACCAATATAGCTGATGCCATTGATTTGGCTTCTAAAAGTTTTACCCAACAGAACAATGTTGGACGTGCTATCGTTGTGATTACTGATGGTGAAAACCATGAACCAGGTGCAACGGAGGCTGCTGCCGCTGCCAAGAAAAAAGGTATTAATGTATTTATCCTTGGTATTGGTAATACGACAGGTGCGCCTATCCCTATGGGTGATGGCGGTTATCTGAAAGATCATTCCGGTAATACGGTTATGACTGCCCTGAATGAAAACATGTGTAAGGAATTGGCTCAGGCTGGTAGCGGACAGTATATTCATGTTGATAATACCAGCGATGCAGAGAAAACGCTGAATGATGATCTGACAAAATTGCAAAAGGGAGATACTTCTTCTGTGATATACAGTGAGTATGACGAACAGTTTCAGGCTGTTGGTATTTTAGTGATATTGCTCTTAATCATAGAAATCTGTATTTTGGAAGTGAAAAATCCTCTGTTGAGAAATGTCATGTTCTTTGGAAAGGCCTTTTCTATGGGAAAGGCTGCCAAATCATCGCAATTGGGTAAAACAAGTATCCTGCTTCTTCTTTTGATTGTAAATAGCGGACTTGCATTTGCGCAGAATGACAGAACCTTCATTCGACAGGGTAATAAGTTATACCGATCTCAGAAATGGGCTCAGGCTGAAACCCAATATCGGAAAGCTATATCTAAAAATGCTAAGAATACCCAGGCTTTGTATAATTTAGGTTGTGCTTTGATGATGCAGCAGAAGGATTCCATGGCGATGTTACAGTACCAGCATGCAGCACAGGAAGAAACCAATGTGCTGAGACGTTCCAAGAGTTATCACAACATGGGTGTTATCATGCAAAACCATCGTGAATATGCCAAGGCTATTGAATGTTATAAAATGGCTCTGAGATGTAATCCTCAGGATAATGAAACAAGATATAATCTTGCTTTGTGTAAGAAACTTCTGAAGAATCAACCTCAAAAGAATAATAAAAATAATAAGAATAATAAGAACAACAAAAATAAAAACAAAGACCAGAATAATAAGAACAAGAATAACGAACAAGATAAAAACAATAAGAAAAATAACGACAAGGATAAGAATAAACAGAACCAGAACGAAGAGCGTAATCAGGACAAGATGAGCAAAGACAACGCAGAGCAACTTCTGAATGCAGCTATTCAACAAGAGAAGGCAACAAAACAGAAAATGCAGAAAGCATTGTCACAGCCTAAGAGCCGCTCTTATGAGAAAAACTGGTAATAGGAATCTTATCACAGACTCTTTTTTTCAAAAAGTAAAATTATGATGTGTATAATGAAACATATTGGACGTTATGCGATATTGATGGTGATTGCTATTTGCTGTGCTCTGAGTTCCAGAGCTCAGCAAATCGTTGTATCTGCTCCATCTCATGTGTCGGCGGGTGAGAACTTCCGTCTGGCTTACACTATTAATACGCGTGATGTGGAGGAATTCCGCATGGGCGGAGTACCAGAAGGATTGGAAGTGATTGCCGGTCCTTATACTTCCCAGCAGTCCAGCTATCAGATGATTAACGGACATACCAGTTCTTCTTCTTCCGTTACTATTACTTATACTTTGTATGCTGCAAAGAATGGTTCTTATACGATAGGAGCTTCTCATGCTGTAGTAAATGGTAAGAGAATTGCTTCTCGTGCTGTTAAGGTGAGTGTTTCTGGTCATGCCAGAAATTCCAATGGTGCTCCGAATATGCACGGAAGTTCCAATATGGATGATGAACCTCGTATGCGACAGGCTGGTTCTTCTATTTCTGGTAGAGATCTTTTCATCAAGGTTTCTGCCAATAAGAAAACGGTACATGAACAGGAACCTGTCTTGTTGACCTATAAGGTATATACACAGGTTGATTTGTCTCAGTTGGAAGGTAAAATGCCAGATCTGAAGGGTTTCCATACTCAGGAGGTTGCTTTGCCTCAGCAGAAGACTTTTCATAGTGAAATGGTCAATGGTCGTCAATATAAGTGTGTGACCTGGAGCCAGTATGTCATGTATCCGCAGATGACTGGTAAACTTGAAATTCCGTCTATTACTTTCAAGGGTCTTGTCGTTCAGCAGAATCGTAATGTGGATCCGATGGAAGCCTTCTTTAATGGTGGTTCCGGTTACGTTGAGGTAAACAAGGATATCAAGGCGCCAGGCATAACTATCAATGTTTTGCCTTTGCCATCACGTCCTGCTAATTTCTCAGGAGGTGTAGGTAAGTTTAATATTTCTGCAAGTATTGACAAGAAAGAAGTAAAGGCTGGTGATCCTGTTACGATCCGTGTGGTTGTGGGTGGAGTAGGAAACCTCAAACTTCTCAAACAGCCTATCGTTACTTTGCCGAAAGATTTTGATAAATATGATGCTAAGATAACTGACAAGACACGCCTGACCTCCAATGGTGTTGAGGGTAATATGGTATATGATTTTTTGGCAGTACCTCGTAATCAGGGTTCTTATAAGATTCCGCCTGTAGAATTTACCTACTACGATACATCTTCTAATTCATATAAAACCATCAAGACTCAGGCTTTTGATTTGACTGTGTCTAATGGTGATGGTTCTACAGATAGTTCACAGGATTTCTCTGATCAGGCAAAGGATATTCGTGCTTTGAAATTAGGAAAGAGCAAGTTGCATGATTTGGATGATATGTTCTATGGCAGTTTTGGATATTGGACCAGTCTGCTTGTTCCGCTTATCACCTTTATTGTTTTGCTTGTTGTCTTCCGCAAACGAGCTTTGGAAAATGCAGATATCGTGAAGGTTCGTTCCAATAAGGCTAATAAGATTGCAACGAAGCGTCTGAAAAAGGCTCAGCAGTTAATGTCTCATGGTAAACAGAGTGAATTTTATGATGAAGTTTTGCGAGCTTTGTGGGGTTATGTAAGCTATAAGCTGAATATTCCTGTAGAGAAACTCTCTCGTGAGAATATCACGGAAAATTTAGAGATGCATTCTGTCAACATCTCAACGATTGATAAATTTACCCAGGCATTGGATGAGTGCGAGTTCGAACGATATGCACCGGGTGATGCTGCTGGTAATATGAATAAGACTTTCAATTCTGCTATGACAGGAATTATGGAAATAGAAAACGCAATCAATGCTATGCGCAAGGAGCACAAGAACCGTGCAAAAGAGGACAGACAGTCCTATTCTTTCATATGGATTCTTGCATTCTTTCTCCTTACATCTGTATCTGCTTCTGCAATAACCAAGCAGAATGCAGATGCTGAGTATCAGAAGGGGAATTATCAGCAAGCTATCAAGGATTATGAGGATCTCCTGAAAAATGGTGTTTCTTCTGAGATCTATTATAATTTGGGTAATGCTTATTATCGTACGGATAATATCACAAAGTCAGTATTGGCTTTCGAGCGTGCTCATCTCCTGTCTCCTGGAGATAAAGATATTAATTTCAATCTTCAGTTTGTTCGTGGCAAGACGATTGATAAGATTACACCCGTAAGCGAGATGTTTTTCGTGACATGGTATAAGGCTTTAGTAAATTATACCAGTGTTGATAGCTGGGCAAAGACTGGTATCATAGCGATTATCATAGCTTTGGTTTTAGCATTGGTCTATCTGTTTGCTCCGCAAATCTATTTGCGCAAGATGGGCTTTTTTGGTGGTATATTCTTCTTGGTTATTTTCCTGTTCTGTAATGTCTTTGCATATCAGCAGAAAGAAGTTCTCTTAAACCGCACGGGTGCTATTGTGGTGGC
>OIYF01000818.1_pt1 | contig 10198 bp, 5 predicted proteins | sample 1587971 | NCBI WGS metagenome assembly OIYF01 (sample SAMN03283248) | human gut metagenome | biome: human-associated habitat; material: feces | host: Homo sapiens | place: Peru | collected 2012 | reverse complement strand
GCTTGAATACAAGGATTTCCGTCTTGGTGAACCTGTGTTCAATGTACGTGAATGCCTTATTCGTGGCACTAGCTACCAAGCTCCACTTCGCACTACTCTTCGTTATGTGCAAAAGGACAAGGATGGCAAGGTAACTAATGCCCGCGAACAAGAAGTGTACATGGGTGAAATTCCACTCATGACCGAAAATGGTACCTTCATCATCAATGGTTCAGAACGAGTTGTTGTATCTCAGCTCCATCGTTCACCAGGGGTATTCTTTGATAGCGATAAGGGTAAGAGCTACCCTGGTCGTACCATTTTCAGTGCTCGTGTAATTCCAGCACGTGGTTCATGGCTTGATTTTGAATTTGACCACAAGGACAACCTCTTTGTACGTATTGACCGTAAGCGTAAGCTTCCGGCTACTCAGCTTCTTAGAGCCTATGGTTTTAGCAATGAAGAAATCCTCGATACCTTCTTCGATACCACCTTCTTCGAATTCAAGAACAAGAAGTTGATGATGGAAATCGTTCCAGAAAGATTGAATGGCCAGGTTTTAGGCTTCGATCTTACTGTTGGCGATGAAGTTGTGGTTGAAAAGGGTAAGAAGATTACCATGCGCCACATCAGAAAGCTTCTTAAGTCTGATATTAAGACTTTCATTGAAGTTTCTAAGGGCCGTAAGGCACCTGCAGTTGAAGTTCCTGTTGAATACGTAGTAGATAAGATTTTTGCTCGTAACTACTTCAACAAGGATGGCGAACGTATTGTTGATTGTAACTCACCTGTTTCTCTCGAAGTTTTAACTCAGCTCGTAGAAGCCGGTATCAAGAAGTTCGAAATCATTTACGTTTCTGACGTTGATGCAGGTCCATTCATTTCTGATACTTTGAACATCGACGGGACCAAAGAAACTCGTGATGCTATCTTCAGTATCTACAGCATGATGCGTCCTGGTGACCGTCTTGAAGAAGACGTTGCTCGTGACTTCGTTTACGGCATGTTCTTCAATGGCGACCGTTACGATTTTTCAGACGTAGGTCGTATGAAGTTCAACGAACACTTCAAAGAAAAAGACGCTGTTACCGATGGTATTAAGGCCCTCGTTTCTGCTCAGGAATTCAACAAGGAAGATTCAACCGTATTTGTTAAGAACGGTCTCGTTTACTGCTTGTACCCAGAATTCTTACAGTTTGCAGCTAAGAACGAACAGTCATCAGCTTCTACTTTAGTTCCAAACAACGTTCCAGCTCGTGCTTACGGCAAGTTCCTTGAATTTGTTGATAAGATTGTTCTTCCAGCTAAGGAAGAAAAAGAAGGCGAAAGACTTAAGGGTGAAGAAAAGTTTGTTCGTAAGATCACCATCAATGGTGAAGCTAAGAACGCTTTCGTGCTCAAGCTTTCTGACGTAGCATTCGGTGCTCGTCCTGCTGACACTACTCTTGAACTTGAAGATAATTGCAAGATCAATGCATCTTACAACTTCCCAGCTCCATCACACGTGCTTTGCATTCCTGATATCATCAAGGTAATGCGTTACCTCATCAGCATCCGTAACGGTAAGACTAGCGTGGACGATATCGACCACTTAGGTAATCGTCGTATCCGTTCAGTTGGTGAACAGGCTGCTAACCAGTTCAGAAGCGGTTTACTCCGTATCGAAAAGGGCGTTAAAGAACGTTTCAACAAGAATGAACTTGATGGTTTAATGCCAGATGACCTCATCAACGCTAAGCCAGTAAGTTCTGCTATCAGAGAATTCTTCGGTTCTAGCCAGCTTTCTCAGTTTATGGACCAGAACAACCCGCTTTCTGAAATTTCTCATAAGCGTCGTATTTCTGCTTTAGGCCCAGGTGGTCTTACCCGTGAACGTGCAGGCTTCGAAGTTCGAGACGTACACCCAACTCACTACGGCCGTCTCTGCCCGATTGAAACTCCTGAAGGTCCGAACATCGGTCTTATCAACTCACTCTCTGTATTCTCTCGTTGCAACGAATACGGCTTCCTTGAAACTCCGTACCGTCGCGTGATTGATGGTGTAGTAACCGAAGACTTCGATTACCTCTCAGCTGTAGATGAAGGTTCATTCGTTATTGCACAGGCTAACGTATCAGTTGATGAAAACGGTCACTTCGTAGACGAAATCATTCCATGCCGCTTCCAGGGCGAATCTGTCTTCAAGCGTGCTAATGAAATCAAGTACATGGACGTATCTCCACAACAGATCATCTCTGTATCTGCGTCTTTGATTCCGTTCCTTGAACACGACGATGCTAACCGTGCCCTCATGGGTTGTAACATGCAGCGTCAGGCAGTTCCAACTGTAGTTTCTGAAAAGCCATTCGTTGGTACTGGGATGGAACGTGCGGTTGCGGTTGACTCAGGTGTTACCACTATTGCTAAGCATGGCGGTGAAGTAATCTACGTTGATGGTTCTCGTATCGTTGTTAAGGTAAACATTGAAGAAGTTGAACCAGGTGATCCAGGGATCGACATCTACAACCTTTCTAAGTACACTCGTTCTAACCAGAACACCTGCTTGAACAAGCGTCCATGTGTATCTTTAGGCGAAATCGTGAAGGTTGGTGACGTACTTGCTGATGGTTCATCTACCGATATGGGTGAACTTGCTCTTGGTCAGAACCTCCGTGTTGCATTCATGCCATGGAACGGTTACAACTTCGAAGACTCCATCATGGTGTCTGAACGTGTGGCAAACGAAGATCGTTTAACCACTATCCATATTCTCGAAGCTCAATGTTTAGCTCGTGATACTAAGCTTGGCCCTGAAGAAATCACTGCCGATATTCCTAACGTAGGTGAAGCTGCATTGTCTAAGCTTGACAAGGCTGGTATCGTTTACGTAGGTGCTGAAGTTAAGGGTGGCGATATCCTCGTTGGTAAGGTTACTCCAAAGGGTGAAAGTCAGCTTACTCCAGAAGAAAAGTTACTCCGTGCAATTTTCGGGGAAAAGGCTTCTGAGGTTAAGGACTCATCTCTTCGTGTTCCAGCCGGTACCCAGGCAACTGTAGTAGACGTGCAGGTATTTACTCGTGAAGGGATGGAAAAGGACGAACGCGCTAAGGAAATCGAAGAAGATCAGATTGCAACTGCGAAGAAAGACCTTAACGAAGAATACCAGTTCGTTTGCAGCGGTATCATGCGTAATGCAAGACACTTGCTCACCTTAAATGGCGTGAAGAAGGCAGAAGAACTTTCTGACGAACAAGTATTTGCTACTACTCTTGAAGATGAAGTTGCTCAGCGTAAGCTTGAAGAACTTCAGCTTAAGCTTAAGAACCTCAAGACTGAATACGATGAAAAGCTTGAAGTTCGTAAGGAAAAGATCAAGAGATGTGAAGATCTCAATCCAGGCGTGCTTAAGATTGTTAAGGTTTACCTTGCTATTAAGCGTCATATTCAGCCTGGTGATAAGATGGCTGGTCGTCACGGTAACAAGGGGGTTATCTCTAAGATTTGCCCAATCGAAGATATGCCATATGATGAAGAAGGCCGTCCAGTTGATATCGTACTCAACCCACTCGGTGTGCCTTCACGTATGAACATCGGTCAGGTGCTTGAAGTTCACCTTGGCTTAGCAGCTAAGGGCATCGGTAAGAAGATCGACGCAATGCTCAAGCAGCATCGTGCTATAGCTGAACAGCGTGAATTCCTCCAGAAGGTTTATGACCTCGGTGACAGTGCTCAGAAGGTAGATATTGCTTCTATGAGCGACGCTGAAGTATCAGTTTTAGCTGAAAACTTAAGAGACGGTCTCCCTGTAGCTACCCCTGTATTCGACGGTGCTCAGGAAAGCTCAATTAAGGAAATGTTGCGTTTAGCTGATCTTCCTGAATCTGGTCAGATCACTCTATACGATGGTCGTACCGGTTTACCATTTGAACGTAAGGTAACTGTAGGTTACATGTACATGCTCAAGCTCAACCACTTAGTTGACGACAAGATGCATGCTCGTTCAACCGGTTCATACTCTTTAGTTACCCAACAGCCACTCGGCGGTAAAGCCCAGTTCGGTGGTCAGCGTTTCGGGGAAATGGAAGTGTGGGCGCTCGAAGCCTACGGTGCAGCATACACCTTACGTGAAATGCTTACAGTTAAGTCAGACGACGTAAACGGTCGTACCAAGATGTATAAGAACATCGTTGATGGTGACTACAGCATGGACGCAGGTATGCCTGAATCCTTCAACGTACTCTTGAAGGAAATCCGTTCTCTTGGCATTGACATCGACTTAGAACGCAAGAACTAAGAAGGTTTTAGGATTTATAGAGGCTTGCGGCTTTGGCACTAGTGCCGGTCGCAGCCTTTGAGGAGAATTTTGTGAGCGATAACGAAATCCAAAACAATTTTTCAGTTAGTTTCGGTGCGGACAACGCTACCGATACTTTCCAGATGCCGGCTGGCATTGAGCGTAAGTTTACTGACTTCACCAAGTCAGCAGCTCGTAAGCAGGATGACAATTCTGACTTCGACGCTATTAAAATCAGCCTGGCTTCCCCAGAAAAGATCCGTTCATGGTCTTATGGTGAAGTGAAGAAGCCTGAAACCATTAACTATCGTACTTTCAAGCCAGAACGTGATGGCTTGTTCTGCGCTAAGATCTTCGGCCCAATCAAGGATTACGAATGTCTTTGCGGTAAGTACAAGCGTCTTAAGCACCGTGGTACTATTTGTGATAAGTGCGGTGTTGAAGTTACTCAGGCTAAAGTACGTCGTGAACGTATGGGCCACATCGACTTAGCAGCTCCTGTAGCTCATATTTGGTTCTTAAAGTCATTGCCATCCCGCATCGGCTTGATCCTTGATATGAAGCTTAAGGACATCGAAAGTGTTCTTTACTTTGAAAAGTATGTAGTAACTGATCCAGGCGTTACTGACCTCGAACGTGGTCAGGTTATGACTGATGAAGAATATGCTATTAAGATGGACGAAGCTTACCGTGATGGTAATGAATTCGTGGTTAAGATGGGGGCTGAAGCTATCCTTGATTTACTCCGTTCTGTAAATCTTGAAGAAGAAGCTGCAATCATTCGTGAAGACCTTGAATCTACTGCTTCTGAAAGTGCGCGTAAGTTACTTACCCGTCGTCTTAAGGTATTTGAAGACTTCATTGCTTCAGGCAACAAGCCAGAATGGATGATCTTAACTGTACTTCCTGTACTTCCACCAGATCTCCGTCCGCTCGTTCCGCTTGATGGTGGTCGTTTTGCGACTTCTGACCTCAACGAACTTTATCGTCGTGTGATTAACAGAAATAACCGTCTTAAGCGTTTGCTTGAACTCACTGCTCCAGACATCATCGTACGTAACGAAAAGCGTATGTTGCAGGAAGCAGTAGACAACCTTATGGATAACGGTCGTCGTGGCCGTGCGGTTACAGGCTCTAACAAGCGTGCTCTTAAGTCACTCGCTGACATGATCAAGGGTAAGCAGGGTCGTTTCCGTCAGAACCTCCTCGGTAAGCGTGTTGACTACTCAGGCCGTTCTGTAATTACCGTAGGTCCATTCCTCCGTATGCACCAGTGTGGTTTGCCTAAGAAGATGGCGCTTGAACTTTACAAGCCATTCATCTATGGCCGTCTTGAAAAGAAGGGCATGGCTACTACTATTAAAGCAGCTAAGAGAATGGTAGAACGTGAAGATGCAGCAGTTTGGGACGTACTTGATGAAGTAGTACGTGAACACCCAGTAATGCTCAACCGTGCGCCGACCCTTCACAGACTCGGTATTCAGGCATTCGAACCTGTATTGATTGAAGGTAAGGCTATCCGTCTCCATCCGCTCGTATGTACCGGCTTTAACGCTGACTTCGACGGTGACCAGATGGCGGTGCATTTGCCACTTACTCTTGAAGCTCAGCTCGAAGCGCGTGCGCTCATGCTTGCTACTAACAACTTGCTCTCTCCTGCATCAGGTGACCCAATCGTGGTTCCTTCTCAGGACGTGGTGCTCGGTCTTTACTACATGACTCGTATGAAGGTAGGGGCTAAGGGCGAAGGCATGATTTTAGCTGATGCTCAAGAAGCTGACAGATTGTATCGTTCAGGTGTTGTTGACCTCCATGCTCGTATCAAGTGCCGTATCACTGAATACAGCAAGCTTGACGATGAAACTTATGAAGAAAATATCACCTTACGTAACACTACCGTAGGCCGTGCTATTTTGTCACTTCTCATCCTTCCAAAGGGCTTGAGCTTTGATCTTATCGATCCACCAGTTGAACTTGATGAAAAACAGCGTGAAGAATTAGCTGCTCATCCAGAAACTTGGTTCAAGTATGTATCAAACGAACCTCTTGGCAAGAAGAAGATTGCTAAGCTTTTGAATGCTTGCTACCGTACGCTCGGTCTTAAAGACACCGTTATGTTCGCGGATAAGATTATGTACACCGGTTTCCGTTTCGCGGCTCTTTCTGGTGCGTCAATCTGTTCTGATGACATTTTAATTCCGGCTACTAAGAAGACCATCATCGCTAACGCTGAAAGTGAAGTTATGAAGATTCAGAACTCTTTTGAAGAAGGTTCTATTACTTCAGGCGAACGTTATCAGAAGGTAGTGGACGTATGGACCAATGCTGGTAATAAGCTTTCATCTGAAATGATGAACAACCTCCGTACTCAGACTGCAACTAACATTCTTGGCGAACAAGAATCCATGGCGTCCTTCAATAACATCTATATGATGGCGGACTCCGGGGCTCGAGGCTCTGAACAGCAGATTCGTCAGCTTGCTGGTATGCGTGGTTTGATGGCTAAGCCGGACGGCTCCATCATCGAAACCCCAATCGTGGCAAACTTCCGTGAAGGTCTTGACGTATTACAGTACTTCATTTCAACCCACGGTGCACGTAAGGGTCTTTCTGATACCGCACTTAAGACTGCAAACTCTGGTTACTTGACTCGCTGTCTCGTTGACGTGGCTCAGGACTTAGTAATCACTGAAGATGACTGTGGTACTCACGATGGTCTTTGGATTCACAGCCTAAGCTCAGGTGGTAAGGCGATCGAAGAACTCCGTGACCGTGCTCTTGGCCGTGTAGTCGCTGAAGACGTGATTAAGCCAGGCACTCGTGATGAAGTGCTCATTCCATACAACACTATGCTTGACGAACATCTTTGTGATGTACTCGAAGCTAACGGTATTGATAGCATCAAGGTGCGATCTGCTATTACTTGTAACTGCAAGTACGGTATCTGTTCTAAGTGTTACGGTCGTGACTTGGCTCGCGGTCACCTTGTGAACAAGGGTGAAGCTGTTGGTGTTATCGCAGCTCAGTCAATCGGTGAACCTGGTACTCAGCTTACCATGCGTACATTCCACATCGGTGGTGTGGCTTCTGCGGCATCTGCTGATAATACTATCGTGGTTAAGCGTGCTGGTAAGGTTATCATCGACGCTCGTACCGTTAAGAACAGCGATGGCAATTTAGTAGTTGTTTCTCGTTCTGCTCACATCTACGTTGATGATCCTAAGTTCGAAAGCTACAAGGTTCCATACGGTGCGGTACTTTCAGTAACTAACGGGGAAAAGGTTGTAACCAATCAGCGTGTAGCTGAATGGGATGCGCACGCTCACCCAACCATTACTGAATACAACGGTATCGTACGCTTTAAGGACATGGAAGACGGTTTGACCATGGACAAGAAGGAAGACGAAGGTACTGGTAACAGCTATCTCGAAATCCGTGAAAGTGCTAACCGTGCTTCTAACCCACTTAACCCTGGTCGTCCAACTGAACTTCGCCCAGCTCCTACTATCAGCGATGCCGACAAGGCTGACCCTGAAAAGGTTGCTGCTTTCGAAGCTGCTATGGTTGAATACGAAAAGGCTCGTCGTGAACACGATGAACAGGATCGTCGTTACAAGCAGTACGTTCGTCGTTATGCTCGTTACAAGGAAATCCTTGAAATGCATCCTACCATCTACCTCGTAGATGAAAAGGATAGACCAATCCTCGATGCATCAGGCAATCCTGTATCATACATGCTTCACGCTAAGTCAATCGTGCGTCTTGAAGAAGGTCAGCAGGTTAATGTAGGTGACGTAATTGCTTCTATTCCACAGAAGGCAGCAGGTACTAGCGATATTACCGGTGGTCTTCCACGTGTGGCTGAAATCTTTAAGGCAATTCCACCAAAAGAACCAGCAATTTTGGCCGAAGCTACTGGTATCATCAAGTTCGGTAAGGAAACTCGCGTTAAGAAGCGTATTTCCATTATCCCTAAGGATGGCGGTACAGATATCGAATTTACTGTACCTGTAAACCGTGATATCAACGTAATCGATGGTGATGAAGTAACTATCGGTGAACAGATTGCGGCTGGTCCAGAATCTCCACACGATATCCTTCGTCTCCGTGGCGTGGCTGCGGTTGCAGACTATATCATTTATGAAATTCAGTCTGTATACCGCTTACAGGGTGTAAAGATTAACGATAAGCATATCGAAATGATTACTCGTCAGATGCTTCGTAAGTGTGAAATTCTCGACGCTGGTGATTCAAGAGAGTTTATCGTTGGTGAAACCGCTGAAGTGGCTCGCGTGAGGACTGCTAACGAACAGCTTCGTGCGGCTGGTAAGGCAGAAATTAAGTACCGTCACGTACTCTTAGGTATCATTAAGGCAGCTCTTAACACTGAGTCCTTCATCTCAGCTGCATCCTTCCAGGAAACTACCCGTGTGCTCACTGAAGCTGCGGTTGCTGGTAAGGTTGACGAACTCCGTGGTCTTAAGGAAAACGTTATCGTTGGTCGTCTCATCCCTGCTGGTACTGGTTTTGCGTACCACGAAAGACGTCGTGCGCTTGCAGCAGCCAAGGCTGCTCAAGCTCCAGAAGTTGAAGACACCAATGCTACTGAAAACGCAGAGAAAAATATTTCTGCTGCTCTCAACGCAATGGATAACTTAACTGACGGCCTCTAAGCCTTAAGCTTAAAATCTATAAGGGACTCACTACAAATTAGGGTTGAGTCCCGTTAAAGCGCATCCTTCGGGATGCGTTTTTTTTTTGGAGTTAGTTGGTTTAATTTATCAAATATGAGAACGTAACTTCGTAACTTCACCATCGCCTAATCCGTGAAATCCGCAATCCCCTCAACATAGTAGATAATAAAGCTCGTCATTTATTTCTACCGTTGAGGGTTTTATGGTAAGCATCGCTAATTTCGACGTCTAGGCCTGAATCGCGCGATGAGGGTAAAATAAAGCCCGCTAACAGAGGCGGGCTATCAAGGTCGTTTTAATTGGTTGGAACTAGACTAAGCTACTTTTGGCAGTGGTTGTTCATTTGAACGTTTAGCCATAAACTTGGTGCTATGGCATTCCTTTTGTATCTCTTGGTTCCATGGCAGAAACTCCTCAAGGAGCTCTGGCATGTTGCGCATATTCACCCCCATCTGGATAAAGCTGTTGTATCAGTTCATCAAGTTTACTCATCAGCCCCCACATTCAGAATACTAACAACAATCTGCTTCATTGTTTCCATCTCTTTATGGTTACTTTCTGCAATCAACACAGTCAAAGCAAACAGAGTCGAGTCATCTATAATTGGTTTATCTGCTCTGTTTAACCTCTTGTTAAGTATTCTCTTAGTACAGTCGTTGACCATATTCTGAACTGTGTCGCACGTGATGAATTAACTCTATGGCCAACTGAAATTATAGCGTCAAGGTTGTAGAATTGAGTAACACTCTTCTGCGTTTTTTATAGCACCATGTTGATTGGTTGTTTCCAAAGTGGAAATAACCACTTCTTCCTTTAACTCCCCTTCATTAAAGATATTCTTTAAGTGCTTACTAATTGCTGGAGTCTTTACTCCAAACAACTTAGCCATCTGTTTTTGGTTTAGCTAGATAGTACCATTCTCCAGCTTAGTATCAAGCGTAACTTTACCGTCTTCGCTTGTACAGATTACTATTTCACTGTTACTTAAATTTTTTTCCATCTTTATCCTTTAGCTTTTGTTTGAACCTGTGCAATAATTGACAAGTTTACTCTTAAGCATTTATCTCAGTGATAATCCCCTAGGTCTCCTTGGCATAATAATTGATCTTTAACTTTGTCTAGTTCTAGTGTAAGATTAGCTTGTTGGACCATTTCCATTTCCTTATACAATATGAATATACGTAATTAATATTTTACAAGGTTTACTGGGGGCAATTTTTAAATTTACACCAATTATATGGACTCTATCAAA
>OIYF01000807.1_pt1 | contig 10261 bp, 7 predicted proteins | sample 1587971 | NCBI WGS metagenome assembly OIYF01 (sample SAMN03283248) | human gut metagenome | biome: human-associated habitat; material: feces | host: Homo sapiens | place: Peru | collected 2012 | reverse complement strand
TTCCACACCGCCGTGGACATCGCCACGGACGTCATCGACCGCATCCACACCACCGCCGGCAGCCACAGCCGCGCGATGTGCATGTAGACCGTGTTGAATGGCCAATGGATGTAGTAAAAAATACCCAAGGTGAAATTGTTGGCATCGTTTGCTCTAGAAGTAACGGGATTCCGCTTAATAAAGCTTTGACCAATCCAAAGCTTTACTTAGCTAAGTGGAACCGTTTAGATTTAGTAAACCTTGCGATTGACTTCTTAAAAATGCTCTGTGGTTTACACCAATACAACATTTTTATGGGGGCGGCCGAACTTAATTCTATCCTGGTTAACTGTGACACTCATAAGCTGTTCTTCATCAATACTGAAAACATGCAACTTGGTGACAACCACTATATTGTGTGGCCAGGTTCCATTGTGCCACCACAATTAACTGATACCGATGCTTCCGCAAGTGAGATTACTGATAGATTCTTAGCTGCTGACATCGTATTCCGCATTTTATTCTTAGGGAAGAGTCCGTTTGTGCGTAACCGTGAATTAGGGCTCAACTTAAGATACTTTACTCGTTTCAGATTCCCAACTGGCGTTTTTGATGATATCTGCACACCACAGGATTCATTGCTGACGGTTTGGAACTATATGCCTGAATATGTGCGTATGGCGTTTGCTGAAACCTTGTGTCATGGTTACCATGATTTAACAGCGCGTGAATCATGTACTCGTTGGTTAAATATTTTGGAACAATGGGGGCAAGAATTAGCGGCTCCAGATACTCCAAAAGCTTACCTTGAACTTATGCCAAAACAACAGCAGCGTATTGGTGGTAAGGGCATGAAGCCATGTAAGTTATGTGGTTGTGATGTTCCAGAAAAAGACGCTTTAGTTACTAACGGTTTGTGCCATGCTTGCTTTAACGAACGAGGAAAGCTTGTAAAGTGCGATTGTTGTGGTACTCGCTATGTTAAGAGTTACCGTAACAGTGCGATGCATCCTAACCGTAAACTTAACGTTTGCCGTTCATGTAGTCCGCTCTTTACGCGTTACATTTCGGTAGCAAAGTGTGCCTCATGCGGGATTGGTTATCCAGTAAGCGCAGGGAGCGTCAGAGCTTTTGGGCAAAAGGCTTACGAATATTGTCCGCATTGCATTACCGAAAAGTGCCAACCTTTAGTAAGTCAGCAGCCATCTGACGCATTAGCTAGTTTTAACATTACGAAAAAACCAGCTGAAGAAAAGGTAGATTCTAAGAATACGGCGGTAAAGGACCAAGAGAAGGCTAAATAGCTTTAACGTTAAATTGAAGTTAGTAATATCTAGATTTATTTATCAGTATCTTGTTGGCAGAAACTTTACACAAAATTATAAACATGGCCATTGACGGCCATGTTTAATGAATTAAAACCATGGAAGGTTTAAGAAAAAAATTTTTAGCTGAACTTAACAGAACTGGACATTGGTGATAGAAGTTTGGCTGAAATGAGAAAGGGTATATATGATTAACATTTTTATTGTCGACGATCATGATTTAGTCCGCGCAGGCATTAAACAGATTCTAGAAAGTTTTAGAGGGCTTTCGGTAATCGGTGAAGCTTCAAGTGGCGAAGAAGCAGTAACTTGGTGCCGTCAACATCAGTGTGATGTGATACTGATGGATATGAGCATGCCAGGTATTGATGGTATCGAAGCGACCAAGCGTATTTTGCGTTACAACCCAGATGCGCGAATTATCATGTTAACGGTACACCGTGATGACCCAATTCCTACCCAGGTAATGAAAGCTGGGGCTTGTGGCTTTATCACTAAAGGAGCTACCCCAGAAGAAACAGTTAAGGCCATTCAAGAAGTTTATGCTGGACGGCGATACATTGAACCAGATGTAGCGCAAATGATGGCGTTAGAACGTTTTAATGGTGGGGGCAAACATGATGTAGGTGCAGATGGTAATCCATTTACACTGCTTGCGGAACGTGAATTACAGATAAGCACAATGATTGCTCAAGGCTTAAAGGTAAGTGAGATTGCAGACCGTTTGGCCATTAGCCCTAAAACTGTAAATAGTTATCGGTATCGTGTTTTTAAGAAGCTCAATATTAGCGGTGACGTGGAATTAACCCGCATGGCTATGCGTCATGGGATCGTTGGTAAAGCCTAAAATACTAGTTTATAGTTTTAGTTCTGAGCAGAGCTAATAAAAAAACAATCTTTAGCAAATCTTGAGAACAAAATCTGGGAAAGGCTGGCATTTTCTTTTATTAGAACTTTAACACTAAAATTTGGAGTACATGATGCCAAAAAGTAACACTCATCATGGTTTTACTTTGATTGAACTTGTGGTAGTAATCGTAATTTTAGGGATTTTGGCAGCTATAGCGGCTCCTAAATTTATGGATCTACAGCGTGACGCCCGCATTGCTTATTTACGAGGAGTAGAAGGGGCCATAAAAAGCGCTAATCAGCTATTACATGCTTATGCCGTTCTCCATGGACTTGATGGCTTAAATCTTGATCCGGCTGAAGGTGAAAATCAATATGCCAAAAGTGCCGTAAGGTACCAAGGTCACGAAATTGTGCGCGGAAACGGCTCGATAAGTGACGAATCGTTTTTCTTAAACTTTGGGTATGTGGCGGTAACATGGGGGTTGGAGCGTAACTCAGGCCTGGCGCAAGTTATCGATAAAAAGGCGTTTGATGGAACTAAAAAAGAACCAGGGGTTGCTGGAACCGTTGCGAACTTTAACTATGGTTTAAATGACAAATGCCCCGCCAAAGAAGGTCTAGAGCTTTGTTATTTCTCCAAGCAATCTGAAAAAAGATGGGAAGTGGCTTATTTGGTGTTACCTGGTTTTACCGCCAAAGAATGTTCTCTTGAATATAATGCCGCTTCTTTAGGTAGTGATCAGAGTGTAATAGCTCCTAAGATTATATTACACGCCGATGGTTGCTAAAAATTTTTAACTTTGGTTTTTATTTTTTGGGGTTTAACTTTTGCATGTGGGCCCCATACTGCTATAGCAATAGCTACGCATAAAAGTAAATCAAGAAGCGATCTTTTAAGGTCGCTTTTTTGTTTTTAGTGACCTAAGAGGGAATTTTTTGGTATTGTATTTAAAGTTTAATGCATGTATGGAGCATGGAATAAGATGTTTGACGCTACCTCGTTTTTGGCCACGGTCCCTCATTCAAGTGGGGTTTATCGCATGTTTAATGCCGAAGGGACCATTATCTATATAGGTAAAGCGCGTGATTTGCGTAAACGTCTCTCGCAATACTTTTTAAAAGACGTGGTTTCCCTCAAAACCAAAACCCTAGTGTCACATATAGACCATATCGAATTCACAGTGACGTTTTCAGAAAGTGAAGCATTAATTTTAGAATGTAATTTAATTAAGGAATTTCAGCCTCGTTATAACATTTTATTGCGTGATGACAAGTCGTATCCATTTATCTTTTTATCAGATGGCAAGCATCCTCGGGTAGAAAGCCATCGCGGAGCTAAACGCGAAAAAGGGGAATATTTTGGGCCTTACCCAAGCCCTGGGGCGGTCCGTGAAAGCTTACATTTACTGCAAAAGATATTTCCGGTGCGTCAATGCGCTGATAGCATTTATAAATCTAGGACGCGCCCTTGTTTGCAATACCAAATCGGTAGATGCTTAGCGCCTTGTGTCGCAGGTTGTTGTACTGATGAAGAATATAGTGAACAAGTGCGCCTATTGCGCTTATTTTTGCAAGGGAAAGACCGACAGGTACTTGCAGGCATGATGGCGAAGATGGAAGCTTGTAGCGAAGCGTTAGAATTTGAACAGGCGGCGGTGATTCGTGACCGCATAGCGGCCCTTAGACAAGTTCAGGAACAGCAATGGGTAAGCGGAGACACAGAAGCTTCAATTGATGTTTTAGGGGCGTCATTTGGTGAAGGGTTGGCTTGCGTGCATGTTCTTTTTGTGCGCCAAGGTAAAGTCCTTGGTACGAGAAGCTATTTTCCGAAGCTACCTTTAGAATGCACCAAATCCGACCTAGTGTTAAGTTTTATGGAGCAGTTTTATTTAACGGGTAACGGGGATCGTCATTTGCCTGAGGAAATACTATGCTCGATTGAGGCTGAACGCGACGCTGACCGCGTGTTACTTGAAGAAGCAATTAGTAAAGCTGCTGCACGTAATGTACGTATTAGTGACAACGTAAGAGGCGAGAGAGCGCGTTATTTGCGTTTGGCGGAAGCTAATGCTCTAGCTTCTTTAAAATCACGTTTAGAGCATGAGAACACGCTACAAAAGCGCACTGAGGCCTTAGAAGAATTACTCGGGGTCAGTGACATCAATAGAATGGAGTGTTTTGATATTTCTCATACCATGGGGGAACGGACGGTTGCATCGATGGTGGTATTTAATCGTAATGGTCCAGATACGAAGGAATATCGACGTTTTAACATTTCAGGGATTACCCCAGGAGACGACTTTGCGGCGATGCAACAAGCTCTCTCGCGTCGCTTCTCTCATGAAACCTGGCCGATGCCAGATATTTTGTTTATCGATGGTGGATTAGGGCAATTGCATGAAGCGGAAAGATTATTTATGCAATTAGCTAAAGACGCGACTGATATAAAGCAACCACTTCTGATCGGGGTCGCTAAAGGCGAAGGGCGCAAAGAAGGTTTAGAAACCTTGATTACAGGTTGGGAGCACCATGAGATTAATTTAAATCTCGACAATCCGGCGCTCCAATTGGTTTTGCATATTCGTGATGAATCCCACCGCTTTGCTATTACCGGACATCGAGCTCGCCGTGATAAAGCTAGAGTTACGTCCGAAGTACAAGATATCCCAGGGATTGGCCCAAAACGCCGTCAGGCTTTATTGAAATATTTTGGGGGACGTAAAGGTTTAGTGAGTGCCTCACAAGAAGAAATTTCAAAGGTACCGGGGGTGAGCAAAGCTTTAGCGCAAACTATCTATGAACATTTGCATGGTTAGAGGTCCAAAGCTTAGTGAGGTTAAAGCACCTTTGAGGTTAAGTATCTAGGCAACTTTGGATACGTAAGTAAACAATGTGATACGTAAGGGTACGCGCAAGTAAACAATGAGCTGTAAGTAAGCACTTAGCTCTAAGTAACAACGGTATGTACGATATGTACTAGTGGAAAAAAATGGTGCTTGCGAGCTTTAAGGGGAAAGCCTCTGTTTTTGTGTCCAAGCTTTAGGGTTATATATGGCGGACAGGCAGAGATTTGAACTCTGGAGCGCTTGCGCGCCGCCGGTTTTCGAGGCCGGTGCATTAAACCACTCTGCCACCTGTCCGCATAAGATGTGTTGCATTATAATCCTGAAACCTTTATCCGAAAAGCTTTTTACTAAAATATTTAAAAAGTAAAATTTAATAGCGTTAAGCGTTTAGATGGTTTAGGTACGCGTTGGGTGCAATAAGCAAGTTTGAGTTTTGCTTTTGGGAAATTTGCTTTTGGGAAAAAGAAGGATTAAAGCGCGGTGGTTAAGGAGAATAATGCGTCCAAAATTTAGGTAATATCTAAGGCTAGGATTAATGTTGGGAGTTTGGAGTTTGCTCGAAGCAAAAAAAATTGCAACCAAGGTGGGTTGCAATAAGTGAAGTTTGAGTTATTCCAATATGGCGGACAGGCTGAGATTCGAACTCAGGAACGCTCGCGCGTCGCCGGTTTTCAAGACCGGTGCATTCAACCGCTCTGCCACCTGTCCGCTTTGTATGTATGTCATTATACAGTGTCGTTTTTGTTTGTAAAGAGGGAATTTTAATTTTTTATCAATTTATGCTTAAGTGGTGCATTTTGCATCAAAAGGCTAAAAAACGGCACGGAGGCCGTTTGGAATTGGTTGTTTATTGCTCAGTTTGTGGCTAGGGGCTCGATTCTAACGAGGTTTTACTTTCTAAAAGGCTTGTTAGGTAATGGGCCCTTGAGTGTCATAAGACAACGTTTGCAATCAAAATCTAGTTTAAAGAACGCACCACCGGTTTCAAGATATAAATCTTGTGGCTTTTTATGGTGGCGTAGAGGGCAGAGGCCAAAGCAATAACGTAGACAGTGTTTTGAAACTAAAACGTCTTGTGGAAGTTTACTATGTTCTTGTTCATACGCAGGGACGATATTCTGCGCTCCATGCTCGGCCCAAAACTTAGCCGCAGCCTGATTGTAGATATTGGCCTTAAAACCGAGATGTTGTTCGTTTGGCGGTAAAGTGGCAGTTGGCTTGATTTGGCGAGGGCAAACTTTAGGAGTTTGTTTGATGGTGCTTAATCCTTCGACAGCACTACGTCTTAAGGCGTTTAATAAACTAACTGGCACAAACCAACCAAAAGGAGTATTTAACTTGAGAGAGGATAGGGTGTAAACACTATCACCTAAGCGTCCTAGTTTAGATTCAAGGCTACTCTTTAGTTTTTCTGGAGAAGAGGCTTTTTCTGGGGCTTCAAGTGGCTGTACGGCAGTAAATTTGGCTCCGGTTTCATCGCAAGCTTCTAAGGTGATTTCTTGTTCTTTTTCGGAGTAGGTTAAATCTAACGTCAGTTTACGAATTGAAGCTTTATCGGTTAAGCTCCGTTCGAATTCCGCATCTCTATTACGGTAAAAAATAGTATTCGGTTTAATAGGCTCTAATTCTTGGAATACTTCAGCGGTTGTGTCGTCTAGCATCTTGCTGATTCTAAAACCGTGTAATTCCTTTTGGGCATCGTAATAATTTAAGGAGTCACCATTATGTAAAGTGGTCCCGCGAACGAGATTAAGCTTTAGTAAATGTCCTTGCATCCGTTCAAGTTTGCCTACTCTAGTGCCCACAAAACCAGGAGCATCAAAACAGGCAAAATTTTCTTTTTCTTCGTGGGTGTTGTATTCCGTAAAACCACGATTAAAGCTCTTGCTTACATCAGGGGTGAAGGAAAGGATAGAAGTTCCATAAGAACTACGACGTAGCTCCGGAAATTGAGGCAAAACCTTATCAATAGCCTGGCGATACCAAGCTGTTACATTACGGACATAGCTTTCGTCTTTTAGACGTCCTTCAATCTTAAATGATCTGATGCCGGCGTCGATGAGTTCCGCTAAGTTTTTGGTTTGATTTAAATCGCGCATCGATAGTAGATAACGATCTTTAGCGAGCGCCGTGCCGTCGGCAAGATAAAGACTTTGTTTTACGCGACATAACTGTGCGCATTCACCACGGTTAGCACTACGCCCAGTTAAGGCAGAAGAAAGATAACAACGTCCGCTAACCCCCACGCAAAGAGCACCGTGCACAAAGGCCTCCAACTTGATGTTTTTAGCGGCGGCATGAATTTTTTTGATTTCATTTATAGAAAGTTCACGTGCTAATACTGCTTGGGTGTACCCGAGTTCTTCAAGGTATTTGATTTTTTCAGGAGTATCGTTGTTTTGCTGGGTTGAAGCATGGAGCTCAAGAGGCGGAAGAGGTCCAGCTAAAAGTCCTTGGTCTTGAATAATTAAGGCGTCAGCTCCGGCTTCATAAAGTTTAAAGGCCATTTCACGTGCAGCTTCAAGTTCACTGTCGTTCAAAATGGTGTTGAGGGTAATGTGAATCTTGACCCCAAACTCATGCGCGTAGGCACAAAGTTCCTTGATGTCTTCAAGGGAATTAGGCGCATTAACGCGAGCCCCAAAAGATGGACCGCCGATGTAAACAGCGTCGGCTCCACTAGCAATAGCGGCGCGGGCACATTCAATATTTTTGGCAGGAGCAAGGAGTTCGATGGTATTAGCGTACATATTGACTCTTTTTTGTTTTAGAGGATGGATAAACAAATGAAACTAGGCCAAAAACTACCAATAAGCTAAGTAAACGGAGCTATTTAGAGGTTTTAACTGTGGAAATTGAGGTTAAAAATCTGGAGAAGTCCTTTGGCGACCTGCACATTCTGAAGGGCATCACAACGACCATTGAAAAGGGTGAGAAGGTCGTCATCATCGGGCCGTCCGGTTCTGGCAAGAGTACCTTTCTGCGCTGTCTGAACCGTCTGGAACAGCCCACTTCCGGACAGATTCTGTTCGAGGGACAGGATCTGACCAGAATGCCGGACAAACAGCTCTATGCGGTGCGGGAAAAAATGGGAATGGTGTTTCAGCATTTTCACCTGTTTCCCCATCTGACCATCCGGAAGAACATCACTCTTGCACCGGTGAAGCTGGGTCTGATGAACCAGCAGCAGGCAAACGAAACGGCAGAACGCCTGCTGAAAAAGGTGGGGCTCTCGGACAAGGCGGAGCAGTATCCCAACCAGCTTTCCGGCGGACAGAAACAGCGAATCGCTATTGCCCGTGCGCTGGCGATGAATCCGGACGTGATGCTCTTTGACGAGCCGACCTCTGCACTGGATCCGGAGATGGTCGGTGAGGTACTGGAGCTGATGCGGGAGCTGGCTTCGGAGGGCATGACCATGGTGGTGGTTACCCACGAAATGGGCTTTGCCCGTGAGGTGGCATCCCGTGTTATGTTCATGGACGGCGGAAAGATCATGGAGGAGAACGCACCGCAGGAGTTTTTCTCCAATCCGAAGAATCCCCGTCTGCGGGAATTCCTGTCCAAGGTGCTCTGAGTATGGCGTACACGATACAATGTTCTCAGACACTCTCGCCGGAGGGCGCAGCCGTCCGCACCAAAGTGTTTGTGGAGGAGCAGGGCTTTCAAAACGAGTTCGACCGTTGGGATGAGAATGGCTGTGCGTGGCACGTGCTGGTGCGGGACGGCGAAACGCCCATCGCTGCCGGCCGGATGTACTCGGAGGCGGAGGGAGAATACACCCTCGGACGCATCGCCGTGATTCCGGCGTATCGTGGGAAGCACATCGGGAAGCTGCTGGTCTCCGCACTGGAGGAGCAGGCGAAAGCATGCGGTGCATCCCGTTTCTCCCTCTCGGCGCAGTGCGACAAATCTGGTTTCTATCAGAAGCTGGGCTACGCCCTGACAGAGGACTACCACATGGACGAGTTTTGTCCCCATGTGACCATGGTCAAATCACTAAAGTAAGAACATCAAAAAAAGACACTGCATCGGTTTGGATTTTTGAACCGGTGCGGTGTTTGTTGTATTCTGCCCTTGACACAGCGAATCGATTATGTTATAATGTTTCTTACAGAATGATAGAAAGAGAAAAAAGACTTGCAAAAGAATCGGTCCTGTGCTATAATAAAAAGTATTCCGATTTTTTTGACGAAAGGAGGGAATGGTTTGCATCATCTGGTTATGGGAATCACAGCGCACGTGGACTCAGGAAAAACCACGCTGGCGGAGGCAATGCTCTACAAGGCAGGAGAGATTCGGAAGCTGGGACGGGTAGATCACGGTGACGCATTTCTGGATTCCGACGCTATGGAGCGGGCGCGCGGCATCACGATCTTCTCGCATCAGGCGCAGATGCGCTTGGGAGATACGGAGATCACACTGCTGGATACACCGGGACACGTGGACTTTTCTGCGGAAACGGAGCGTGTTATGCAGGTGCTGGACGCTGCGGTGCTGGTCATCAGCGGGACGGACGGCGTGCAGAGCCATACAGAAACCCTGTGGAAGCTGTTGGAACATTACGAAGTGCCGGTCTTTCTGTTTGTCAACAAGATGGACTTGAACGGCGCAGAGCGGGAGCAGGTGCTGGCGGAGCTGCAGTCCCGTCTGGGGGAGGGATGTCTGGATTTTTCCGATGTGACAGATCCGGCATTTCTGGAGGCAGCCGCCATGTGCGAAGAACCGCTCATGGAGGAATTTCTGGAGAACGGTGAAATCAGCACCGATGCGCTCCGCCGGAGCATTGCCAGACGGAAGCTGTTCCCCTGTTACTTTGGCTCGGCGCTGAAGCTGGAGGGCGTGACGGAATTTTTGCAGGGCTTGGAATGCTACACCACGCCCCCCTCCTACGGGGATGCGTTTGCGGCGCAGGTGTTCAAGATCTCCTCGGACGAGAAGGGCAGCCGCCTGACGCATCTGAAAATCGCCGGCGGTGCGCTTCACGTGCGGGATGCCATCTCCTACACCACGGAGTCCGGCACAGTCTGTACGGAGAAAGTCAGCCAGATTCGCTGCTACTCCGGCACAAAATTCCAGACGGTGGAAACTATTCCGGCTGGTGCAGTCTGCACAGTCACGGGGCTGAGCCGGACGTTCTGCGGACAGGGACTAGGTGCATCGGAAAACAGCACTCACCCTGTATTGGAGCCGGTCATGAGCTATGCCCTCCAGTTTCCGGCGGGCACCAATCTCCACGCAGCGCTGCAAACTGGAGGG
>OIYF01000803.1_pt1 | contig 10322 bp, 9 predicted proteins | sample 1587971 | NCBI WGS metagenome assembly OIYF01 (sample SAMN03283248) | human gut metagenome | biome: human-associated habitat; material: feces | host: Homo sapiens | place: Peru | collected 2012 | reverse complement strand
GAAGCGAGGTTTCGTGGATTGGCGTAATCGCCTTCGCTTTCGATGATAAACTGTTCGAAATCAGCATACGAAATGACGGCTTCTCCTCTTACTACAAGATGTCCTTTCTCTGAAATCGTAGCAGGAATGCCTGAAATGGCTGGAGCCAAGTGGGTAATGTTGGTGCCGATGTGTCCGTTACCGCGGGTAACGATTTTAGTGAGTTTTCCGCCGTCGTAGGTTACTACGAGGGTCAGTCCGTCCAGTTTCCATGAAATCCAGATAGGGCGGTCTTCTGCCCATTTTACAAGATCACTTACCTGTTTGGTCTTTGCCAGAGAGAGGGCGGCAAATTCATGCTCCTCTTTCTTTCCTACGATAGAATCTTCTGACACGCGATTAGTAGGGGAGTCAGGCAGAATTTCGCCTGTTTCCTCTTCCAATCTCTTGAGCTGGTCGAAAAGGGCGTCCCACTCATAGTCGGTCATAAGTTCGCCTTTTCCGTTATAATAACTATCCGAAGCTTGGTTGAGTCTTTCAACCAAGCTCTTCATCTGCAATAGTTTCTCTTCCATAATGAATGTTTGAGGATGTTAATCAAATGTTGTGTTTTTCGATGGCCAGAAATTATTCTGCAGGTTCCATGGCTATGGAGAGTTTTTCAAAGGCAAAACGCTGACCTCTGTTTCCTCCATAGTTTACACGTCCGCAGATGCAGAAACCCATCGAAGACAGAAGGTTAATCATCGGCGTATTGTCAAAGTTGGTGTCAACCTTGATGCTAGGTATTTTTTCTACCTCGCACATGCTGTTCACCTTACTGATGAAAATACGCGCCAAACCTTCACGCTGGAAACTAGGCAACGTAGCAAAGCGATGTATTACATAATAATCGCCATCAGTAATCCAGTTGCCTACTAATTTCTTATATTTGGGTTCACCATTCAATATGACTGCTCCATAGACAACTACCTCTTCGTTTACAGTTAGAACGAAGGCGTTGCCATTTTCTATGTCCTTTCTAATGTCTTTTTCTGATGGATATTCCTCAGTCCATTGATGACGTCCCGATTCTATCATACTTTGGCGAGCCTGGTCGATGACTTTCCAGCAAGCAGCAAAGTCCTTTATATACGCCTGTCTGAAGTTTGTCTTCATATTAATTACGCTTTTATTATTTGGGTGCAAAATTAACAAAAAAAAACGAATTAAACTAAAAAACGGAGGAAAAACTTCACTTTTTTGTTAGTTTTCCTCCGTTTTTCTTGTTTTCTGCTCATTTTGAGCTGTTTTTCCTTTGCTTTTTGCTTGGAATTGGGGCAGAATAAGATTCTACAATATCAGTTCTGAAGATAAACTTCTGTTCTGCTTGTCTACTTCTTTAATCTGTTTTATGCCAGACATTTGTCGAGCTCAGCAATAATAGCATCTTTCTGCTCCTTGATATGCTGACCGATGAATACGATTTTTATCATGCGGTCGCCCAATTCCTGATCCCATTCCTTCTGCAGCTGTGGGTTATTCATCAAGACCTGGGCGAGTTCGTCTTTCGGCATGGTAGCCAACCATTGGCCAGCCTGCTTTACAGTCTTCTGCTTGCCAGCCTGTTCGAACACGTAGCACATGTCGCGCTCATCATCGAAATAGCAGATTCCCTTGGCGCGAACCACGTCTCTAGGCCATTTTCTTGCTACGAAATCATCGAAGAGACCCAAGTCGAAAGGCTTGCGACGATAGTAAACGAAGGTGCCGATTCCGTATTCCTCAACTTCTCCGCCTTCATGATCATGGTCATGGTCGTGATGATGGTGATGATGATGATGTTCATGCTCGTCATGATCGTGGTCATGGTCATCGTGGTCATGATGATGATGCTCATGTTCGTCTTCCTCGTCATGATGGTGATGATGTTCATGTGCTTCTTCTTCTTCATCATCTTCTTCATGCTCTTCGTTTCTTTCTGATTCAATCTCCTGAATCCAACCGGCTGAAGTGGATACGGTTTCCCAATCAAACTTCTTCGTGTTGACAATCAGATTCAAGTCAACGTCACCATAGTTGCATTCAAAGATTTCTGCCTTAGGCTGGATGGCACGGATAATCTGCTTCAGGTGCTCCAGTTCCTTAGGTTCAACCTCTGCAGCCTTGTTCAGAAGAATGATGTTGCAGAACTCAATCTGCTGGATGACGAGTGAAGCCAAATCTTCCTCATCAATTTCCTTCTTCATCAGGTCGCTGCCGTTGGAGAATTCATCCTTCATGCGCAAAGCATCTACTACGGTAACGATGCTGTCAAGGCGCAGAATGCCATTCTCGATGTACTGAGGACCGAGGGATGGGATAGAGCAGATGGTCTGTGCAATAGGAGCAGGCTCGCAGATTCCGGAAGCCTCGATGACAATGTAATCGAAACGCTTCATGTCTACGATTTCCTTGAGCTGTTCTACCAGGTCCATCTTCAATGTGCAGCAGATGCAACCATTCTGGAGAGAAACGAGCGAATCATCTTTCTGACCTACTACGCCACCTTTTTCTATCAGGGCTGCATCAATATTGACTTCACCAATATCGTTGACGATGACGGCAAACTTAATACCTTTTTCGTTAGCTAAAATCTTGTTGAGAAGGGTTGTCTTTCCACTACCCAGGTAGCCTGTCAAGAGCAATACAGGCACTTCCTTCTTTGCGTTCATATTAAAATATTTTAATGTTATACTTCTTAAACCCAGTCTGCTGATAATGCTGCTTTCTCGGGCAGCTGTCATCTGGCAGTCTGACGGTTTTGCGAAACTGCAAAGATTGTGCCACACCTTATTTTTTTGCCAACTTTTTTTCGTACACCCCTTTTTGTCAGTTATCTTGTGTTATTTTTAGGTTATATTTCATGTTTTTCTCATTTTTCTTTGGTGGTTTCAACTAGAAATAGTATATTTGCAGAGAAAATGTGTTTCAAACAGCACATAAGCTTAATGAATAAACATATTTAATATACATAAGTTAAGATGAAAAAGTTTAAGGTTTTAGTTTTGACGGTTGTGGCTGCTCTTGCGCTGTCATCTTGCGGCACTACTCAGACGGTGCCTCTGACCGGTCGCACTCATCGCATCTCTGTATCCGATGAGCAGGTTCTCAGTCTGTCTAATCAGGAATACACAAAGTACATGGCTTCTGCCAAGAAGTCGACCAATGCAGCCAATACGGCGATGGTTCAGCGAGTAGGAAAAAGACTTGCCAATGCTGTTGAACTCTATTTGAAGCAGAATGGATTTGAAGCCGACGTGAAGAATTATTCATGGGAATTCAACCTGGTACAAGATAAGTCAGCCAATGCATTCTGTATGCCTGGCGGTAAAATCGTGGTTTATGAAGGACTTTTGCCTTACACTCAGAATGAAACCGGTTTGGCAATCGTTTTGGGTCACGAAATAGCTCATGCTGTGGCTAAACATAGTGCCGAGCAGCTCACCAAACAGCAGAATCAGCAAACCGGTACAAGCATCCTGGGAACTGTGTTGAACCAGACAGTAGGTAATGGTGTTGGAAATGTGGCAAGTGCAGTTGCCGGACAGTACTTCTCATTCCGCAATCTGAAGTATTCCCGCGATAATGAAACCGAGGCAGATTACATGGGGCTTATCTTCGCTGCCATGGCTGGTTACGATCCTCAGCAGGCCATTCCTTTCTGGCAGCGAATGTCGCAGGGCTCTAGCAGCAATCAGAGTGATATTTTCAGCGATCACCCTTCAGACGCCAAGCGTATTGCTGCCTTGCAGAAGGAAATGCCTACTGCGCTGAAGTATTATAAGCCTCAGACTACTTATAAGGTAGGTTCTACGGGCAAGACTTCTACCACCAGAAAGAAGACTAGTAGCAAGAAGACTACAACCCGCAGAAGATAAGGAATCTTTTTGGATTTTTCCCGAATCAGTAGAAATGAAATCATCTTCTCTGTCGGGTTTCCCGAATCAGTAGAATCAAACTAAATTTGTTAAGTATGGAGTATTTATCTCATAACCTTTGGCTGGTATGGACATCGGTGATGTTCATCTGCCTCATCTTAGAGTTGTCTTCCGGCGATTTCTATGTTACTTGTTTTGCCATTGGTGCGCTCATCAGCATTCCTGTGGCATTAGTAGGAGCACCTTTCTGGGTGCAGGTAGTGGTTTGGGCTATCTGCTCTATGCTTAGCATCTGGTTGGTTCGTCCGCATCTGCTGAAATCGCTGCATAAGGGTGGGGAAGACCGCCGCAGTAATGCCGATGCGCTGGCAGGACAGATAGGGGAAGTGACCGAGATGATTCCTGCCGGAGGATATGGTAGAGTGAAGCTGGATGGAGATGATTGGAAAGCGGAAGCTCCGTATCTTGCCGAACCGCTTGCTGTAGGCGATAAGGTTCGAATCTTAGGTCACGAATCTATCATCCTCAAGGTAGAAAAAGTTTAAAATCAACATTATTCACTTAATCGTATAAACATCATGAACATAGGAATTTATGTGCTGGTGGCTCTAGTAGCACTTGCACTCGTAGTGGTTAAGAAAACCATCGTCATCATCCCTCAAAGTGAGACGAAAATCATAGAGCGTCTCGGACGATATTTTGCTACGCTCAAGCCGGGTATTAATGTCATCATTCCTTTCATTGACCATGCCAAGGATATTGTGTCTATGAGAAACGGAAGATACGTTTATACAAACAGCATCGACCTTCGTGAACAGGTCTACGATTTCGACCGTCAGAACGTAATCACTAAGGATAATATCCAGATGCAGATAAATGCGTTGCTCTATTTCCAGATTGTGGACCCATTCAAGAGTGTGTATGAAATCAACAATCTGCCAAACGCCATAGAGAAACTGACCCAAACCACCTTGCGTAATATAATAGGTGAGATGGAACTTGACCAGACGCTTACCTCCCGCGATACGATTAACACCAAACTCCGTGCAGTTTTGGATGATGCAACCAATAAGTGGGGAATCAAGGTAAACCGAGTAGAGTTGCAGGATATTACACCTCCTGAGAGTGTGCTCCAGGCGATGGAAAAGCAGATGCAGGCTGAACGTAACAAGCGTGCTACCATCCTGACTTCTGAAGGTGAGAAGGAAAAGCAGCGCCTGCTCTCAGAAGGTGAGAAGGCTGCCATCGTGAACAAGGCTGAGGCTGCCAAACAGCAGGCTATCCTGAATGCAGAAGGTGAGGCTACTGCCCGCATCCGTAAGGCTGAGGCCGAGGCTATTGCCATTCAGAAGATTACGGAAGCTGTAGGACAGAGTACGAATCCTGCCAACTATCTCCTGGCCCAGAAATACATCAGCATGATGCAGGAAGTAGCACAGGGTAAGGATAATAAGGTGGTTTATCTGCCATACGAGGCAACCAATCTCTTGGGCTCTATAGGAGGAATCAAAGACCTTTTCAAGGGATAAAGACCTCTGAGTCAATGGATAATGCCTTTTGACTCAAGAAATAAAGCACTCTGACATCAGTAAACTGTAACTTCAGTAAATATATAAAACAGGATAAAAATGAAGAAAATCTGTATCGTTGCAGGTGCAAGACCTAACTTTATCAAGGTTGCGCCCGTAATTAGAGCAATTCGTAATGCTCAGGAAGCTGGTAACGAAATCAGCTATCAGTTGGTTTACACAGGAAAAGAGGATGATCCGACTTTGGAATCTTCTCTTTTCGATGACTTAGGCATTCAGAAACCGGATGCTTATCTCGGCGTAGACTGTCCAAACATGAACGAACTTACCGGACAGGTGATGGGTCAGTTTGAGCGCTATCTGCAGCAGAATGCTACAGATGTTGTCATTGTGGTTGATGATCTGGCTTCAACCATGGCCGTGGCTATTGTTACCAAGAAGCAGGGGGTGCAGCTTGCTCATATTGCAGCAGGAACCCGCAGTTTTGACATTACCATGCCAAAGGAAATCAACCGTCTGGTGATTGATGGCTTGTCAGATATTCTCTTTACCGCTGGCATTTCAAACAACAGCATCGCCAACAAGGAAGGTGCAGAATTGTCTAAGGTTTACATGGTAGGAAATGTGCTTATCGACAACATCCGCTTCCTTCAGTCTAAAATGCAGCGTCCGGAAGTCATGGACGAGTTTCATCTGAAAGAAGGTGAATATATGGTTTTGACCTTGAACCGCAAGGCCATCGTCAATAACATTGATGAGATGAAATCGCTCATTTCTGTCATAGATGAAGAGGCGCGCCAGGCTGGAGTGAAGGTCATAGCTCCGCTTCGTGGCAAAGCTTTAGGTTTCGTACTCGCATTCAAGGCTTATCAGGAAGAGAGTAATCATCAGAGTGGAATCCAGGTGGTTCAGCCGCTCGATTATCTGTCGTTTGCTTATCTTACAGCTCACGCCAAAGGTGTGATTACCGATTCCGGTAATGTGGCTGAAGAAGCTACCTTCAATGGGGTTCCTTGCATTACGCTCAACAGCTATACTGAGCATATTGAAACCGTAAAGGTGGGTACTAACGAACTGGTTGCTGAAGATCCGGAGTTACTGAAGCAATCTATGCAGAAACTTCTGAAGGGTGAATGGAAGAAAGCGGGCATTCCTGACAGATGGGATGGTCGCTCAGCAGAAAGAATAGTCCAGATTCTCGCTGAATAGAATCTAAACTCATAGAGTATAATCTCATGGAGAGAGATGATTCTATGTAAACTGATTCTTTTCAGAATAAACTTAGAGGTTCACTTCAATATGATTATATTGAAAAGTGAACCTCTTTCTTTTTATGCTTTATCTTTTTCTTAATCCTTTTCAGGTGCCTTTGGCACAGGATAGTCGTATTGCTTGAAATAGGACGGCGTCTTATTATCATACCATACTCCTTCTACGTTTAAGCCGATAGAGAAAGTCTTTTTGGAATTAGTGTATCTTACACCGGCTCCTAAAACGTTGGCGCCAGGTACTCCCATTCCGTAACCACCCGGCATGATTCCTCTGCCCATTCCCCAAGGATACATTCCGTAGCCCCAAGGCGAATAGCCGTATGGACCATAGCCATAACCGCCATAACGGCCGTAAAGAGAATTGTAATTGTTGGCAACACTAAGCTGACCGTAAACGTAAGCCTCCCAATGCTCATTAAACTGGTAGCCCAGAATGCCGTAGACTCCACCGTCATGATAACTGTCTCCACCATAGTTTACGTTGTTGATATAAGTGCCCAGAGCCAACCAGAGTTTGTTGTCTTTGGTGAGTGGCGTTAGGTAGGTTGCATCGATGGTCTGAGTGAAACCGCCTCTGTGAGGCACATTCTTGCCGAATGTGGCAAAGGCAGAAAGATCTACCGAGAGATTCAGTCCCTTGTGCAGCCCCCAGCCATAGCCCAACGGATAACTCAAACTGTTGGTAAGATTGGAGATGGGATTATTATAATAGGTGCTGTCGAGCGAAGCATCCCCAATCAACCCGTTTTTACCTAGAGTCTCTTTCTTATCTGATAGTTGGGTAGGAGCCAGATAAGCATTCTTCACCGGTTTGCCCTGATAAACCATAAGTTTTCCTGCCTGGTAAACCGTATCGCCAGGCAGCAACCATTCTTCGCGCGGACTGTCCGGACTGTGCAATGGTCCGAAGCTTACCTGTTGCTGTGCACTTGCTTCTGTAGTGAGGAAAGTGCAAAAAGCGATGATAATATATATTTTTTTCTTCATAATTGATTGCATTTTCTGTCTTCTGCTGCAAAGATATGAAGAATGTATGAAACAAAGTAACTTTTCCCGCATAAAAAATCAATTTTTTAGAATAAAATCATTATCTTTGCATCCGATAACATAAATAGATGTAAAATTATACAAAAATATGAAGAAGATCATCAGATTATTGACACTCGCTCTTCTTACGGTGCCTGTTACGACATTCGCTCAGAGTGAAGGCAATCAGAACACATCAGAACCAGCCGGAAAAGTTGTGGCTTCTAAGCCCGATTCTCTGCTCGACTGGGAAACACCGCACGATCCAACTTGCCCTCAGGTGTTGCTGGAAACTACGATGGGCAACATTCTCGTGGCTCTCTACAACGATACTCCCAAACATCGGGATAATTTCCTGAAACTTGTCAATTCGGGTTATTATGACGGTTGCATCTTTCAGCGTGTCATCAAGAATTTCATGATTCAGGGTGGCGATTATTCATGCAGAAAGGTGAACCTGGAAAAGCCGCAGAAGTTTGATGTAAACTATACGGTTCCGGCAGAAATCATCTATCCTAAATATTATCATAAGCGCGGACAGCTCTGTGCTGCTCGCGAAGGAGATGATGAAAATCCGACGAAAGCTTCGGCGTCTACTGATTTCTACATCACCTGGGGCAGAAATTTTTCTCCACGGCAGATGGAATATTATGTAGAAAAACTGAAACGGGACGGCAAGTATTACGCCATTCCTTCAGAACAGTTGCAGAAGGGCTACATCAAGCATGGTGGTGTTCCTCACCTTGACAACGGCTACACTGTGTTCGGAGAGGTGCTCGAAGGTATGGATGTGGTTGATAAGATTCAGAATGTGGCTACTGATAAGGCGAACAACGACAGGCCTCTCACGGATGTCATCATCCTGAAAGCCAAGCAAGTGAAGTAACTTTCGGATGGTAAACTGAAGAAATAAGTAACTGAGCCCATTAAAAGGGAAAAATCGATAAGTAAAAATATTAAATACGAGAAAAATGAAGTCATTAAAGGAATTATATAGAGTAGGTAAGGGACCATCGAGCAGTCATACGATGGGGCCTCAGCGTGCTGCCAAACTTTTTCTGGAGCGTTGCCCTAACGCTTCTTATTATGAAGTAACCCTCTATGGAAGTCTGGCTGCTACGGGTAAGGGGCACATGACTGATGTGGCAATCGAAGAAGTGCTCAGACCTCATAAAACTGTGAATATTATCTGGCAGCCACAAACTTTCCTGCCTTATCATCCCAACGGAATGAAATTTGTGGGCAAGGATCTGAACGGAGATGTTATTGATGAATGGACCGTTTACAGTATTGGTGGTGGAGCCATATCAGATGGTACTGCCGGCAACGAAGAGCTGGGCGCCAAGGATGTTTATAATCTGAACAAGCTCGCCGACATCAAACAATGGTGCTATGATAACGGACGCTCATTCTGGGAGTATGTTGAGAAATGCGAATCGGAAGATATCTGGGATTATCTCGATATGGTTTGGCAAACGATGAAGCAGAGCATCAGGAATGGTTTGGACCATGAAGGTGTTTTGCCTGGTCCGCTGAAGCTACAGCGTAAGGCTGCCACCTATTATATAAAGGCGAAGGGCTACCGTGCTTCCCTGCAGAGCCGCGGCTTGGTTTATGCTTATGCGCTGGCTGTGAGCGAAGAGAATGCTTCGGGTGGCACCATCGTTACAGCTCCTACCTGTGGCGCCTGTGGTGTATTGCCAGCCGTTCTCTACCACATGTTTACTTCTCATGATATGAGTGAACAACGCATCCTGAGAGCCTTGGCTACAGCCGGATTGGTGGGCAACATCGTAAAGCAGAATGCTTCTATCAGTGGTGCAGATGTAGGTTGCCAGGGCGAGGTAGGTGTTGCCTGCGCCATGGCTTCGGCCGCAGCCTGCCAACTTTTCGGAGGCAGTCCGGCTCAGGTAGAATATGCTGCCGAAATGGGATTGGAGCATCATCTCGGAATGACCTGCGACCCGGTTTGCGGACTGGTTCAGATTCCTTGCATCGAGCGAAATGCCTTTGCTGCCGCCCGAGCATTGGATGCAGACCTCTACGCTTCCTTCTCAGATGGTCATCATACCGTATCTTTCGACCGCGTAGTAGAGGTAATGCGACAGACGGGACATGATCTTCCTTCGCTTTACAAGGAAACGAGCGAAGGCGGTTTGGCAAAGGGATTTCCAAGAGACATTTAGTCATAAAATGCTTTGCTGAATCATAAAATGTTTTTCAGCTATTTTATTCAGTTTGGTAAGAGGGCTTTTATTTTGGCACGCTATTTGTTAGCCCCCTTGCCAAACAATAATAAAGTAAATACGAATAAAAACATTTTATATTATGGCACAGAAAGGTAATATTGGTGTAACGACAGAGAACATTTTCCCTGTCATCAAGAAATTCTTATATTCAGATCATGACATCTTCCTCCGTGAGATGGTTTCAAACGCCGTAGATGCTACACAGAAGTTGAAGACTCTTGCAGCTCAGGGCGATTTCAAGGGCGAGATAGGCGACACAACCGTTCGTGTCTCTCTCGATGAGAAGGCTGGAACCTTGACTATCAGCGACCATGGTATAGGTATGACTGAGGAGGAAATCGATAAATATATCAACCAGATTGCATTCTC
>OIYF01000798.1_pt1 | contig 10362 bp, 11 predicted proteins | sample 1587971 | NCBI WGS metagenome assembly OIYF01 (sample SAMN03283248) | human gut metagenome | biome: human-associated habitat; material: feces | host: Homo sapiens | place: Peru | collected 2012 | reverse complement strand
CGCTGGAACATCGAGGTCTTCTTCAAGATGTGCAAGTCCTACCTGAAGCTGGGCAAAGTTTCGTGTTTGTTGTGCTCCCAGAAGTGCTCAGAAGCAGAGTTTGCCTATATTCAAGTAATACATTTCGCTCTTCGGACGCCAATTCCTGCTTGATAAGAAAAATTATTTCTAAATACCATCAAGAATACATTCATAGACAAATATCCCCATTTTGTCCAACAACAAAGAACAGGCAGTCCCCTGATGGAGACTGCCTGCTGAAGAGACGTGTCAGTCTTTGATGTTCGTGATGATGCGGCCGAGACGCGTGCCAGAAAAGAGGTTCCAGGTCCACTTGATGGCGACCGTGAAGTTGGCATGAGCACCGGCGAGGCGCAGGAGGTGGACGAACATCCATGCGCACCATGCGAGGAAGCCCGTCATCTGCGGGTTCATCTTCGTCTTGTCGACGACGGCCTCGCCGCGGCCGATCGTGGCCATGGAGCCGAGGTCCTTGTAGTGGAACGTCGCGAGGTCCTGCTGGCCGCGGATGAGCTTCATGATGTTGTCATGCGCCGTCTGTGCCTGCTGCATGGCGACCGGTGCAACCGTCGGCAGCGGGCGCTCCGTGCCGTGCTGATAGTGTGCGCAGTCGCCGATGGCGAAGACGCAGTCGCTGCCCTCGACCTGCAATTTCTCGTTGACGATGATGCGGCCGCCGCGGTCGACTTCGCCGCCGCAGTCCTTGATGAACGGCACGGCCTTGACGCCTGCGGCCCAGATGACGGTCTGCGTCGGGATCGTCGTGCCGTCCTTGAGTTTGAGGTCATTGCCATCGTAGCCGACGACCTGTGTATTGAGCATGACGTCTACGCCCTTCTTGCGCAGGACCTTGACGGCGTGCTCGCGCAGGTTCGGAGCGACCATCGGCAGGACATTGGCCGTGGCCTCGATAAGCTTGACGCTGACTTCGCTGAAGTCGAGGTTGTGGAACTCCTTCTGCTGGATGCCGAAGAGCTCCGTCAGAGCGCCGGATTCCTCGATGCCCGTCGGGCCGCCGCCGACGACGACGAATGTCAGCATGCGGCGGCGGACCTCCGGGTCCGTCTCCTTGTTGGCGCGCTCGAACATATGCAGCACGTGGTTGCGGATGTGCAGGGCTTCCTGCAACGTCTTCATGCCGTAGGAGTGCTCCTCGACTTCCTTCATGCCGAAGTAGTTCGTCGTCGCACCGGCAGCGAGAATCAGGTAGTCGTAGGCGAACTCGCCGTGGTTCGTCAACAGGACCTTGCGCGCCTGGTCGACACCCTCGGCCTTGGCCATGAAGAACTCCACGTTCTTGCACTTGCGGAAGAACGTGCGGACCGGATAGGCGATCTCGTCCGTCGAGAGGACAGCCGTTGACACCTGATACAGCAGCGGCTGGAAGAGCTGGAAATTGTGGTGGTCGACGAGCATGACGTCGACGTCTTCCTTTGCGAAGAGCTTGGCGAGCTTGACGCCGCCGAAGCCTGCACCGACAATGACAATACGTGGTCTCTTCTGATTCTGCTGATCTGCCATGGTAAGTCCTCCCCTAAGACACTCACATAAACGAAAGAATAAATAATTGCATAATTGTAGTGAAAGTGAAAAAATTAACTTGATACGGTAAAAAAATACGCTCATGTAAATTTTTTCACATACGTGACGATGACCGTGCCTTGTGCTCGCAGAGAACGTGCTTTTTTTAACTTATCGGATAGCACCTGACTCTGCTCGGTTCCTCTTCACGATTTCTATCATAGCACGTTTCACGCGCATTGCAAGTCATTTCGCGCATTTTTTCACAAACTTATTGTTCCGTTCTATTTTTCAATCAATTTTGCCTTTATTTTGTCACCATGCGTCATGGCTATGATTCATCATGCATAGCAGGAATGTAAAAAAGGACTGGCTCCGGCGCGCGATGTGCGTGGAGACAGTCCCTCGTGATCTCAATTCAATAGCGCTTGCGCTTGACGGACGAGTCGTAGCCAAGCTGCTCGCGGTACTTCATGACGGTGCGGCGCGAGAGCGCGATGCCCCTCTCTTTCAGCAGCGTGCAGAGCTTCTGGTCCGACAGCGGCTTCTTGGGGTCCTCACCCTTGATGAAACTCTCGATGGTTGAAGAGAAGAGCAACCAGTTGGTATAAGGAGGGTCGATGTGGCGGAGCTTGGCAAACTCGGTAAGATAACGTTTCTTGGTCACCTCATCGAGAGGCTTCCAGAGTGTATCGTAAGCACGGAGGAAACTCTCTGCGATATAGGCAGCATCTACCAGATTCTGACCGCCGATGCCCCAGCAGAGATAGTCAGGATTCTGAGGATCAACGGCATTCTTATAAGAAGCCAACGCCCATTCACGCAACTGCTTGCGCTGCTTGCCCTCGGCAGTAGCATCATCAGGGAGGGTGAGCCAAGGAGCCACGCCAGCCATCAGTCTGCCGAAGCACTCCATATAGAGCACCTTCCTGTTGCGGTTGTCGAAGCTGGGACTGAACTCAGTCTGCATGTTCTTCTGCAACTCGCCCTTAGCCATGTTTTCCAGAACAGGCTGTGCCATCTTGTAGGCAAGCGAGCACCAATATTGGCGGTCGCTCTGCTGAACTGCCTTCTTCTTGGCAGAGATTCCCATAAATGGAACCAAAGCCAGGACGAGGGTCATCATGATATTTCTATATATATTATTCATAGATAGTTGTAAATTTGTTTGCTGTTATTAATAATTGTAAGTTGAAAGTTGCCGGTAGCCTCAGCTAAGCAACTGCAAATATATGAAAATTAAGTTAGAAACAAGCAGAGCGACCGTATTTTTTATTGTTTTTTCAACACTGGTGCACCGTTTTCCCAAGAAATAGGTACCCTGTGCCCCGAAGGTCTTGTTGGTACCCTCGATGTCGCTACCTGCTTCATTAGATACAGGGAGCACCAATCCTTGGTTCTTCCAAATCTTGAGATCTTTTGAAGTAAAGCAGCTTACACCGAGTGAGCTGTAAGGCTTTCCATTCTCTGAGCGGCTTTCGCCATACCAATAATAGGTACCTTTGCAGTTGAAGATGTTGCCACCGTGTGCATTGATATGCTTGCCGGTATTGTCTTTCCATACACCTCCGTCCATCGGAGCCTGTGCCAGAGTTGGGAGACAAGACATCATCCACAACATCATCAATACGAATAATTTATTCATTTTGCTGACGTTATTATTAAGTTTGTGAATACGCTAATTGTTTATTTCGGTTGCAAAATTAGGCAAAAAGCCCCTCAAATGGGTCTAATATTCGGTATAAAAGGGATACAAATCAGGAAAAGACATTATCCTTATCATTTGTGGCAGTGCCACCTCCTGGATCATCAACAACATCATTATGAATTATGGCGGTTTGCACAATAACTCAAGGTAAACCGATATTTCACTTTCGCCATCGGATAGTTATCGTTCAGACGCAAGATGATGCGGTAGATGTTATCTTTCCACTGCGTCTTCATGATGCCATCCGTCATCTGTACCTTTTCTACAGATGCAGAGAGATACTGCGCATCATATTCCAACCTGACCATACCGCCCTGAAGGAGGATTCTGCCTGCCTTCTGAACCACCGGCCTGCCGTATGCCATCAGGATAATCTGATTATCGAATACCTGACCATTCAATCTATCTTTCTCTATCTGCAGGGAATCGAGCTTATACTGCTCGGTGATTTCCACCCAGTTATATTCTCTGTCCAGGGTGATATTACGCTGCCATTTCTCCACATGCGCTCCTTCGGTATAAGCCTTTTCGAGATTCAACGTCAAGGAAGAAACACCATCGGCAAAACCATGGCTCACTTTGTCGGCACGATATTTCCTGCCATCCTTCTGCTCCAAGCCATTGATGATGGGAACGTTATGATAAGCCGAACGGCAGTTCATCAGTTCAAAACGCTGGTTGCTGAACGATTTCGAGGTATAGGTATCACGTCCCAGGTCGATAACCACCGGCTGATTGTTGTGATAAACAATAAAGTTTCCGATGTCGTTGTGATTATGGCTTTCGGCATTATTGCCGCCTTTTGCAGCCACAAACCAGTTCTTGTTGCTCGCCACCATAATCTGCGAGTTTTCCAGATAGGCATCTTCTGTCTTTGGCTCCACAGCAGCTGTAGCCTGATACTTCGGCAACATGGAGAGGAGCATCAGTCAATGTCAGAACCGCCTGCTTAGGGGCAAACTGCATGAAATAGAGCGATTCGAAGAACGAGGCTCCGGCACAGTCCCAATAGCTGACGCCTTCCTCACAACCGCCATCATCCGGATAACCCTTCATAAAGGTTCGCAGGCACTGCTGCACTCCTTTGAAGGCTGCATCGCGCTGCTTGGCATCCTGCTCGCAGATAAGCACAGTCTGCAACCAGTTGGCGGTAATCCAGGTATTCCAGTTGTTGACATTGTTCTTCCAGCCCTGCGGCTGGAAGGCAGAAACCGTCCTCTACCCTGCATAATCTCAGCCATCACCAGACAGACAAACTGCTTTCTGATACCAAAGCTAGCCTCCTCGTATCGGGTACGGTTACCATTGGTTCGGAACTCGGCAAAAGTTTCGGCAGGAATGGCATTCCAAGGTTTCTTCTGATAGAGATTACCCAAACGGATATAGTCGTTGCGCATCGCCAGAGGCACCTGCTTCTGCCAATACTTGTCCTTAGCCTTCGGGAAAGGCACAAAAAAAGCCTGGGCTTTCATCAACATGGATGAAAGCACCAAGCCTATTATCATTATCAATTTCTTACTCATATCGTTAACTTTTTGCGTACAAAGTTACGAAGTAATAACAAGACCGAAGTCTAGAAAATGATAATTTTAGAGCAAATATCGCTTTAAGCGGTATTTTAAGAGAGAGATTCACATTTTCCTCAGTTTATCCACCCACAGCAGACTACTTCCTCAAAGAATTGGCAGTCAGTTCCAGAAGGCTCTGCAGATAATCATCGTCTGTATCCTTCTTCATCTTATTCAGCGAAGTGGCGCAGAATTTCTTCTCGTCGGCATTCAGCAACTTGCCATAACCCTTACAGAGCTTGACTATCTTGTTGGCTACACCCGTCTGGAGGGTACGTCGAGTTACCTGATTTCCAAAATAAGGGTATTGGTCTCTGGCATTCTTAAAGGCAGCACGGAGCGTGTTGAGTTGCACCATAAACTCTGCCGCATCCTTTGGAGGAGTCATCTCCAAGTCATAACTGCGAGCCAGATTCCTGTTATACCTGATGTTGCCCAGGGAAACAAGAGAATCCAAACCTTGGTTGCCCAGGGAAACAAGAGAATCCAAACCTTGAACCGCATTCATCTTATAAACTAATGACTTCTTATAGGCTTGCGGATCCTTGGAGTAGAACTTATAGACACTGCCCAATACCATATCATCCTTTCCTGGATACCATACCAAGGCATAAACATATCGCATGGTAGAATCCTTGCGGTCACGGAAATACTGCAGGTTATAGTTGCGGTCCTTATGAGTACCAAACTCATAGGTCGTGGAATTGTTATTCCCATATCCCACCCGATTCGTCTCAATGCTGGCAGAGCCCGCTTTCTTGGTAAAACTGATATAAGCGAGACGACTATTGCTCAACAAAGCCTTATGAAAGGTATCCACCATTTTCTGCTTCTTCCTGGGAACGGCGAACTCAAATCCCTTCATCATACCTATATTATAGGTATTCATCGTGGAAGAAGTAACGAGGTCGTCTTGCGACAAATCCTGTACGAATTTATCAAAAGCCTGGTCGATGTTCGGTATAGGCTTCTGGGCATGGCAAGCTGAAGAGAGCACCAACAGGCAAGCCACAAATGCTAATTTAAAAGTTGTTTTCATATTCTTCTTCTTTTTAATTGTTTCTTGTTAATAAACCTCCTGGTCATCACTCACATGGTCCTCATCATGCACATTCTCCTCGCTTTCGAACGAGGCACTGGCTACATCGGCATTGAGCGACTGGGTCTGAAGAGCATCGACGAGATAGAGCTTGAAGAACATTTCGTTCTGCTGTGCCTCCATCTCCCGGAGATGCTCATCGGCAAGCTTTTCCGGCTCTGCCAACAAAGAATCGGTAGCAATATTCTGAGCTATCCAAAGCTTTGGAGGAGCAGGAGCAAACAGATGCTGACGATATTGCCTCTGCTTGTGCTTCCTCGTTTTGGGAGATACGGAATCACCCGACTTTTTTATCTTTTCAGGCATGGAGAGATCGGCATCTGTCGATTTCTTCTCGTGGACAACAGCAGAATCAACATCCTCCGGAGTCGTTCTGCCATCGAGTTGAGCCATCTTCGAATCATCCTGATGCCCTGTCTGTCGCCCTATCCGGGGAATAGCAAGCACAAAGAGCAGGGCGATGGATGCAGCCATACCTATCGGCAACCATAGGCGACGCATTCTTGCCTTTGCCTTCGGATGAGCATCTGCAACATGATTCTCTGCCTGATGGTCGAGAGGCATTCCCTCGTCGAAATATCCAAACATCATCTGGTATTCCTTCAGGTCATCGCTCACATCGGGATGCTGACGAAACCACTCCCCTAGCAGAGCCTCCTCTTCCAGAGAAGTCTCACCAGCCATAAATCGGTCGAGCAACAGTCGTATGTCCTTTTCTTTTTCGTTCATATCCAGTTTCCTCCTTTATTGATTATACCTATTTATATATAAGGGCTATCGACATCTTTTTCTGATTTCCTGCAACATCTGCTTTCTTGCCCTCGAAAGCAAGACAGATACAGATTCAGGGGTGATGCCTACGATTTGCGCTATTTCCTCAGAGCTTTTCTTCTCTACCTGTCGCAGATAAAGCACCTGATACTGGTTGGAAGGCAGAGCCTTGAGGCGTTTTTGCAACCACTTTTCGTTCTCCGAGTTTTCCACTTCCACATCGGGCGGCGCATAGTGGCTAGGCGACTTATCGAAAGGCTGGGCATCTATCGAAATCATCTTCCGCTTGCGAAAGAAGTCGATGCAAAGATGCTTGGCTATGCAGCCCATCGAACCTTTGGCATGAGCAGCAGACTGAATATCATCCTTGATGGCCCAGAGCTTGAGCATCGCATCCTGTGCGATGTCCTCAGCCTCTTCGCTGCCAACGCCATAACCTTGACTGGTCTGCAAGGCTATCTGCCGCAACTGCGGAACGATATGGATGAATTCATTCTCTGTCATTTGCTCTCTATTGTTTTATTTGTTCAAAACTACTACATAAACGGAAAAGAAGTGTTTTTCTTAATGAGATTAACCTATATTAACAAGAAAGCCTGGATATTTTCTGTAGTTTCATAAACAACAATGCCACTTCACACACCTTTTAGTGTGCAAAGTGGCATTGATTATAAGACGTTGAACGAGCAGTAACACGTTGTATCTCTGTAGCCTTCTGTTGTCTCTATTCTCATTTTCTTCCCAATGCGATATGTCCCTTTCGTATATTTCTGACGTACATTGCCCAGATCAATTTGAAATTTTCTGGCAGTGTTTGGTCGGATGCCAAGACCTATCTCTATAAAGGCAGCATTCTTCAATGGAATCTTTTTCCAACCTTTATTTTCCTTCTCGATAAAGTACTCATAACCAACGATACAAGTCCATGGTGAATTGTTGGTTATAGTCAACGTAACAACTTGAGGCTTACCCGTAAAATGCGTCTGCGAGAGTTCCAAGCCAAGGTTTCCTTGTACAGAGTTGGCCTCTTTTGCTGTTTTGGTCTCTTGCTCGGATTTATTCTCTTGCACATTACTAGTTAAAGCACTTGCTTCCGTTACTTGACTATTACTTTTATCCCCAACAGAGCAAGAAAGAAACAATAAACATGCAATCATGCATCCTAGCAAAAAAATAAAATTAATTTTCATACTCATTATTTTTTATGTTAGACAAAAATGAAAATTACAAAGGTCACTATCACTAACCTATTTTGTTTTGGCTTTATTATTAACAGTTTCTTCATAAACAATCATCTATTAAAATCCTGACTACTACTATTGCTTCCACTTCCAAAAGAACCAAAACCATTCCCACTTGAAGAAGAACGTGTATTTGAATTGCCTTTTTTATTGGACAGTAGTGAATTATGATAAATCGAGTTACTTCATTAAAATTGATTTATTATTGCTGCCATAGCCGATAATCTTGACATCTACTTTTGAATGGATTAAAGTTGGTGAACCTTGTATCTTGTATTGGAAGTAGATTGTATCTATTTTCTCTGTTGTGGCTATTTTGAGAGTTTTAACTTGATTGAATATTTCCATTGTTATCTTTTTGAATTTTTTATTGTCGCAAATAACCACTCTTTTTTTTACAATATATCCTTGTTGGTCTGTCTTGTACTCAATAGCAACGTATGCCTCCAAATTATTTTTTTGAAACTCAATAGGATATTTACATTTTCTTTTCAATTCGTTTATAAACAACTCTTTATTTCTATAGTCAGGATTACCTGTGCTTACTTGGCATACATCAAATAGTTGCGGAGATGTTCCCACAAGAGACACATTAGTATTGGAGTTGCATGAACCAAATACTACCAAAACTGTCAATAATATAATACCCACTAATTCCTTCATCTTTATTCTATATGATTTTATCTATGACTCCACTTTAAAAAGTGGATTAAATTTGAATTAAACATATGCCTTGGAAAGCCTTTATGTAATCCTCGGCGTTAACTAACTCTGACAACGTAGAACACACCTTGCCTTGCTCTGTAAAAGCATAAGTTGAATAGCGGTTGCCGCCTCTTCCATTTAAGATCACAATTTGTGACCTCAAACATTCTTCTCTACTCAATTCAAAACGAAAATCATCGGGAAATCGCTCTATGTTACGCTTTACAGCTTGATTTAACACCCTGGTTTCCACTCCATAAAGTTCTGCCAAGTCTCTGTCTATCATAATTTGATTCCCATCATTTTAAGATAGTCTGATAACGTTCCCATACCTACAGACTTCCTGTATTCGTCAACTTTCTCAGGATTCTCCAGCTTGTAAAGATGCCATTTGCCGTCCTTGTCTTCTTCCAATTGGGTGCCATATCGCTGTGGACGACCTTCGAAAAGGCAGATACGGTCTTCCATCATCGCCACATTCTCACGAGGAATATCGCCTCTCTCTGCAGCCTTTAGGAACAATGGCAGATATTTCCTTTGCATCTCGACCGATGAATGCTGAACAACAAGCCAATAAGCTCTACATGCATCACCAACCTTGTCCTTACCGACAAATCCACGTGAATCAAGGATTTTAAAAATCTTCTGTTGGTTGACGCTGTCAATCGTAGCCATTACGGAAAAAATAGAATCTATCTTTGCCTTGTCTTGTGGCTGCTGTCTTGATGTCATTCTCCATTCCTGTCGAATGGCTTGGTCATCCTTTGCTATTTCGAGCAGTTGATTGCGGAGAGGAATATCGTAGTTGGCTTCTTTTCTTGTCTGACGCTCATGCATCGCATTCATGATTTCATTCCATCGCACATCATCATGAATAGGGAGCAGATCTTTGTCTGTTTCTATGTTCAGACTATACCATTCTGGTTCAGCTTTCATTCTCTCCTCAAGAAACCAGAACGCAGCATCTTTATGACCTGCCAGTGATGCCACACATGCAGCATTATAGAGATGCTGGCCGCGAACGTAGTTCTTAAAATCAAATGCATGGGTGAAGTATCGTTCAGCTTCTTGATAATTCTGCTGCATGTAGGATGAATCAGCTTTTGATATTAAACTATTGTACTTCCGACTTTCCTCCACATCAGGTAAAGTACCAGTCTGCATCACTCTGATGCTCTTGTTCTTGAAATCCTCCAAAGATATAGCTACAGACTGCATATTATGCATATCAGTTACATCCCAATGATAAACACCTTTCTCTGGCCATTTCTTAGATTCTGTCTGCATGACATACATTATTCCCAGTATTGTCTTACCAGCCTTATTTATTCTGTCAACACAAACAAGTCGGTGTTGTCTTTTATTGAAATATAGATTTCGCCAAATGTTTTCAACATCATTCTTTGGTAGCTTCCACAAAGTTGTCCTGGTTACAGTCAACAATCCATCCTTGCTGATCTCATAATCAGGAACCTCACAACTGTTCACTCCTTCAAATACATACATATTATCATCAACAGTGCGTAAACCATTCACAGGAAATGGTACATCCTTGGTTATTGCCCTAATGTATTTTGTGTATTCAGTCTGATTTTTTGTAGAGCATGATGTCATAAGCACAACTGCTCCCAGTATAAAAATACTTTTCTTCATTTTATCTGTCATATTTATATTCATTTTTCCAAAATCACAAATTGTGACTTTGAACATTACCATATTTAACAGCAT
>OIYF01000797.1_pt1 | contig 10366 bp, 8 predicted proteins | sample 1587971 | NCBI WGS metagenome assembly OIYF01 (sample SAMN03283248) | human gut metagenome | biome: human-associated habitat; material: feces | host: Homo sapiens | place: Peru | collected 2012 | reverse complement strand
CTTGTGAGCCGTGGCTTCGTCTATGTGCGGGAGAACGAGAGCCTGATGGACGGCGCCCAGAGCATTGTGGAGACGGCCCTTGACCGCTGCGTGGAGGAGCACGTCCGCGACTGGAACAGCGTCAAGACCCGCGTGCGCGAGGCACTGAGCAGCTATATCTACCGCCGCACCAAGCGCAGCCCCATGATCCTCCCCATCCTGATGGAGGTCTGAGTCTGCCCGCAGGAGGCATAACACTTCATGAAACAAAAACCAAGATGGACTCTTGAAATGCTGACCGCTGCGCTGGCGGTGCTCTGCGCCCTGCTGGTGCTGGTGCTTCTGGTGCAGCGCCCGGCCATCTGGCCTGTGCTGGTGGTGCTGGCTGGAGCCGCTGAGCCAGCCCGCCGCCCTCCTGTCGGGGGAGACGGTGCTGTGGTACAACACCGAGTTCCGCACCCGTCTGATGAAGGGCGAAGCCCTTCTGGTCCCCCGGGTGCAGAAAGTGCTGCCCGGCCTCGACCTGCAGGAGGCACGCAAGGTCAGCGGCCAGCTGCTCAATCTGGCCGACGGCGTGTGGAACGCTCACAGCTCCACCGTCCCCGGCGAGGCCGAGAGCATGACCCTTCTTGTCCTGAATGAGGAAACGGCCCTCCGCAAAGTGGAGGCCGAATATAAGGCCAGCCGCCCGGGCTATCTGGTCTTCCTCGTGGACGGCTACGACGACAATCCCTACATCATCACACCTCGCAAACGTCCTTCTACTGGCATCCAGCTCCCCACGGTTTCTGATCACCAGGTGCAGGGCGATGCTGCCTACTATACTCTTACAGGACAAAGGGTGGAACGTGTGGAAAGCGGCAAAATCTACATCCACAAGGGCAAGAAAGTGGTATTCTGATTTTTCAAGTAGTTGTTGATTAACTTCATGAACTTACATCATTAAAAAAATCATGTCAATTACAAAAAGGTATTATCAACATTATAATATGCTGGCGCTCTGTGTGCTGGTATGGCTCTCTGGCTTTACGCTGTTGTTCAACTCTTGCGGAAACCGAACTGCTACAGCTCTGGCTTCGGGCGACACCATCCAACTCGACTATGCCAAGTACTTACAACTCATTCGCCACAAGGGTTACACAGAGGCTGTGGTGCTCAATCCCTGGAAACTGGGTGGGGAGCTTCATCGCTATCTACTCGTTCCCAAGGGATCAGAAGGCGACGAGGTGGCTAAGAAATTGGCCGACCAGAAGACAGCAAATACAGGAACAACACCCTGCGACATCCTGCGCACACCCCTGACGAAGAGCATCATCACCACTTCAGCCCATTGTCAGCTGCTCTACGAGCTGGGCCGTCAGCAAGCCATCGCGGGTGTCTGCGACCTCGAGTACATCCTTATTCCCGATGTTCAGAGGCGTACTTCAAACAAGTCTCGTCCCTACATATCCAACTGCGGTTCCAGCATGCAGCCAGATATCGAGCGCATCATGTCGCTCCGTCCCGATGCCCTGCTTCTCTCGCCCTTCGAGAACAGCGGCGGTTACGGCAAACTCTCGGCCTTGCAAATACCTATCATCGAGGCTGCCGACTACATGGAGACCTCGCCTTTGGGCCGTTCTGAGTGGATTAAGTTTTACGGCTTGCTCTACGGTTCCGAAAAGGCTACCAGTCTTTTTAGCGGCATAGAGAAATCTTATCTCCAACTGAAAGCCTTTGCAGCCAAATTGCCCTTAGGCTATTCCATCCTTACCGAGCGCAAGACGGGAAGCGTGTGGTATGTTTCAGGCGGACGCAGCACCATAGGCACCTTGCTGCAGGATGCTCATGCCCGTTATCTCTTTGCCGACGACACCCATAGCGGCAGTCTTCCCATGAGTCCTGAGCAGATCTTGGCAAAGGCTGACGAGGTGGATGTCTGGGCGACAAAGTATTGGGGTGACCATCCTCTCTCGCGTGCCGAGTTGCTGCAGGAATATCCCGGCTACAGCCAGCTGAAGGCGATGAAGACGGGGCGAGTCTTTCAGGCAAGTACCAGTTCGCAGCCTTACTTCGAGCAGACCAGTTTTCATCCCGAGCGCCTGCTTCGAGAGTTTATCATCCTCTCGCATCCCGAGACCACCCGTTCGTTGGGAGCATTAAGGTATTATTTGCGACTATAGACATAAGTAGTCAACTGTAAAGATGACTAAAAAATAAGTAAGTCAATGTGAATTATAAATAAGGCATAACTGAGTCTACTCGTATTGTCAATAATACTTAGAGTGGTCAACTAAAATCGTTAAATCACGCAACAAAAATCATTAAATCACATTGAAATCTCCGTTCAAAGGCTTTGAACGGACATTCAAAGGCTCTGAACGGACATTCAAAGCCTTTGAATAGAACTTTTATAGGCTAAACAGAACTTTTATATAGTATAAGAGAAAGATTTCACCAGTATTAAGCGACCTTTTCTTTGGGTTATAAGGCAGAAAACACAAATATAACATTATCAACATAAAGCTCTAAAGCAGCCAAAGGAGAATAAGAGAGGTTGGAACGTAAACAGTTGGGAATCAACTTATTAAAGAATCAAATAGTATAAAGATGCAGGTAAACCGTAAAAAAAGTAAGTGAAAATGTCGTTTTAGCGTTATTATGCAAAGTATAATCACGTACAACGTAGTTTAATGCAATTTAAATATTTCCGAAAAATTACTCGGTAAAAAAAAGTCTTTATATCTTTGCACCAGGAATACAAAATGAGGCAAATAATTGCAGTTTACTTACGTTAGTATAAATGTTTGACCACATTTACGAAAAAGTATGTTTGATTAAAAAGTAGTATTATGAGAAAGTTTTTCTTTACAATAGTTGTGTGTCTCTCAACAATGTCCCAAATGATGGCGCAAAACATTTCAGGAAAGATTGTAGATGCCAAGGGAGAGCCTTTGGCCTTTGCAAATGTAGTGCTACTAAACCGTCAAGATTCAACATTCGTCAAGGGGGCTGTGAGTGGAGAAGATGGGCATTTTACCATCGACTCTCCTTGCAATGGTGGAATCCTCAAGGTAACTTCTGTAGGCTATAAGACAATCTTCAAGGACTACAAAGGTGAGAATGTGGGAGTTATCAAGATGGAAGAAGACAGCAAGATGCTCGGTGAAGTAGTGATAAAATCATCTTTGCCGAAGACCGTTTTGAAAAATGGGGGAATGATGACTACTATTGTTGGTTCTGTCCTTGAAAAGGCAGGAACAATGGAGCATCTGCTCGACCGCATACCTAACGTATCTGCACAAAATGGCAATATCAAGGTGTTTGGACGTGGCGAGCCTATAATATATATCAATGGACGACAGATGAGAGACAGAAGCGAACTCGACCGTTTGAGTTCGGACAACATCAAGTCGGTTGAAGTAATATCCAACCCAGGTGCTCGTTATGCTGCAAGCACTAAGGCTGTTATACGTATCACCACAAAGAAGATACAAGGCGATGGATTCGGATTTGACGCTACAACAGAAGGATCGTACGACGAGAAAAAGAACATTGGAGGATATGGCAGGCTGAATATGTATTACCGTAAGAACGGATTGGAGCTTGGCGCTTACGCCTATGGCGCAAAACAATCATCGCCAGACGAGAAAGACTTGCAGCAAATGACATATCTCGACAAGATATGGAATCAGCAGGATAAAACACGTTGGAAGAACAAAACCGAGACTTTTAGTTCTCGCTTGAATGTTAGTTATCAGTTTGACAACAACAATTCGTTGGGAGCAACCTTTAGTTTCTTACGCAATCCAAAGCTGATAACAGACGGAAAGACGGAAGGCTCTGTACTGAGAGATGAAGTATTGACGGAGACTAACACTTCTATTAGATCGGAGTTTGGACAGAATAGCAACTTGTCAAGCAATATATATTATGTAGGAAAGGTAGGGAAATTGGGTATTGACTTCAATACCGACTGGTTTTGGTCTAAAGGAAACAATAAAAACAATATAGATGAGCATTATCAGGAGGTAAACTCTGAAATACAAAACCAACTTGTAAACAGTAGTACATCAAAATACAACCGCCTGATAGCTTCCAAAATGGTGCTCTCTTATCCACTTTTGGGTGGTGACTTGTCGGTAGGAGGCGAGTATTCGTTCACCAATCGTAACACCAACTACGCCATCATACCAAACACTCTTTCCGACAATGTAAGAGACCGTATAAAGGAAGGCATGTCTTCTGCGTTCGTTATCTATAGTCGTGACTTTGGCAAGCTGAACATGGAAGCTGGATTGCGATACGAGAATGTTGATTTCAAATATTATGACGATGGTAAGTATATGGCGGAGCAAAGCAAGAATTACGGCAATTGGTTTCCGTCTCTCAGCATTTCGATGCCGTTTGGCAATGTACAGATGCAGCTGAGCTATGCAGCCGACATCGATCGTCCTAACTACTGGGTATTAAGAAGTGGTGTGCAATATAGCAATCATTATACATACGAAACCGGTAATCCGTTTCTTGTCTCAGAGATTTCAAGAGATATCAGTTACGACCTCGCCTACAAATGGCTGACTTTCAACCTGACTTATGAACATGTATCTAATCCGATATATCAGACTGTAGAGATGTATAAGGACAATGCCACCATAGGATTGATGAGGATGATAAATGGCAAATCTTACAACAATGTGTCTTCTGTACTCACCTTGCAGCCAGCCTTTGGCATCTGGCATCCTATGCTGTCAGCTATGGTTGAGAAGCAATGGTTCAAGTTGGAGACAAGGGACGGACATTATCTTAACAAACCTGTAGCTGAGCTAAAGCTCAACAACACCTTCGATACGAAATGGGCGATGTTCTCCGTTATGATGACTTACATCACAAAGGGATACGAGGAAAACCATTACATCTACAAGCCGATGTTCAACACCGACCTGTCTATATACAAGGGCTTTCTGAAGGACTGCCTGACTTTCCAGCTTTATGTCAACGACGTGTTTGGCACGAACGACAGTCACATCATAGGTAAATACGGCAAACTGAAGGAAACCATCTTCGATGAGTTCTCAACAAGTAAAATCTCATTGACAGTCCGCTATAAGTTCAATGTTACTCGAAGCAAGTATAAGGGTACAGGAGCAGGTCAAAGCCAGAAGAATAGAATGTAATTCTACGATGTTCTTTAAAATGAGATAAATAACAATTATACATCAACATGACTCCATGCAATGCAGGTGTTTGTGCCATACAAGTATTTGTATTGTATCTTTTCGATGAGCCAAGGACGGCTCATTTATGGCAATAGCCACAATGAGTACACAGGGGCAAAATACCTCTGTGTTTAAAAAGTACATGAAAGTCGATGTCTGAATTATCGTCAGCAACAAAACGTTAAGGCAGCAGGTGTTCGGATAAGCTATATCCAAACACCGCCTACTATCTCCATAAAGGTTCATTTTCCCATCCTTGCGGAAATCCCATGGCATGCAAATCTACATTAGAGTATTTTGCAAAGAGTTTGAGTAGAGAACTTTTCAAGTCCATGCAAGGTTTAATAGTTTGTTCCAAATATAATAAGGTGCATAGCTGATGGTACAACTTGATAGGCTTCTGACTTGGAGTAATCCAATTGAGAGGAAGTCGGTTCGGTAATTGAGGTTTCAAGGCAAAACGCCTATTCCATATACGTGCATGATGAGCACAGCAATTACGAAGTACGGTAATGCACCTTATCCAACTTTCCAAATAAGTGTATTGAGGAAGTCCAAACTCTCTTGCCACTTGCTTCTTTAATCGATTGTCCTTAAACAGGCAAAACAACTTGGAAAGAGTACCAAATGAAACAACCTCCAAGGTCTTCCACACGGGTGGAAGAGCTGGATAATTATATTTCTCGGAATGTTCCTTGATGAAATCTTCATTTGAGCGAGAAACCTCTTTCTTGATATTGTCAAGACAACCTTCATAAAACTCTGCATTCTTGAACAATGACGAATCCATAAACCAAAATGCCCCATGTTCCATTGAGAACACTTGAATCATCTTGGTTCGGAGAGAAATCTCAATATCTTGGATAGCCTTGAATATAAGTTGGCGTAGTTCTTTATCAAAGAGATAAAGGTTGATGGCTTGCTCGAATGTACTGCCGGATTTGTAAAGATGATGTTGCCGGTCTTGCTCCATGTATCGAAGATAACTAGCGATACGGAAATAGCTGATATTGCGAAGCTGTAATTTGGCTGTAGCAACATCCTCTATCATTAATCCTCTGTTTTGGAGCAAGGCTAATTGTTCATCTATATTTATCGGTTGTTTGTCGTAGTTCATATACCCATATAAAAAGCGAAGTCCCACCGTGGTACGCATCGTTGAGAGGCGTGGTGGGATTTGTTGCTGCAAAAATAGGCTTTTTTGTCGGAATCTCCAAATATTTTCTTAGAAAACTGCATTTCATGCATGGGATTTAACACAAAAAGTTCTAATTGCCATAAAATTCTCATCGTAATTCATTGGATATTTAGAAAATTATCGAATCTTTGTCCACGAATTAAGGCGTTCTTTGCATATTGCAAAATACAGAAACGAGCAGTAGTCCGCTCGTTTCCATATTGTTACCTATATAATATAGGCAAACGCCCAACTTCTTGATTTTCAATCAAAGTCCAATTTAGAGCGAGTTAGAATTATTGACTATCAGTTCTATAAGGATCTTGATTATATTCTCATTTTACGCCTTGTTGGCCAATGGCGCAGCCTGGGTATAGACTCTTGCACCAAGCTCCTTGTCGAGCATATAGATACCATAGCCGTTGTCCTTGATCATGCGAAGGTTGTCGATGATGTTCTGGGCGTTCTCCTCTTCCTCTACCTGCTCATCTACAAACCACTTGAGCATGCTCTGTGTGGCATAGTCATTCTCCTGGGTAGTGAGAGCGAAGAGGTTGTTGATGAGGGAGGTAACCTTCTGCTCGTGTGCCAAGGTTGACTCAAAGACATCCAATGGATTCTCCCATGTGGTAGGAACGGCATCAATAGCCTTCAATTCCACGTGACCGCCACGCTGGATGATGTAATTGAACATAATCTTGGCATGGTCTTGCTCCTCCTGAAACTGAACCTGAAACCAGTTACCCATACCAGGGTTGCCGTTGGCATGGCAATATGCCGCCATAGACAAATATAGGTAAGCTGACCACATCTCTGCATTAATCTGGGCGTTGAGCGCCTCTTCTACTTTCTTATTTAGCATGGTTTTCTAAATTTAAAGGGTTAGACTTGTTGTTTGTACCATATATGAAGAATGGCAATTCTTTGCCTTTTCATACAAGCACATCGCAAAGTTACGGCTTTTATTTGAAATGACAAAAAGTATTAGGAAAATTTTATTCCTGGAAGATTCAATTTCTGAAAGTATGGTTACTCAACTTTCGCGTGTACGAAAGTTGAGTTAATTATCTGTAATAAAACAATACCATGGAGTTGTAATCAAATAAAATCTTGTACTTTTGCGGACGAATATTCAGAATAGTTTATGAATAAAGAAAAAGACGATTTCTTCCTCCATTCCAATGAGGTGAATCATATCAACAGAGAAGATTACGACAAGATAGAATTATTGGTGAATGCGGCAAAGGCCTTTGCCCGCAGCACCTACCAGTGTGTCTATATCATCGACTATTTTCATCAGGACTTCATCTATGCATCAGATAACCTCGCTTATCTCTGCGGATTGGAACCCGAGCAATTGATGGAGGCTGGCTATCAGATGTATATCGACCATGTTCCGGATGCTGACCTGCAGATGCTGCTCGAAGTGAACAAGAAAGGTTTTGATCTTTTCAATGAATTGCCTGTGGGCGACCGTCTGGACTATACCATCTCGTACGACTTTCATCTTACCAATGGCAGACATAGCCGATTGATTCATCATCACCTCACTCCGATACTTCTTTCTGATGATGGAAGAATCTGGCTTGCCCTCTGCACCGTATCATTGGCAGCAACCGATGAACCGGGACATATCATCATGCAGAAGAATGGTGAGCGTAGCTATTTTGAATATTCCACATTGCGCCACAAGTGGGAAAAGAAAGAAGGCATAACCTTGAGCGAGACTGAGAGAGATGTTTTGAGATTGTCTGCCCAAGGTTACACGATGAATGATATTGCCGACCGACTATGCAAGTCGGTGGATACGATAAAGGCTTGCAAGCGCAACCTTTTCGCCAAGATGGGCGTGAAGAACATTGCCGAGGCGCTGTTTCATGCCACGAACTATCAGATGATATAATCGCAATCATATCTCTTCCAACAATGGCGAGAGATAGAACTTGGGGAAGTATTTCACCTCCTTGCCTTCCGCAAGGTTTGCGAGAATGTTGGCACAGTAGCCGGCGGCAATATATGCCCCGATGCCCAGTTGCGGGAAAGACTCCTCAGAATAATGCCTGATGGCTTCATCTATCCAAGGCACAGGCATCTGCCAGAACATACCGTACTGCGAGATATACTTGCCTAATGAGCAACGGAAATCATCCGTTCCTTTTTTCACTACTTCGCTGAATGGATAGCCTTTCGGTTTCTCTACAGCGAGAAAGGCAGCCTTGCCAAGATTGACAGCATGGATAACGGTGATGCCCCGTTCCTTGCATTTCTCATCGAAAGCGAAAGAGGCTTCGTTGTCATGCAAGGTTGCATTCACCGCATACCGGATGTCCGACAAGTCGCATGCATCCACATCTTCCATCGTCAGCGTATCCTTTTCTATGCGATAGATATGAAATCTATCTTCCTGCCGAGGGCTTTCATGGAAGTCATGGCGCAAGGCACAGGAGGCTATCAAGCCTCCCATGTCTGCGCCACTAATCAACAATTTTATTGGGTTGTTCATTTATAGAGAGATTTATTGTCATTACACCATTGCTGGATTCAGCAGATAGACAGATTACATTCTGTTCTTCTGGCTTTCTCCAGCACCCGTACCCTTATACTTGCTTCTTGCTGTGTTGAACTTATACCGTACAGTAAGCGACACTTTGCTTGTTGACAGTCCATCAACAATCAAGTCCTTCATTTTGCCATAATGAGCACTCATGTGGCTAATGTGTCCAAACAAATCATAGATAAAGAGATCAAACGACAAACGGTCTTTCAAGAAAGACTTATATACAGATACATTGGTACAAAATTTTGGCTTATATAAATATATATTTCTCTCATATCCTTTTGTGGTATACGACATCATCCACGTTAACATTGCCAACTTGGTGTTGAAGGTGTTATTAAAGTTGAATACTGCCATCGGATTGTTGGATATTTTGCCATCATGTGCATCCATATCAAGCCACTGCTTTGCCACAGATGCCGTAAATGAAGGATGCCAAATGCCAAACGAAGGGCATAAGTTGACGGAAGCTTCTACATGATTATATGCCTTTCCATTCACAGGCTTAAGCAGTCCTATTGCTGGATTGTCTTTGTAAGTCTCCACACTCGACATCATCGTATGCGAAGTATGGCTATAGGTCATATCGAAAGTCAACCATTTGTAAGCCAACTCGTAGTTGAGATTTTTACTTATCTCAGACACTAAGAATGGATTTCCCGTTTCATACGTGTAGCGGTTGTCATACTGTATGCCGCTGCGCAAGTCATGATAGGGAGGGCGGTCGATGTCGGTAGCATAGCTCAACTGCATCTGTACCTTGCCTACAGGCATCGACAAGCTGAGCGATGGGAACCAATTGCCATACGACTTGCTTTGCCCAGGCACATACTTGCCATATTCATAGTAGTTGAAGTCGATGTACTCGTATCTCAGTCCTGCCTCCATGCTCACGTTTCCGAAATCCCTTGAATATGCCAAGAATGAAGATGCCATGCTTTCTGTTATACGGCTGTCATCATCCGACACGAAGTTGGTTGGCACAACCTGATACTTGGATGTGCGATGCGTGTTGGAATATTCACCACCCAAAGACAATTCACCACCCAACAAAGGATAGGAAAGCACCAACTTGGAAGCCAACAAACGATATTTCTTGTCAGTAAGGCTATGAACCGTCTGGCTCTGCGCGTCCATCCCCACTTCCTGATATTGCTCTTTGGTAACAACGTCCTCGTTATTCTTCGACCAAAGCCAGTCGGTATTGAAGTCGATGCCAAGTTTGCCAATCTTTCCTACATAGTAAACATTGCTTGAAAGTGTACTCTTCTGCTCGAAGAAATTAGCGTGGCTGTCAGAGCTTTCTGTCTGATCTTCGTCTTGCAATATAGCAGTAGTCATATTGGCTTCGCAGGTCTGTTTCGGATTTCTCAAAAAGCCAAAGTTGGCACCTATAGAGTTGTTGGCATCCAACTGGTAGCTGGCATCCAGGCGGAAGTTCATGGCTTCGATAAT
>OIYF01000796.1_pt1 | contig 10368 bp, 16 predicted proteins | sample 1587971 | NCBI WGS metagenome assembly OIYF01 (sample SAMN03283248) | human gut metagenome | biome: human-associated habitat; material: feces | host: Homo sapiens | place: Peru | collected 2012 | reverse complement strand
TGAACGTAGTAGTAATCTGCATCAATACCACAATCGGTAATTTCATGCTCACCATCAAAGACAACCTTCACCTCAGTAGCAACCTTAATGATAGGTTCTGCGCCCTTAACGAATAAGCACTTAGGAGAGCAAGTAACCCAGTTGATACCACCTGGAATCTTGTGCGTTCCGTTGGTTTCAATAGCAATATAGTATCCCCAATTATGGAGAAGGGTAGTAAGCTCCTCATCAACTTGCAATGTAGGCTCACCGCCCGTAAAGACAACGAATTTACAATCGGGTGATAGTGACTGAATCTTATCCAGAATATCAATAGCTCCCATTTCCTCATACTTCTTAAAATCAGTATCACAGAAAGGGCACTTTAAATTACAACCCGAGAAGCGGACGAAGATAGCCGCTCTGCCAGCGTGTCTTCCCTCACCTTGGATAGAGTAGAAGATTTCGTTTACTTTATACTTAGCCATTAGAGTGCCTCCTTTCCGTCAATCATCTTATCAACACAATAAACGGCGATATTGCCTTCACTCTCCTGTACCTGTGCCTTGTAGCACTCTGTGAACTGCTCAGTAACCCACTTCGCAATATTCTCAGCGGTAGGATTGAAAGGCAAAAGCTCATTAAGATTTCCGTGGTCGAGACAACCATGAATCTTCTGTTTAAGATGCTTAAAATCCATCACCATACCATCCTCGTTCAGCTTTTCAGCCTTGCAGTAGACAGTAATAATCCAATTATGACCATGAAGATTGGCACACTTGCTTTCATAAGAGAGATTCAGCTTATGACAAGCGGCAATCTCCATTCTTTTTGAAACGTAATACATAATTTCCTTTCTTTTACTTTGTTATTTCAATTTTTATTCTTAATTTTGCGACCGAGAAGAATAAATCGGGTGGGTCAGTACACTGGCTGCTCGATTTCACGCTTATTCTTCAAAGGCAAAGAGGTGTTCCTGCTTTGCCGTTTTTTTTATCAAAGTTTATGGCGATGAACATTGCCTGATAAGCCAACAACAATAACTTCTTTTAAGTTACCCTTTTCATTTCCTTTTGCATGAGTGAGATACATAGAAATCTGGTCTTTGACATATTCCTTTGTCATAGCCTTAGTGTTCTGTATGAGGATAGCAACCTCTGCTCCTTGCTTTGCAGCACCCTTCAAGCTATTCTCTACCTTATAGGCACTCGCCGAATTGATGGTTTTCATATCCATCACGGAATGCTCTTTGAAGCCATCAGTCTTCTTCGCTCCCGTAATATATGAGTTTTCGCTCATCAAATATACACGATAACCCTTTTTGGCAAGAACTTCTGCGGCATACATTTCCTTATTGATATTCGGGTCAGCAATCTTATTATGGTCGTTATGTACCACATAATAACCGCCGCTTTTATCGAAGTAGCTATCTTTGTAGTTGCCCGTAGAGACGATGGCTTGAAATTCTGATTCTCTCTTAGCCATCGTTTTAGGGTTAACCGAATAGTTTCGTGTACCTCCGCTTGCCTTAGACATTTACCTCCTCCTTTCTTGTAAACCAATAGAAGAATGGTGTATCACAGATGGCAAGGCAGAATTTAAGAAGATATTGACCGATGATGATACCTATTAACATTGATAAACCTCCTTCTTTCCAAAACCATCCCATACCGATTCCGAATGCAACAATGGCATAGATTGCAGTATCAAATATCTGTGATGTGCAAGTAGAAGCATTATTCCATATCCATCTGTATTTCGTGCCATTCTTGCGATATATGAACTTGTTTCTTATCTTATGGAATATATACACATCCCACGTCTGTGAACACGTATATGCGCAAAGAGAACCCAAAACAAACATAGGAGACTGCCCCAATAATGTTTCGTAAGCCTTTTGCATAGATACATCATTTGTAGGTGTATATTGTGTTGCAATAATCAATGCAATAGCAAATAACTGACCTACGAAGCCATAGCGTACAGCTCTGTTAGCTTCTTTCTTTCCCCAAATCTCCCCTATAATATCAGTACAGAGGAAAGTAAAGGCATAAGTGATAGCTCCACCAGACAACGCCAAAGGAATGCCAAATAGACTCCACCCTGTATCAATCACCTTGCAGCCCACAATATTTGCGACCACAATACTTATAACAAAGATGACATATATCATCAATAAATTCTCATTAGTCTTTTTCATAAGGCAAATAATCTTGATTTCCTGCGTATTTTTGATAGTCCTTTTTTAAAAGTTCTATCGAAGCACATAAAAAATTAGTATTTTGTTCGTTATTGTATTCGTTTATTTTTTTATACTTCTTCTCACCAACCAATTCAATACATTTACTTTTGTTGAGAGAACTGATATGATGTCCTTTTATGAATCCAAATCTCTTACCAGCAATATAAGTCGTGCTATCTGCCGAGGTGCAAAAATTACATTGCTGTAGAATCTTAAGTTCTGTACATCCAAGCAAATGAATATCAATAGTCGGCTTTTTCTTTTTAATATAAGAAGCTATATTATATACATAGTTCTTTTTGCCAAACTTTCTTAATTCAGGAACAGATATAGCTATATACTCGGAAAACTCTATCAGTCTATCCAAGCCATTCATTCCATCCTCTAAATGGAATACATTTATTATTCTATTATTCGGCAAGTCATTTCTTAGCTTCTGTCTTAAATCCCATGCCGCTTCTGTTCCGAGAACCTTTTGGCAATCGACCTCAACGCAAGTTGCTCCATTATTATGAGCAAGCGTAAATTCAACTAATTTATCATACCATTTGTAGATGATATTTTCATCATGTTTGCCTGCCATAGAACCGAACATAAGGGTAAATAGTCCACTGTCCTGTATGCAGTGCTTAGAAACCTTGGCACAAAGTCGAGGTATCTCTATACTTGGATTTGTCATAGTTCTCAATGGCATTATAGGAGATTTACCCTTGCCGAAAATCATTCTCTCAACGAAAGGGAAAGCTGTGTATAGAGAATATCTTACTCCAAGCTCCCTTACTCCAAGAAACTGGTTTTGCACCTCGCAACCAGCAAAATGAACCTTAATATTATCGGGACAATGAAGCACCTCCATAATCATCCTCCTTTACCTCTGCCTTGGTGCAGCTTTTATATTCCTTCATAATTAATTCAGCAATCGTCTCGCAAGACATATCACCGAACTCACAAGGAGAACCAAATCTCTTAGTGAGCATCTTTTCTATTACGTGCTGCTGCTCATTGATTTCAATCTCACGTTCATTATGAGATACCTCAAATTCGCAACGAATAACAAAGATATGTCTGTGTCTTGCACTCAGATAAGTACAAAACTCGGGTGCATTAGGGTAACGATGGAAACCCTCTATTGCATTATATGTAAGAACCTTTCTCTTCATATTACTTAATTTTCAATGTACCATACTCATCACCGAGAGATTCAGTAATCTTTTCTTTGATTTCATCTGCCTTTTCTGCAAATGAAGCATCAATAGTGATGGTGATTTTCAAATCCTTAGTTTTCTCTTCTTTATCGTCTTCTGTATCGAAAAGACCATCAAGGGTATCAGCATCTGATTCGCCTGCATTAAGGAACGAGGTGTTTACGCCCCATTCATCAAGGTCTTCAATTTCCCATTCGCCATTGGCAAGCTCATCCCAATCCCAATTACCAGCTTGCACGTTATCCTTGATAGCATACTCCTTGATTTTCTCAATAGGTGTATCTGCTTTAAGGATAACACAAGGGATAGTATCGAACTCGGAATGACCATCAAGGCGAAGCTCATTGGCGACACGAAGGCGCATATTACCGCAGATAGTGACGTAGTTGCCATTATCCATTGCGTAAACCATCAAAGGCTTATACTCCAAAAACTCAGGGCTATCTATTAAAGACTTCTTTAATTTTTCACCTTCATCATCATGTAACCATCGAGGGTTTTTCGACAAACCTTCAATCTGCCCTTCGTTATATTCAAGCTTTGTAATGTCTATCATTTCACGGAACCCCAATTTTACAAGAAGCTCATCCTTTGCGATGGCTGGGTTCTGTGATATTTTCTTTAATCTTGCCATAATTTTATTATTTAATAATTATTATTGCAAAGTTACGGAGATTATTAATGTTTTAATAGCGAATAATAACTTCTGTATAAACAAATTAATTCAGGCTAATAAATCTTATAATTATTTTTAGACTCTATGCTATTTATACATATAAGAAAAGCAGCTACCTATCACAGGCGGCTGCTTGTAGATAAAATAGTAAACTATTATTTTAGATAACCAAATCTTAACTAATACAATTATTATTACAACACATTTAAAACCTGATGCAAAGGTACAAAAGAAAGCGAGATACAGCAAATAAATGCCATATCTCGCATAAACAACTCTACTTACTCTGTATTTGTTTAGAGTTTTCAGAACGGAAATCCTCTAACTGATGTGTAAAAGGTGTTATCTTATCAAGTTGTTTCTTTACAGAAAACTCTTCACCCAAGAATGCGATGCCTTCATGTATCTTTTGTAAGGCTGCAAGTTTTTTCTTTGTTGTAACAACGGGATTAATATAGATACAATTATTCTCTTGGGCGAACCGCCGACATGTATCGCCACCTCCGTATATAACAAAAAGTGGTTCTTTCCCATTCGTCCAATCCTTTGCAATAGAATACTCAAAGGCAAGATTATTCAGCCTATCTGAATATCCACGAGTAGCGAAAGCACGCCATCCACGAGGTACGCCTATCATATTAAGCTGGTAGAATTTCTGCGCAACGTTAAGGTCTACGAACACACCGATACCTTTGCCCTGCATACAACGGGCAATCCAACGTTTCTTGTAGATAGCCTGTAAGCCGAAAGATACGGGCATCTCGTTATAGAGCGAAAAATTTGGTTCAACGATAACGGCAGGGTGATGTTGCAATATCTTTTCAGGGTGCTCGTAGATAGCTGAGAATCGGTAATCATCGGTATAAAAATGTAAAGAGCCAGCTCCATTAAGATTAAAGGTTCTTCTCTGCTCGCCAAAACAAAGGAAAGGAGTTTGACACTCCTTGGCTTGCATTTCAATGTCGAGGGTTGGAATCTCCAAATCATTATCTGTTGGGAAAAGTTGGTCGGGAAGAATCATTTCATAATCATTTCTTTTCATTTTCTTGCATTGTTTAATATGTTAATAATTTGATTGTATATAGTTACTGTATATTTATCTTTTGCTTGTATATATTGCAAATATTTCCTTGCCTGATTGATAATATTTGCCCTTGTACGACAGAGTAAGCGAGCCGCACGGTCTGGATGAATACAATAATCCCTGCTGATAAGGCAATACAGACCTCTTAATGTGTTTAGTTTTACACTTTTAGTGGTCGAGCATAATTGCATAAATGTTACATCGCCTCCTTTGCATACAGCTTTCATAATTTGGTCTAATATCTCGTATTGTTGGATTTGATTATATACCATATCTCTTTATATTTAAAATTTGCGTAACTAATAGGTTTTATGTTGCAAAAGTAATAAAAACCTTTAATAAGTCATTATTAACTATTAATAAATTAAAAATAATTAATAATAAACTTGCAGATTTCAACTTTTATTATTAATTTTGCGGTGTGTTTAAGATATGACACTAATGCTTAATGAGCCTATGGGGAGCTTATCAAGTATATGATTTTGGATTTACGTGAGGTTGTAAAACCTACTAAATACGGAGCAACAGAGAATCCCCATTTCTTTGCTGCTCTTGATTTTTTAAAGCATCATGGAGATACGCAGAAAGATATTGAACGATATGTATTGCAATCCCGAACTAAGGAAAGCAATCGCATTCTCCCTTTTCATAAAGACAAGGGTCAAATCTTCTGCCGTGCAAAGATGGAGCATCAATAAGCTCCACGAAATCACGGGAGTAAGTGCCTGTGCTGTTCGCAAGCGCATTGATACCCTGAAAGCTTTGGGATTGATTGAGTTCACTGGCAAGAATAGTCGTTGTCTTGTCTTCAAGTCTTTAAAAAGTCATACCTCTCACAGGAATATTCTTATCCCTAACATCGATTTTATTTCTAATAATGATTCTAAAAAGAATGCTTATGCTCAAAAAGTAAAGTTCATAGAAGATACACTGTCTACTATGCTTATCATTGATGTACAGAATCGAAAGAACTACGCTAAGCAAATGATTCAGCAGTCTAAGTACCCTAAAGGCTTGAAAGAGTTAAAGGCGGCCAAGAAAGTTTGCAATCGTTTTGGCTATGGCGATAAGTTCAGAGAGAATGGTATATCATATAAGTATATAGCTAAGAAATTAAGCGTCAGCGTACAGAAAGCCTTTGATATAGTAAAATTTGCGGTTAAAAACGAGATTTTATGCAAATACAGAAACATAGAAAAACGTTTTTTATCCTCTATTGACTATATAAAGGATATGATACTCAATAACTATACTTATACCAATGGAGGGGTTGTCTGTAGAGTGTATGCCAACACTTATGAGGTTAAGGCTGGCACGCCTTCGGCTCGCTTCGCTGGTATGGTATATAATTAGATTATAAAAAACTAAGATTTTTGTTTAATAATTAAAACATAGGAGATATAAAAAATGATGTCAGAAAAACAATATCGAGTAGCCCGAAAGGGTATTGTCGAGCAAATTAAGTTAGCTCAGAAACTACACTGCGTCAACCTTGAGAAGAAGCACAGAGCCGCGTTAAAGAAGTTGGAGATGCGTTTCTTAAAACCCGACGCAACGGGTTGTTTTGATTGGGGGGCAAGAGTGTCGAGTAGTCGTTATCATCTATAAATTATCGAGCTTATGGAGAGAAAGATTGGAGAAATTTTTGAGTACGAAGGTAAGACTTACAAGGTGGCAGAATTTGACGATTGTAGAAATTGCGCATTTATACATATTAATTGTTCTTCTTTAAGGTCTATTACCGGTAATTGTATGTACTTTTTGAGGAATGACGGCGCTAATGTTAAATTTGAAGAAGTTAAAGATATGAAAATCAAAGACAACAAACTTACTATCAATATCCCTGATGGGATGGAGATAGATGTAGAGAATAGTGACTTGAAAACTGGTGTCATCAAGTTCAAGAAGAAAGAATTGACCTATGAAGATATAAAGGCTTCTTTAAAACTCAACGAAAACTTAATATGTATATCTGTTGATGACAACAATTCTGCAAAACTATCCGCTATTAATCGACTTATGTGTATAGCTAAGTTTTACAATGGAGATTGGAAGCCTAATTGGAGTAGTATAGAAAATAAATATCATATTCTATATTGTAATCGTTCTCAATGCTACACAACAGATTATAAAACTTCTTTTGATATCAATACGATATATTTCAAATGCGAAAAAGATGCTCAGGCTGTCATTGACAACCCTAACTTCCGAGAAATCTTGGACGTAATTTTCAAAAACTGAACAATACGATTATGGAAAAAGAAATTAACATAACGGAAATTCTGAAAGATAAACCGCAAGGAACTAAATTGTACGACTGGTTGTATAATAGAGATGTAGAGTTAGATACAATCAGCACTACAGATACAGAAACAGTAGTTTGGTGTACAAATGAGACCGATAATAATACCACTTGCCATCGTGGTTATTCCGAATTTGGTACTGTAAGAGGATGTCCTGATGGTTTACAGATTCTTCTTCCTTCAAAAGAAATGCGTGACTGGCGCAAGTTCAATTGGAAGAAAGGCGATTTACTTACCAACGAATGTGGATTTCAGTGCATTTTCAAAGAATGGGCATCTGATGATTACACAAAGTTCAATGGATGTTATTCTAATAGTAGGGATGGTTATGAAGATGCGTTAAATACCGAAACTGCTAAGTTTGAGAAGTTAGATGATAATATTGCACATGATTATATCAAAGAGATTGAAAGGAAATTATGTGGTAAGCTTAACCTTGAGACTTTGGAGATTGAAAAACAGCCTGAGTTCAAGGATGGAGATATACTGTATATCACCGACAGAATTGTATCTTGTAATTTCATAATGATCTATAAGAATCAAGAAGGTGACCGCATTTATCATTATGCAACATTGCCTGAAGATAATCTTGTTGTAATGACAAAAAGAGGGTTTTTATCTGATAATGGAGGTCTTTCTAAGCGTTATGCTACAGAAGAAGAGAAACAACAGCTCTTTGAAGCTTTAGCAAAGAAGGGCAAGGCTTGGGATGCTGAGAAGAAAGCCATTGTTGATTTGAAGCCGAAGTGCGAGTTTAAGCCATTCGACAGATGTATTTGGAAGATACGGAATTGTGAAGGCTCTATATGGCAAGCAAGTTTCGTTTCTTATGTTGATGAGTATGGTGCTACTCCAATGGGTATGTCTATAGATGAAGATTTGGTTAACTTAATTATCCTTCCTTATAACGACCAGACTAAGCTCCTCGTGGGTACTACCGATGAATGGGAAGGAGGTGAGCAATGATTAAACCAGTTACTATGTACTCTGTCGTATGTGACAGATGTGGGAAAACTTTTTGCGAAGGTGATAGCATAATCACTGGGGCAGATGAAAAGTCCGCAAGAGGCTACGCTCTTGAATCAGAATGGAAAGAGATAGGCGATAAGCACTACTGCCCAGATTGCTATGAGTTTGATGATGAGTTAGGTGAATATGTTCCTAAAATGATTTATCGAAACGATGTTTTAGGCAATCCTCTTGTAAAAGGAGCTAAAGTTTTATGTAGAAATTATGAGTTTGATACTGGACATATATGGAGAATTGGTTACTTCAAGGGTGAGACAACAGATAAACGATTTCCATATATTGTAATGGTAAATGGAGATAGTATAGCATATTCAGATTGTCTTGCCTACGCAGATTCTACAAAGATATTGGAAGGTTTCTGTACCCGTTATATCTCTAATCAATGGCAATTAGATGCCGCAATAAAAGATATAAAAGAACTAAATAAGTTATAAATGAAAGAGCTTAAAGTAGGAGAAAGAGCAACCATTACTCTTGAAGCTGTTGAAGAAGGTAGATACATTTGTGCAGGGTGCATATTTGATGATAGCGTAAATTGTGAAAAATGGAGAAAACACTATCCTTGTAGAGATAATCAACGTACTGATGGTAAGAACATCGTCTTTAAAAAAGTAAAGGAGTAAAGCGTATGAATCCAGAAGATTTAAAAATAGGAGACTTAGTACGAGTTGTCAAAGACGACTACATTATTCAAAAAGGAACTATCTGTAAGGTAATAGGTATTAATGCAATAGATTTATCTGAATTTGGCGGACATAAACCTATTGTATCATTATCAACTGTGAATAAAGAAGAAGAGATAAGGTCAATGTCTTGCGAAAACATCGAGGGTATTCCTCTAACAAAAGATATTCTATTAAAGAATGGATGGGAAATTGTATCTTGCAGAGTAGATGGTGAAGAAATATATGCAAGAGGTGGAACTTGTCGCTTTACACGTTTGATAAACATAAATTCATTTTACCTTGATGGAGCACGGTACAACACCACTGGTCAATGGCTTATTAGGTACGTCCATGAATTGCAACATCACCTTTGGGCTTTAGGAATTAATGATAATATAAAAGTATAGATTATATGAAGAAAGAAGAATATCAAAAGAAATATGGGATAGGTAAAGAGCCTCCACAATCCCTTGTTGCAAGACTTGAATTCAATATGAAACAAGTGAGATTTTATCAAGCCCAAGTAGCAGCAGACCAAGAGACGATTAAAAAGTATCTTGAAGGAGGCTTTGATGGGGAAGACGAGTAACTAACCACATCCTGCAAAGGATATAAATAGATAGAATATGAGTGAAAAAGTAATCAAATCGTACAAGGCGTTCGATAAGAATATGCGATGCCGTGACTTCCAGTACGAAGTTGGAAAAGAGTACGAAATGGACGGAGAAATCAAGTGTTGTGAACGAGGTTTTCACGCTTGTAAGTCTCCTTTGGAAGTATGGGACCACTACGATATGCTTAACTCTCGCTTCGCGGAAGTAGAGCAGTCTGGCAAGATTGATGAAGAAGGAAATTCAACAAAGGTTTGTTCTTCACATATCAAGATCAAGGCTGAGTTGAAGCTGGCAGACATCATTAATATCGGTGTCGAGTGGCTGAAAGATATTACATCACCATCTAAAGTTAAGGCAGATGGTGTGTTAAACGACAACGGAGACAGAAGAAAACAGATTGGCTCATCGGGCTACTCTGCTAAGATTGGCTCATCGGGCGACTATGCTCAGATTGGCTCATCGGGCTACTCTGCTCAGATTGGCTCATCGGGCGACTATGCTAAGATTGGCTCATCGGGCGACTATGCTCAGATTGGCTCATCGGGCAACTACGCTCAGATTGGCAGTAGTG
>OIYF01000793.1_pt1 | contig 10388 bp, 6 predicted proteins | sample 1587971 | NCBI WGS metagenome assembly OIYF01 (sample SAMN03283248) | human gut metagenome | biome: human-associated habitat; material: feces | host: Homo sapiens | place: Peru | collected 2012 | reverse complement strand
GCACTCAAGTTGCCTTTAGAGGCATAGGGAATCAGTTCCTTGCCCAGTATAGGGAACTTGCTCAGCACCATCAGACCATTACCGCCAACTGCACCAACTGGATCTACCTGTTCTCGCGTGAACTGGAACTGCTGAAAGACATCTCTGCGCTCTGCGGCGAAAAGAAAGACCACACCCCCAACCTGTCCGTTTATGATCTCCAGCAGCTGGACAAAGAAAAGAATCAAGTGCTTCTTCTCTCGGCCCGCTGCAAGCCCGCCATCGTAAACCTTCTGGATATTTCGGGCTATGCCCCCGCCTATCCGGTGCTTCCCATCAAAACGCCGACAAGAGGTGTTCGTGTTTCTCTGGATTTCAATGAGATCAAAAAAGAAGAACGACAGTCAGACCGGTTCTCGGGTTCCGGCAATCCTTTATTTGACCCGTTCTCCCCGGATTCCGATACACCCGAGTCTGACGCAAAGTCTGCCAGCTCCGATAAACTTGATCTGGACGCAATGCTGGCAGACATCGATCGGAAAATTGCGGAGATCGATGCGCAGGAAAAAGCCAAAAAAACCGATCCATCTGACAACGAAAGCGAGGTATAAACCATGGCATACGAGACAGAATACACCGACTTTGATCCTCAGGAGGATTCTTCGGCCTGTCTGACCCTCGGCCTTGCCACCGATATCGTGGAGAGCCGTTATCTGCGGGACTTTTCCACGGCAGAGCCCGAGGAAAAGCAGCAGATCCTGAAAGACCTCACGACTTTTTTGGAGCAGCTTCTGCGTCAGCCCCAGATCAGCGGCAGTGCGGATGCGTGGCATAATCTATGCGTCGTTCTGGCACAGTGCGATCTCTATAACTTAGCCTGCATTACGCTGGAGCGCGGACTGGACTTTTATCCCAAGAGCGTCGATCTTCTGGCCGACTATCTGCAATACGGCATGGAGTGCGGTCAGGGAGAACGCTGCAAAGCCGTTTGCAAGACGCTGGTAAAAATTCCCAAGTCCTTCTGGTCATGGAGAGGCTATCGCTTCTTAATCGGGTACGAGACACAGCTATCCCTTTCCGGAAGCGAAAAAGAGCTGGAAAAATACAAAGCCGAGATCGATCAGCTGCTGAAGCTGTACCGCCAGCAGTTCCCGGATGACGAGGGCAGTTACGACTGCGAAGCCGATGTCTGCCGGGATTTCAATGACCACCGGCGGGAAGAAGCCGTCCTGCGGGAAGCACTGGAAACGCTGAAGGTCGCACCCAAATGCGCCATGCAGCTGGCCGTGATGCTCTTTGAGCGCGGTGAATATCAGGAGGCACTGCGCCACGCACAGCGCGCATTGAGGGACTCCATCCAGACCCAGATGGGCGTCAACGAGGCGCATCTGTCCTACCTGAGCGGCCTTGCCAAGTTTGCCATTCTGCTGCTGAACGAGGAAACGGACGGCTACCCCGAAGCTGCTGTGCTGGATATCTATACCGACTTTGAAACCGCCCTGCGCCAGGGCCTGAACTCCACCTACCGCAGCACCTTAAAGCAGCGGGCCATCCGGCTTGTCGTAAAGTCGAAGATCAACGTTCCCTCCGACTGCGAAGAACTGAATTATCTGCTCAGCTGATCTGAGCCGTTTCTTGCAAAAGATCCCACTTCCGACCGGAAGCGGGATCTTTTTTGCTGTTCAGATGATAAAACCGGGTCGCTGTGCGTTATAGAGAGCGAAAGGCAGAGAACAGACTCCCCCGGCGGGCAGAAGTCCGCCGGGCAGGACCCCTGCAAAAAAAGGAGGTCGATTTTTTATGTACCACATCCCGGAAGTAAGCGTCAGCGTAAACGGCAAGGAGCAGATCATGAGCGTGCTGAGCCGCGATCTGATGTCCAAGCGCACCATTTATCTGAACGGCGAGATCAACGACGAAGCCGCCCTGAGCATCATCACCCAGCTGCATTATCTGGAGGACAATTCTCAGGAGCCTATCACCCTTGTAATCAACAGCCCCGGCGGCTCGGTCTCGGCCGGGCTGGCCATCTACGATGTCATGCAGGCGCTGTCCTGCCCGGTGACTACGGCCGCCGTCGGGCTGGCGGCCTCCATGGCGGCACTGGTGCTGGCAGCCGGCACGAAGGGCCGCCGCTATGCCTCGCCCAACAGCCGCGTCATGATCCATCAGCCGCTGGGCATGGCGCAGGGGCAGGCCTCCGACATTCAGATCGCCGCAGAAAATATCCAGCGCACCAAGTACAAGCTGGCCGAGCGCCTCGCCGCCCATTCCGGCCACACGGTCCAGGACATCCAGCAGGATTGTGAGCGTGACAGCTGGATGGACAGCAGCGAGGCTTTGCGTTACGGTCTGATCGACCACATCGGGTTTCCCTGCAAGGAAGAACAGGAGGCAGCAATATGAATCAAATTCCCGCACCCATCGGCATGGAGCCTCTGGTGGACGCAGTGCAGCAGTGCTGCCTCCGCGCCCAGCAGTATCATCGTCTCGGCATCCAGCCCGGGCATTTCATCCTGACACTGGATGAAGGCAACGGCCGCACCACCGCAGCCAACTACCTGAGCCGTGCCTTTGCGCAGGCCGGTGTACGCAGCTTTGGCGGACTGGATCTGATGCTGGAATATCAGCTGGACGGCAGCATGGATCAGCTCTGCCAGACGCTGCGCAGCATCCGCGCCAGCGCCGTGTACACCAACGAGTACGAGGGTGTCATTGCCTGGGACATCACCGTTCTGGCCGCACATTTCGGCGAAGAGCAGACCCGGCTGTTTTTCCGCGAGCTGCCCAGTATGGCAGCGCATGCCACCCTGCTCTTTTTCCTGCCGTCGGCACCGAACCGCAGCCAATTGCTCCTGATGGAAAAGATCAGCGCCCTGCTGGACCCGAATCAGATGCACTGGGTCCGGATCCCGCCCTATTCCGAGCAGACGCTGGCCGACATCACCCGCCAGACGCTCATCGATCAGCTGAACATCCGTTTGGAAGATCTTCCCGAAACGGATGCGATCCTGCAAAAACTGGTGCGCCAGACCGGCACCCGGAACGCGCGTCAGGCGGTGCGGCTGGCCTGCACGCTGGCCCAGCAGGCTGATTTTTCCGAGTTTATTCCGCTGCTGAAGCTGAAAACCCTGTATTCTTCTCTGAAAAAGGAGGTTCGATAATATGATCCGTGGAGAAAGCTGGACAAAACCGGAGAATATCAAAGCAGCGCTGTCCCTGGCGGGACAGGCGGGCGGCGGCCCGGTGCTGTACTGCGAAAACAACCGCTGCTGGGTGCACGCCGGGGAGAGCAACGGCATTTTTCTGGGTGTGACCGGTGCCGGAAAGTCCTTTTGCGGCACCCAGAATCTGGTGCGCAGCCTGATCGAGGCGCAGGAGTCCTTTTTGGCTGTTGACCCCAAAGGCGAGCTTTACCGCCGCAACGCCTGCCGGATGAGCAAAGACTATACCGTACATGTCATCGATTTCCGCAATATGCTGGCATCCGAGTGCGTCAATGTGCTGAGCGCCCCTGCGGAGCTGTACTTATCCGGCGACCCCATGCGCATGAAGCAGGGCGGCGAAATGCTGGAAGATCTGGCATACACGCTGTATGCAGAAAGCAAGAGCGATCCCTTCTGGATCAACAGTGCACGCTCGGTATTCATTGCCGCAGCCTATGCACTGATGGAGTGCGCCCAACCGGAAGAGATCAACATCGCCAGTGTCCAGAACCTGATCATGCAGGGCGACCGGCACTATTCCGGCCACGGCAGCACCGTTTTCGGCCGGGACACCTATCTGGAGCACCTGATGCATCATCTGCCGGAAGATTCCATCGTGAGCAGTGAGCTTTACAGCTATATCAGCACTGCCTCGGATACGCGCGGCGGCATCCGCTCCACAATGCTGGAGGGTCTGTCCCGTTTTCTGCGCAGCAATGTGCTGCGCGGCTTTATTGCCAACGATGATCTGCACATCAACGAGCTGGACGGGCAGAAGCCTTTGGCCATCTGGCTGATCCTGCCTGACGAAAACCCGATGTATTCTCCACTGGCCGCAGTCATCATCGACCAGATCATGCGGCATTTCGTCAGCCTTGCGCAGGAGAAATATAATGGCCGCCTGCCCCGGCGGATGAATTTTCTGCTGGAAGAAGCCGGCAACATCGGCCGGATCTCATCGCTGAGCCGCATGATGGCAGCCGGGCGCTCCCGGAACATCCGCACTTTCATCGTGCTGCAAAGCCTCAAGCAGCTGGAGACCATTTACGGCGAGTCCGAAGCGGAGACCATCCGCTCCAATGCCGACCTCACGGTGATGTACCGCACCAACGACCTCTATACTCTGGAAAAAATGAGCAAGCTCTGCGGCGACCGTGTGTCGGACGACCGCGTGGAGCACGATTCCTGTTCGCTCATCACGCCGGCACAGCTGGCCTCCCTGAAAACGGGGCAGGCACTGGTCATTCTGCACGGAAGCATTAAGTTCGTGACCGAACTGCCTCCCTGCACCATGGCCTTTGACCCCAGCGGCTGGCAGGAGCCCCAGCCCCGGCAGGATCTGCCGCCGCACCAGAAGCCGAAGCTGTTTGATCTTGTCCATTATGTGGACAGAAAAGAGGACCCATTGCTGGACCTTATCGAGGAGTATGAAAGCACGGCTGACGACCTCTGTTCTTTCATCACCAGCTCCCTGCAGGACTCCCACCCGAAGCATCCGTTCGACCTTGACCCCAGCAAGAAATATCAGGTCGTGATCCAAAGCTGGAACGGTCGCTTTATGCGCGGATTAAAGATCCTGAAGGATCACTATCACAGCTCCTCTCTCTCTGACCTCAAAAACGCCGTAGAGACCCTGCCGTACGCACTTCCGTTTGACGACAAAGCCGACGCGGAAAAGATCTATCATCAGTTGAAAGAAGAGGACATCAAGGTGGAGCGCTTCGGCTTTGAGGCCGATGACGCATGACCCCTTTGCCGCAAAGGAGGAATCATCATGAAGTTCAACAAAGAAACCCTTGCCGGCGCAGTTTTCGTGGTTTTTCGCGTTCTGCTCTGGCTGCCTGTGCTGGCAGCGGCGGCGTTTTTCGGCGCGGCACTGGGCGACCTGCTGGTCTTTTTCGCTGCGGAGCATCTGTCCCCAGCAGCTGTCGGCATTCTGGCAGGCCTGCTGACGCTGGCTGTTGTGCGCAGCAAGACCCCCTTGCATACGCCGTTTGAACGGATGGAGCAGTTCAAGCAAAAGCATCACCTTGACCGGCTTGCTTCCTTTCAGCTGGAGTTCACCCTGCTGTGCATGGTCGCTTTCTTTCTGAGCATCTCCGGCATCGCAGTTTTTTCTGCCGCCTTTGACAGCCTGTGCGCCGAAGGTCTCATTGTCCCTGTCGGGTGGATCGTGTGTACCTGCCTGTGCCTTTTTGCCTCTTCCTTTTTCATCTTCAACCTTTTTGATCTGGTGATCATCTGGAGCGCGCTCTCCATCCTTGCAGTAGGCTGTGCGCTGCTCGTCAGTTTTACCTCATACGCCGTATATGTGCCGTTGACTGCGGCTTTTGGCGCTGCCGCCCTTTTTCTGGGCGCAGCGGCGGGGCCTGCCTTTCTGAAAAAAATGGAAGATGACGCCGCGCTGTTTTGTATGTTGCGCCGGCTGCGGCTGGCAGAAATTGCCGTCTATCTGCTTTTCCTGCTGCTGGGGCAGAATGGCATGCTTACCCTTTCCGGTCTGCGCATCAACCTGTTCCTCACAAGCATGATTTTTCCTCTGATCGTACTGGAGTTCTGCACCCTTGCTTTTTTGCAGCCCTTCCGGCATCGTCGGCTGGAAGCCTGTTTTGCGGCATTGTTCCACTGCATCCTGCTTTACTGCGGAGGCTGCCCCGGCGGAGATCTGCTCCTGACCGCAGCGCTCTGTGTACTGGTTCTTCTGGTCACTGCGCCGCAGCACCATGGCGGTGCTCATCGCGAGCTTTTTTGCCGCCCAGATGCTGCTGCACACCCTGGCCTGCACAGGCGTGCTGCCCAGCTTTCTTGGCCTGAACCTGCCCTGGCTGGACGAATACTCGATCAACGGACTGCTTGCCCGCTGCGGCTGCATGTTCCTTACCGGACTGTTGATCGCACCCCCGCAGACCGCTGCGCAGCAGCAAAGCGCACAAATCCATCCGCGAAGAACTTGTCGAGCATCACCAGCTCCAGGCTGTGATTTCCATGCCCTCCGGCGTCTTCAAACCCTACGCCGGCGTCTCCACTGCCGTCCTCGTCTTCACCAAGACCGGTGCCGGCGGGACGGACAAGGTGTGGTTTTATGATATGAAATCCGACGGCTTCTCGCTCGATGATAAGAGAAATCCCGTGAAAGAGAATGATATCCCGGACCTCATCTTCCGCTTCCATCATCAGGACGCGGAGGCAGAGCGCAAGCGCACCGAGCAGAGCTTCTTCGTCTCGAAGGAAGAAATCGCTGCCAATGACTATGATCTCTCTATCAATAAGTATAAGGAAATCGAGTACGTGCCTGTCGAGTACCCGCCGACGGCGGAAATCCTCGGTGAGCTTCGTGCGATGGAGGAAGAGATAGAGGCTGGGCTTGAGCGGTTGGAGGGATTGCTTGGGGTAGCTTATTCGCATGAGGATAAAGATTATGAATGATACTGTGACGATGAAATCTTTAGCTGATGTGTGTGACATACTTGATTCGCAGAGAATACCAGTTACGGCAAGGGACAGAGTTAAAGGATGTTATCCTTATTATGGAGCAAATGGAATACAAGATTATATCGACAAATATATTTTTGATGATGAATTAGTTCTACTTGCTGAAGATGGCGGGAATTTTGGCTCAAAAGAGAGTCCGATTGCTTATCGTGTGTCGGGGAAATGTTGGGTAAATAATCATGCGCATGTTCTGAAACCGCATGATAATACAGATGTAGATTATCTATGCTATGCACTCATGTTTTACAATACAGAGGGCTTAGTAAATGGTGCTACTCGACAAAAGCTAACACAATCTGCTATGAAGAAAATGATAATACCGCTTTGTGATTTGAAACGGCAGCAAGAAATCGTAAATGAGCTAAATGCGGTTTCCCGCCTCATCTCCCTTCGCCAGCGGCAGGCGGAGAAACTGGATGAGCTCGTCAAAGCCCGCTTCGTCGAGATGTTTGGGGATCCTGTGCGGAATACAAAACAATTTCCACTCGTTGAATTGCAGGACCTATACGACGTGAGCTCCAGCAAAAGAGTGTATCAGGATGAGATGGTATTGGATGGGATTCCATTTTTACGGATATCAGATATTGTTGAAAAATCAACCAATGATAAATGTACTCCGCAATGTTTTATTTCACAAGAAATGTATGACCAGCTTTCCAAAAAAGGTTTAACACCTAACGTTGGTGATATTTTGGTAACGTCAAGAGGGACGCTTGGGTTGTGTTATGAGGTGAAACCGGGGGAAAAGTTTTATTTTCAGGATGGAATGATCAGCTGGCTCTATAATAGAAAAGATTGCGTTATCAATACGTACCTGTTGTATGCATTCAGGATGCCAGGTATCAGGAAACAAATTGACGGAAGTAATGATGGTTCTACAGTGAGTTATTTATCAATAGCACGATTGAAGAGGCTTAAAATCGAATTGCCCCCGCTCGCGCTCCAAACCGAATTCTCTCACTTCGTTCACGAAGCCGATCGCGAGAAGGAACGCATCCAGAGGAGCGCGGCACTACTCGCGACGCTCAAACGTTCCCTCATGCAGCAATACTTCGGCTGAAAACCATCCCCCTTCCCATCGGGAAGGGGGGCAGGGGGGATAGGGAGATCCATGAGCAGGCAGCAGGTCACACCGTATGGGACTAACTACGACTAAGAGCGCGGCTTTCTGTCTGCGCAAACTGTGGTCAGTCTCATATGTGCCGAGCGACTGCCAGCGCACCCGTCTCCCTATCCCCCGCCCTGCGGGCGGCCCCTTCCCGATGGGCAGGGGCTGACGATACGAGAATGGCGTCAGGCAGCAGGTATGCAAGACAGATGCGCAGGCAGAAACTACCCCCTTCCCCTTGGGAAGGGGGGCAGGGGGGATAGGGAGATCCATGAGCAGGCAGCCATAGGGTACATATGAGACTGACTACGAATGAGCGAGCGCGGTTTTCTGTCTGCGCAAATCGTAGTCAGTCTCATATGTGCCGAGCGACTGCCAGCGCACCCGTCTCCCTATCTCCCGCCCTGCGGGCGGCCCCTTCCCGATGGGAAGGGGCTGACGATATGAGAATGAGGCTATGCAGCACTCGTGTAAGATTCTACGGAAGAAGGAACTTTTTTTCTCAAGCGGTCTTGCCGCAAAAGAGGTATGATAAGGGAAAGGTTCACGTAGTCAAGAGAGGAGTCAGGCGATGGGGAATTTCGATTTTTTAGAGAAGGATCCGGCTTACGGTATGTTTGCGAAGTCGGCGGAGAAGGCGGAGGGGCTTTGCCGCTCGCATCCTTCGCTCTCGGCGCTCCTTTCGCGCAAGACGTTGGAGCTTGCGGTGAAGTGGGTTTATCAGGTGGAGGGGATCGAGGTCCCACGGCAGGCGAATCTGCAGTCGCTCCTGCATCATCCGGATTTCCGCGATCTGATGGATCATGAGCCGTGGTATCGGTTGCAGTTCATCGTGAAGATGGGAAATCTTTCGGCGCATGAGGAGCGGGAGATTTCTTTCGAGCAGGCGGCGGAGGCGCTTCGGAATCTTTTCGATTTCCTTCTGTGGATTGATTATTGCTATGGGCGTTCCTATGAGGAGCGGTTTTTTTCGCTGTCTCGTATACCGGAGGCGCATGAGGCGGTGAATGAGAAGCGGATCCGTGAGCAGGCGCGGCTTCTGGAGCAGCAGGGAGCGGAGAAGGACCGGCTGGCAGCGGAGCTTGCAAAGGTGCAGGCGGAGCTTCGCGCGATGAAGGCGGCGAGTGAGGGAAATCAGGCGAAGCGCACGTATTCACTTCGCCCGATCACGGAGCTGTCGACGCGGCAGATGTATATCGATGTGGATCTTCAGCTCGCTGGTTGGCAGCTTTCTGGCTCGCGGGCGAATGTGGCAGCCGAGCTCCCTGTCCGCGATATGAATGGTGTCCTGGGGGCTGTGTGGAAGGCGGATTATGTGCTTTTCGGGAAGGATGGAAGGCCGCTCGCGGTGGTGGAGGCGAAGCGGACGAGCCGGGATGCAAAGGCGGGGGCGCAGCAGGCCAAGCTCTATGCGGATGCGTTGGAAAAGATGTATGGCGCGCGGCCTTTCATTTTTCTGACGAATGGGTTTGAGACGCATTTCTGGGATGATGTGCATGGGACGCCGCGGCAGGTGAGTGGGATCTTCGGTGAGGAGGACCTGGCGCGGCTGATGCAGCGGCGGTCGGAGGAGCCAAAGCCGCTGTCGTCGATCCCGATCGATGACAGGATCACGAATCGCGCGTACCAGAAGGAGGCGATCCGTGCGACGCTTTCGGAAATTGAGCGAGGTAGGAGGAAGCATCTCCTGGTGATGGCGACGGGGACGGGGAAGACGCGCACGGCGGCGTCGCTGGTGGATGTGCTTTTGCGTGGCAATCGGATCACGCGGGTGCTTTTCCTGGCGGATCGGACGGCTCTGGTGTCGCAGGCGAAGGAGGCTTTCAAGGCGTATCTTCCGGAGATGTCGCTGTGCAATCTGTGCAGCAATAAGGAGGATGCGAATGCGCGTATCGTCTTCTCGACGTATCCGACGATGCTGAATGCCATCGATGGGCGGCGGACGGAGACGGGCGCGCGGCTTTTCACGCCGGCGCATTTCGATCTCATCATCATCGATGAGAGCCATCGGAGTATTTTCAAAAAGTATCGGACGATTTTTGATTATTTCGATGCGATCCTGGTGGGGCTTACGGCGACGCCGAAGACGGATGTGGATCGGAATACGTATGATTTCTTCGAGAGAAAGCTGGGAGTACCGACGTATGCCTATAGTTATGAGGAGGCGGTCACAGCGCATTTCCTCGTGCCGTATAAGAATTATGAAGTGAAGACGCTTTTCTTGCATGAGGGAATCACGTATGATAAGCTCACGCCGGAGGATCGGGAGCGCTATGAGGAGGATTTCATCGAGGATGATGGGAGTCTTCCCACGTATGTATCAGAATCGAAGATAAATCGGAAGGTCTTCAACCGGGATACCGTGCGGACGGTCATTGAACGATTGATGGAGAAGGGCATCAAGGTCTCTGGCGGGGATCGGCTGGTGAAGACGATCATTTTTGCGGAGAATAAAAAGCACGCGCAGTTCATTGTGGACTGTTTTGATGAAATGTATCCAGAGTACCATGGGAATTTCGCACGTCGCATCGTCTGTGATGATTCGTATGCGGAGACGTTGATCGCAGATTTCAAGAATCCTGATAAGGATCCGGTCATCGCGG
>OIYF01000789.1_pt1 | contig 10425 bp, 10 predicted proteins | sample 1587971 | NCBI WGS metagenome assembly OIYF01 (sample SAMN03283248) | human gut metagenome | biome: human-associated habitat; material: feces | host: Homo sapiens | place: Peru | collected 2012 | reverse complement strand
AATTCATCCTGTTTGATGAGCCTATTGTCTCACAAACAGCCAGGAGATTAAATCCACCGATTTATTTTCCGCTTACTAACAAAATCCCGTGCTGTTACAGAAGATGAATGTCGTATTTGTACAGACCGCATCCGTCAGGATGCAGAGAAATATCTGGGACTTCCGCAAGTATCCATCGGGGTCACCAATGCCAAAGGAAAAATAAAAATTCTGGAACCCTTTCAAGCGGACCTCCGGGAAATTGAAAAGAAGAGCCAGGACATTTTTCGGAAGGTTGGTCAGCAGCAGCTTGCCAAATGTGCTTTCGATTTGCAGCTGTATCTGGATACTTCCATCCGGCAGGCTGTTCTTTCACCTTCAGAATTAGAAGGGAAAATCGAGGAAGTGCAGCAGAACATGGACAGGATTCGGACAAAAATGGAAAAAGAACGCCTTCATTTTGAAGGTCAGATTGGACCGTGCCTGGATACCATCCGTATTCGCCTGGATCGTGCATTGCGGGCAGACGCTCCTGAATTGGAAGATATCCTGCTGCGCCAGGGAAATATTAAAAACCGGGTGATATTGCTGGTGCGGGAAGTCATCACGAAAGCTTTTAAAGAAGTATTTGCTCCGAAAATCAGTGCGTACCTGGGACAAACTTTTCATACACTCCAGATGGGTATTCCTGAAAACATCAATCTGGAACTTATGCCTGAGCAGCTTCAGCTCGACCGCATGGTAGAAAATACGACCCGGGAAGTGATAAAAATGGCTCTCCCAGCCATTCTGGGCGTCCTGGGTGTCGCTATTTCGGGAATTATTGGCGGCATCATTGTGGGAATTATTTCTATTCTTGTGGCTTTCGGTTTCAATAAGAAGCGAGAACAAGAAAAACGTCAAATGGCACGAAGAAAAATCGAAAGTGAACTGATTCCTACCATTATCAATGTAACGATGGAAAAAGTACAATCGGTTATAGCTGATAAAGTGCAGAAAATCAATGCTGCTATCCAGCGGAATGTACAGCTTCAGATGGATGCACAGAAAAAAGCCCTGGCTGATTTGAAAAAAGACCAGGCTGCTGAAATGGAAGAAAAACAAGCCCGGCTGACAGAATGGCAACAAGATTTGGAACAAGTCAGGGAATTACAGAAAGCGTAAGGAAAGAAGGTATACCGTATGGGAAATATCAGTGCAGATTTTACCCTGCTGAAACATATTATAACGCCCCGGCAGCGGGCACAGAAGCTGCCTGTCGATGTCTCTCGCCTGGAAAAAATTATCCGGGAAGAAATTCCACAGGCTTTGTCTAAACAGGCCCCGGCCAATTTTCCAGAACTGTATTTTGAATTTGAACAGGTATATGGCCAGTTTCATGATTTCCTGCTGTTTGATAAGCTGATTGGGAAAAATGTTGTCGCATTGGGCGGAAGTTTCAGCAGTGGTAAATACAGCTTCCTGAACAGCCTTTTGGCGCAGCGGATTCTTCCGGCCAATATCGACCCCTCTACATCTGTGCCGACCTATGTCATCCAGGAGGCTGAAGAAAGTGCCTGGGGCATCAATATCTTTGATGTAAAATTGCCGCTATCCTTTCCCGATATCAAGAGCATTGCCCACGGTTTCGGTCGGGAAGAGGTAGATGAGGAATGCGAAAATCCTGTTGATGAGATTACCTTGGGGCATTTGCTTCAAAGTCTCTTTGTAGCGGTTCCGACTCTGCCATATTCTCATATTGCATTCCTGGATACACCAGGATATTCCAAACCGGACAGTGATGCTTATTCGGTCAAGACAGATGAACGAATTGCTCGGGCACAGCTGAACAGCAGTAATGCGATTCTCTGGTTTGTCCCGGCGGATACAGGCACTATAAGCACAGATGACATTGCCTTCTTAAAAAGCCTGGACCACAATATCCCGAAATGGATTATCGTGGCCAAGGCAGATAAGGCGCCTGATAAAGCCGCTGTGGAAGAGCTGAAAAAGAAGATACGTTCTGTGCTAGAAATCAATGGCATTGCTTTTGAGGGTATCGCAGCCTTTTCCCGCAGGAAAAACAGTCAATTTGACCGGAAATTAATAGAAGAGAATCTACGGAAACTGGACGCCGGAAAAAAACAGGTGGATTTTGCCCATCAGTTTAAACAACTGTTCGTGGCCTGCCATGCCTACTATGAGGATGAAATTCACGCCAGCCGGTTACAACTGAGCCGGCTCAATCAAGCGCTGACCCTGGGCGGTGACGTACCGGAAATCACGGATCGTCTCAGTGAGATGTCGACCGAGGTACATAAAGAGCTAGAAGGGCTGCTGGACGCCGAAGCGACGCTCCAGAAACTGCAGCGGGAATTTTTTGCAGAAATCAAATTTGTGTCGGATACAGTGGGCATTGCTATGCCGGAACCTTCCGAAATAGAGTTGCGGAAAGATGAACTCACAGACCCGGCCGCGTTGACCAAAAAATTGCTCCAGAAACCCCAGCAGGCGGAATCCGCCCGGCTGCTGAAAAAGCTGACCGCTGCCATGCAGCAGATTGATCCGACTCCGGGGCAAAAACTTCCGGGAGGCCCGCTTCATAAAGAAGCCTTGTACAACTTGCTGAAAGAAAAAATAGGAGGATAAGCCATGGACAACCTTATAGAAATCAAGGAGAAAGCAAAAAAACTGCAGCAGGAAGCGGATGCGCTCTTTGCTTCTTTGACAGAACTGCAGCAGGCCTCAGAAAAAAATCCGCAAGGGCTTGACATCTCAAACATTATGCGACGGGCAGCCCATTCTCCATTGACCGGTCATCCATTGACCCGTTGTGCCGATAGCCTGGGTATTGAAGCGTATCTGGTTCTTCTTTCAGCCATAGCCATGACCCAAGTAAAAACGGATATAGAGAACCATCCCGTACTGTATCCTTGCAGAGTAGCAGCAGCTCTGGCAGATGGGAAAAAAGCGATGGAAGGGTATTTCCGAAAGGCGCTGCTCCTGGAAGAAGAGACGATTCATCAGTATATAGAAACCATTGCAGATGACCAGTTGGAAGAAGCCTTTGTTCTAGATGCCATGCTCATGACGCTCCTGTATGACAAAGGGAATACAGCAAAACTGGAATTCATTGCTGAACTGGCAGCACTGCTGAATATAACAGAGGCACATTTGACAGAACTGGTGGAAATGGCCAAAGTTGTAGTAGAAACAACATCTTTGAATTGTAAATTCGAACAAATCCATATGCGGCTGGATGATTTACTGTTCTATTTGAAAAAACATCCTGGAATGGCTATCGTTACTCCACGAACCGCGTTCTTTTACCAGAACGAAGACGTTTGGAAACAGGATTTTTCAGAACTTGAAGGCTTGGAAGAAGTATGTTTTGAAGATATCACCCTAGATGGGAAAAATCGGGAAATTCAGGAGTCTTTTTCTTTTTCTAACTTCAAAAAATTGACTTTTCAGCATTGCGTATTTGAAAACTTTAAAGGGGCCTTTAAAAATAAAACACTTTTTCATTTTACATGCTTAGAAAAAGTAGAATTTCTCCATTGCATCGTCAGAAATTTTAGAGCATGGCAAGGTTATATAGAAAAACCCTACTTTTTTACTAGTTTTGATATTTTACAATTATCCATCCAAGATTCAACATTTTCTAATATTGATGCTTCTAGAGCTCAGTGGTGCGATGCAATCATTGGAAGAAGTTGGGGAGATACAAAGCGATTCTTTATAGGGAATACAAGATTTGATGAATGTGGTAGAGAGAAGTATGATTATTTATTTGAATGCAATGTGTCCAAAGAAACTGAAAAATGCAGGATGATAAATTCTTCTCCAATCTAAAGAAAGGAATAGGATTACCTATGAAAACTGTTATTGATTTAATCCAGGAAGTTAAGACGCTGCAGGCTTCCTTTACCGACGTGTGCCGTGATTTGACTGAATGGGAAGCGTCACAGCAACAACCCGTCGAAGTAAACGTTGAAGATTTTATGCACAAGGGATCCTGCTTTCCCATCCAGGGGCATGCCCTGAGTCAGGTGCAGGAACCGTTAATACAGGAGGCTTACCTGACCTTGCTATTAGCTGTAGCGGAAAAAGATGCAGGCCTTCAACTCGAGGAACATCCCGTTCTTTATCCCTGCCGCGTCGCGGCTGCATTGCCTTCACAGCCAGATATGGAATTGTACTTTAAAAAGTCCCTTTTGCTGGATACCCACAGTATATACCAGTACGTAGATTCCATTCGTACTCATCGATTGGAGGAAGTCTTTTTGGTTGACAGCCTGCTGCTGACTTCTCTTTACGATAAAGGAAATAAGGGAAAATTGGAATTCATTGCGGATTTAGCTGCCCTCTGGAGCGTATCTTCGGAAAAATTGGAAGAACTGCTGCTCATCGTTCAAGCTTCGTTACAAGAAGAAAACATTTTCTGCCATGATTTCCGCGAACTCTGTGCATCGGCTTTTCACAAATGCATGCCCTATTTGAAAGCATGTACGTTGTTGAGTGTCGGTTTTCCAGCGTCTTTTTACTGCACTACCTTCGGCAAGACGGTGGAACTGACACCGGAACTGGAACATACCTTATCAAGGCAGTGGGCATCGATTAAGGGGAAAAAGGAAGTGCTCCTGGAAGATGTCCGGTTTGTCCGGAAAGAAACCCAGGAAGAAGCGAAAATTTTTGCCAAGTTAAATAAAGATAGATTCAATCGACTGGCAGGTGTCTTTTCATTTTCCGACATTGAGAAACTGAGCATAGTGAACTGTCAATTTGCTCATTTTCTCCGCCCGCTTTTTACTGCCAGTGGGATTAAGAAAATTGAAATCACCCAATCGTCCTTTACCGATTTTCGCGGGAGGGTTTTCCGGATAGAAGAAAGCACAGACTCTCTTGCCATTTCCCAGTCAACCTTTTCGAAATGTCTGCTAGACTTAAGGAATGCTGCTTATTATAATGGTGGTATTCCTGATGGCTGTATTGGAGTTGTCAAGGGGCTTCGTGCTTTCAAATCTACGAAATGTCGATTCGATTCGTGTTACCTTATAATGGCATACACTGTTGGCGATGACGCTGAGAGGATTCACTTATTTTCGCAAGATGATTCTTATATAATGAAAACTTGTATAAGTCTTTTTATGAATAGTAAATCTGATAGTGAATCCTGCAAATTCCAAGATGAAGGCAGCCAAAGCAACAATTCCGCAAATATCTTCGCGTAAGAAAGAAGGTCCATTTATGTCTATTACTTTTGCTAAGACCGAAGAAAAGGCTCGTGCGTTTCAACAAATGCAGGAGATATACCAGCAGACTGCCAGGGATTTGCAGCCCGTTGCTGAGCCAGAGAATCTGAAGGAAATCAAACAGCTGGCCAACCATTTCCAGACTAAGGTAAATGATTTCTTCCGGAAGGACAGAAAGCTGAATTTGGGTATAGTAGGCCGGGTCAAGGCCGGCAAGTCTTCCTTTCTCAATATGCTGCTGTTCCAAGGGAAAGATGTGCTTCCCCGTGCATTTACGCCTAAAACCGCTACGCTGACAAAAATCGAATACGGGCCGCAGAACAGTTTAGAGGTGAAATATTATTCAACCGAAGAATGGGAAGAACTGAAGAAATTTGCTAATGCAGAGGATACTAGTGAAGTCAGCAGGGCTGCCAGGGAACTGGTTACTGCCATTGAAATCAATGGAATCAACGCCAGGGAGTACACGGAAAAAGGAAGCGAGAAAGTGGAATTCCCTTCTGAAGCAGAGATGATGGGGGTTCTCAATCATTATGTAGGAGAAAACGGGGAACTGACTCCTTTAGTCAAGAGTGTCGTCCTGACGCTCAACCGGAAGGAACTGGAAGGCCTTTCAATTGTCGATACGCCGGGGCTCAATGACCCAGTTATTTCCCGGACCTTGCAGACGAGAGAATTTTTGGAACTTTGTGATGCCGTCTTTTTCCTGAGTCCGGCTTCCAATTTCCTGAATCAGGGGGATGTAACGCTGTTGCAGGCGCAGCTTCCACAGAAGGGCGTCCGAAAGTTGGTTCTTATCTGCAGCCGTTTTGATGAAGGGCTGGTGGATGCCAGTTATGATTTTGACAGCCTGGAAGAAACATTGGCAGATACCAAGAAGAGACTCCGGAATCAGGCGCTTAAAATCTTCCATCCGAAAGACAATGACCAGAAAAATGTCAATACGGAAAAACTGCTGGAAGCCTGCAAACATCCTCTTTTCCTTTCTTCCTTATTCCACACCATGATTGGGCGTTCTTATGAACAGTACAATGCGCTGGAGAAAAAAGCGTATGATGACCTCAATGAGGAAACGCAGGACTTGGATGACGCCTTAATACAGGAAATAGGGGATATTAGTGCGATAGAGGAAGAACTGGCCGCTATCGTTCAGGAAAAGGATAGCATCCTGGCAAACAAGGCCGAAAATTTCGTCCCTGCTGCCCGCCAAGAATTGGCACAGGTCCTGAAAAATCAGCAGCGGATTGTCCTTCAGCATTTAAATATCCTGGCCACGCGGGATAAAAAAGCCTTACTGAAACAGCGCCAAAAACTTCAAAATCAAATCCATAGCATCCAGGCACAACTGGAAACCGAGTTTGGCAGTCAGGATAATAAAGTAGAACAGATGAAAATCTCTTGTCTGCAAGACCTTCGCCGGGGCAGCCGGGAATATGGCACGGTATCAGATCGGACGGGCACAGAAACCCAGACAGGATTCCGTCGGGTCAGTACTTCTCACTGGTATAATCCGTTCAGCTGGGGCTCATACCGTTGGGATCCTTATACGTATGAATCGAACTATACCTACGTTGATGTAAGTGATGCCTTGGACAACCTGCGGAATTACGCCAATGAATCTTCCGGATGTATCGAAGAAGGATTTGCCGAAACCTTAAATCTGAAAAGCTTTAAAAATCAGTTGTTAAAGGTAATCGTGGAACACTTTGATTTGGGCTCGGCAGAATACAGTCCGGATTATTTCCGGTTGGTGACAGAACGTACTTTGAACAACATTCGCTTCCCAGTAATCCACCTTAGCCTGGATTCTTTCCTGAACAAGATATCTTCCCAGTTTTCCGGAGAAATCCGCGATGGAGAAAAAAGGAATGAGCTGAAAAATCTATTGGCTGCTACCATAGGAGATATGTTTACGTATTTGGCTCAAGAACTTGAAAAGGAAACCCAAAAATTTCATGAGGAACTGAAAAAATGTAAAGAAATATTTGCTCAGCAGCTCATGCAGGATATCAATGATGACTTTGAAAAAATCGTGAAAGCCTGCGATGCCAAAGAAGCCAGCATACAGAAACTCCAGGCCTGCAGCAAAGTATTGGAAGATTGGACTAGGAAATTGAACGATTGACGTTGTAATGAGTACCAGAAAAAATTACTGCGAGAGAATATCATTTGAAATAAAGTTTTAGGGAGGACCCGTAATCATGCGGGTCCTTTTTCTCATTCAAGCTTATTCGACAAAAGTTGTAGGAAAAATTGAAACAGGTTTAGAACTGAAAAAATATAAAATTTACCTTTGAGGTAAATGAACTTGTTGCATATCTCTGAATCCTATGATAAAATTAAATTAACCTTAGAGGTAAATGAGGTGAAGCGTTGCAAGTTCAGTATAAAAATAAGAAAATCTACAAAGTATGTACGAATGCAAATGCTGCACGTAGGGAATACGGCGAAAAAATGGCTGGGAAAATCCATCAGCGTATTGATGAAATCAGCGCAGCTGATACGGTGGAAATGTTGGTGCAATTTCACATCGGCAGGTGTCATCCCCTGACGGGTAACAGAGAAGGACAATACGCGATGGATTTAGTGCATCCTTATCGACTGATATTTACCAAAAAGGGCTATGAAATCCAGATTGCTGAAATACAAGAGATTGTGGATTATCATTAGCGATTAGGAGGAGTGAGAGTCATGTTGGAAAGCAAAAGCTATATTGCTACGCCGCCGGGTGCAACAATAAAAGAACAGCTTGGCGACCGGGGCATGACACAAAAAGAGTTTGCAAAACGGATGGGAATGTCTGAAAAACATATCAGCCGGTTAATCAACGGCGAGGTGCATCTGACTCCTGAAACAGCTGAAAAACTCGAAATGGTGTTAGGCGTGCCGGCTTCTTTTTGGAATAAACTGGAAGCTATATATCAGGAAAAATTGGCAAAAGTAAAGTCGGAAAATGAAATGGAAAAAGAAAAGGCACTAGCAGCAAAATATCCCTATAATAAAATCGCCAGTTGGGGGATGGTTCCTAAGACGGCTGACTGGAAAAAGAAAATAATCAATCTATGTAAATATTTTGAGGTCAGCAGTTTGAAGTTACTTCAAAATAAAGAACTGATGCCAGTGGTCTGCCGCAAACTATCGGATACTGAAAAAAGTACGTATATTATGATGACTTTAGCTCAATACGCAAAAATCAAGGCCAGGGGAATTCAAACGGAACCGTTTTGCAAAGAAACGTTGCAAGAAAAACTTAAGGATATCCGGGCATTGACTATGCATAAGACGAGGGATTTTGACGATGAATTGGCGAGTATTCTTAAGTCATGCGGCGTTGCTCTCGTGTATTTGCCCAAAATAGAAGGTTCTTTTCTTCATGGGATTAGTTTTTATGACAATAACACGGATAAAATTGTCATTGGAGTAACCATGAGAGGAAAATATGCTGATAGATTTTGGTTCAGCCTATTTCACGAATTGTCTCATGTGCTGAAAGGGCATATTTATCAGCGAGAAGGGACCACGGACGAAGATGAAAAGCAGGCGAATGCTATGGCGGCTGAAATTCTGATACCGTCTGAAAGGTTAAAGGGATTTTATCAGAAACAGGATTATTCCTTTGGGGCCATACAACAGCTTGCTGAAAGCGTTAAAGTCGGCATAGGTATTGTTATCGGCAGACTTCAGAATGATCGTAAAATAAAACAGAATCAATTGAATCAGTACAAAATAAAATATGATGACAAAGCCTCATGAGTTAATAATGAAAATGCCGCCACAGGTGCTATCTGTGACGGCATTTTTCCTTTTCCAAAAAAACTTCCCACTATGTGTCCAAAACTTCCCACAAAACTTCCCACTTTTAAATGAAAGGTAGTGTCAAGATTCTTTCGCAAATTCATTTCATCCGCCAGTAAATATCAGCATCAGATGTATGGATTTTCCTCATCAGCTGGCTGCTCAATTTCCATCTTGAATAGGTGCTCCATGTCCATATAGCGTTTGGAGCCCCATTCTGAGGCGGCTACATGGCGAAGTCTGGCACAAACGAGCATTAGAGCACTGTTGCCGTCAGGAAAGGCACCAATGGCCCTTGTACGGCGGCGTATCTCGCGATTCACCCGTTCCGTCAGGTTATTCGTGCGGATCCGGCTCCAATGTTCGGTCGGAAAATCCATGTAGGTCAAGGTTTCTTCCACACTTTCCTCGACTTTCTTGGCTGCGGACAGGAGCTTCATCTCACGGAGCTTAGCAGCAATGGAAACCGCTTTTTCCTGAGCGGCTTCTTTGCTCTCCTGCGCGTGAATTGCCTTGAGCATCAAGGTAACCTGCTTCATCTTATTCTTTGGTGTCACTGTGAAGACGTTCCGGTAAAAATGGACCGTGCAGCGTTGGTATTTGGCTTCAGGAAAGACTTCAGGGATGCTTTCCAGCATGCCAAGGCATTTATCGCCGACAATGAGACGCACGCCTGCAAGGCCGCGGCCTTTGAGCCAGGTGAAAAAGTTCAGCCAGCTTTCCTTGTCCTCTTTCATGCCCTCCGCTGCGCCGAGGATCTCACGGAATCCGTCTTTATTGACGCCAATGGCGACTAAAACAGAGACATTCTGAATCTCGCCACCCCAGCAGCGCTTGAGGTAGATGCCGTCGACGTAAACATACGGGTATTCGCCCGTTAAGGGACGCTGACGCCATTCTTCGATGTGCTTGTATGCTTTCTGGTTGAGGTTGCTGATGGTGCCAGAGGAGACCTTCGTGCCCCAAAGCGTTTCGGTGATGTCTTCAACACGGCGCACGGATACGCCGGCGAGGTACATCTCAATAAGAGCTTCCTCGACTGAGCATTCACGGCGTTTATAGCGCTCGATGATGGCCGTCTCGAACTGGATGCCCTTGAGCTTCGGCACGCGCAGCCGGACTTCTCCGGATGTTGTGCCGAAATTCCGCTCGTAATGACCGGAACGGTAGCCCTTACGGTCTCCCGTCCGCTCATACTTGCCAGCGCGGACGAGTTCGTCCGCCTCGTGGTCGAGCAGGGCATTCAGCGTTTCTTCTACGCTGTCGCGTACGAGATCCTTTAAATTATTCTTTATAAGATCCTCGTTAAGTTGTATAATGTTATCAGACATGGTCTATTGCCTCCTTACGAATTTTGTGTGGTAACTTAATTGTACTAGCGGCAATAGACTATGTCTATTTTTTATGAAATTGAATT
>OIYF01000783.1_pt1 | contig 10516 bp, 10 predicted proteins | sample 1587971 | NCBI WGS metagenome assembly OIYF01 (sample SAMN03283248) | human gut metagenome | biome: human-associated habitat; material: feces | host: Homo sapiens | place: Peru | collected 2012 | reverse complement strand
CTTGCGGTGAGTTAGTGCAGGGCACGTTAAATGGCGAGCCGTTTTTAGTTACTTGTCCTATTGACCGCTATACTACGGTTAGGATATCGGATAGCTTAAGCGGCTGCTATGGGTTAAAAAGCAAAGCAAGTCAGGCGCTTTTATATACGCTAGCAAGGTTTAAATGTAAAAAAATGCCATTTGGCATAAGTTTAGAATCAGAATTGCCAATAGGTAAAGGAATGGCTTCATCTAGTGCAGATATAGCAGCGGTTATGCTGGGCGTGTCGGCAGCTTTAGGGAAATGTTTTACGGCAGAAGAAGTGTTAGCTCAAGCGGCAGCTATCGATCCTACTGATGGGGTGTTTTGTAAAGATATAGTAAGCCTTAATTATTTGACAGGGAAAATTTTAACTAAATACAACTATGTACCACCGCTTAAAATCGCCATTTTTGATAGTGGTGGTGAAATAAACACAGAGTCTTTTCATGCAAGAGCTGATTTAGCTAAACTAAATGCAGCCAATGAAGGCTATATACTGCGGGCAATAAATTTATTGGCTGCAGGAATGAGGTCAGGCGATGAAGTAAAAATTGCTAAAGCAGCTACGTATAGTGCCAAGGTTAATCAAAATATTATTTATAAGGAGCATTTGGCTGACTTATGGCAAATTACTAAAGACTGTGGAGCGCTGGGGGTAAATGTTGCGCATAGCGGTACCGTAGCAGGAGTGCTTTGGTCAAGTAAGACAGATGAAAAATATATTAAGCAGGCAGTCAGTAAAGTAAGCAAGGCGTTATCAGATTGGCAATTTGCCGGGTTAGCGAAACTTATATCAGGTGGATTTACGATTAGGAGGTCTGATGAATGAAAAAAATTCCTCGGCTAGTTATAGCTGCCACGCAGTCAGGCTCAGGCAAAACTACCATTGTAACTGGTCTTTTAGCAGCGCTTAAACAGCAGGGACTAAAGGTGCAGTCATTTAAAGTAGGACCCGATTATATTGATCCTGGCTATCATACTTTAGCTAGCGGCCGCAAAGCGCATAATCTAGATACATGGCTGGTGCCAGAATCATTGGTACCAGCTATTTTTGCTAAAGAATGTCAAGATGCGGATATAGCTGTCATTGAAGGAGTTATGGGGCTGTTTGATGGCGGCAACAACGGTATCAGCAGTACTGCTAAAATAGCAAAGTTGTTGCAGGCGCCGGTATTGCTGGTGATTGATGCCAAATCAATGGGAGCATCGGCGGCTGCAATTGCGCTGGGGTTTGCTCAATATGATCCAGAGGTGAATTTAGCAGGAGTTATTTTAAATAGATTAGGGTCAGATTCGCACGAAAAAATGATTCGCGAGGCTATGACGCAAATTGGTATCAAAGTATATGGCGCGTGGCGACGCGATGAAATGCTGCATTTACCGGAACGTCATTTAGGTTTGGTGCCAACTAAGGAAAATGATGCAGGAAAGGTCATTTATAAGATGGGGCAAATGGCCGGGCAAAGTATGCAGCTGTCAGCCATAATGAAATTAGCTAAAGGTGTTGAGTTATTGCCAAAACTAGCATCATTAAATATTTCAGCGCTGGCTGATGTCCGGATTGGGATAGCTTACGATGAGGCCTTTTCCTTTTATTATCCGACAAGTTTGGAAGTATTGAAAATGTTAGGGGCAAAACTTATAAAATTTAGTCCTATTCATGATGCGTCAATTCCAGCGGTGGATGGTATAATAATCGGCGGTGGTTTTCCCGAGATGTTTGCGCCTCAGCTAGCTGACAATGAATCAATGCGCAAGGCTTTAAAACAAAAAATTATGCAAGGCATGCCAGTTTATGCTGAATGTGGTGGCTATATGTATCTTTTAAATTCGCTTATTGATTTTAAAGGAATAGAATATCCCATGACGGGAGCATTTGCTGGCAGGGCGGTTATGACAAAAAAATTGCAAACCGTAGGCTATGTAAAAGCTGTAACTAATAAAAGAACTGTGTTAGGCGAGGCTGGGCTAAGCCTCAAGGGACATGAATTCCATTTTTCAGTCGAAGAAGCAGCGGACATCAACAAGCTGGTACGACCATTGCAATTTACTAAATTGCGTAATGGACAGCATTATGAAGCTGGACAGTGCTATAAACGGGCATTAGGAAGTTATTTGCATTTGCATTTTGCTGGCAATATTGATGCAGCTAAAAACTTTGTGCAAAATTGTGCTATATTTAAGCAAGAGAATGAAGTCAAAAGTTAATAAAGGAGATGACGGGAATGAAAAAATTTGAGCATGGTGGCAATATATATCAGGAAAACAGTGAAAAAGAATGGCTTGATTTTTCCGCTAATATCAATCCGTTAGGGTTAGCTGATAATGTGCAGCAGAAATTGCAGGCAGAAATTGCTTCGGTGGTAAATTATCCTGAACCTTATGGCAAAAAATTAAAACAGGCTATAGCAGTGCATTATAATATTTCAGCTGATGAAATAATTGCAGGTAATGGTGCATCGGAATTACTATATTTGTTTTTTCAAATTGAACGCCCACGGCGGGTACTTATTCCCGTGCCGGCATTTAGTGAATATGAGCGGGCGGCACTTTCGGCTCGTTGTAAAGTAAATTATTTTTCCTTAGCAGCAGAAAATGATTTTCGTTTTGACTGGAATAAACTAATTGGTGTGTTGCCGGTTACGGACTGTATTATTTTGGGAAATCCGAATAATCCAACAGGGACGTTAATTACGCGTAATGAGCTGGTACATTTGCTGGAGGAAATGCGGGGCAGCAAGACTTGGCTGGTCGTAGATGAATCTTTTATAGATTTTTTACAGTATGATACGCGTTATACAGTTCGTGATTTAGTAAAAGAATATCCAAATCTTTTAGTTATACAGTCGCTTACCAAATTTTTTGCCTTGCCAGGTCTGCGCTTGGGATTTGGTGTTGGCAGTCCAGAATTAATTGAACGCTTAGAACAGGGAAAGGACGTCTGGAGCGTTAATTCATTAGCGCAAAAAGCAGGTATTGCAGCTTTAACAGCAAAAGAATATCAGCAAAAAAGCCGGCAGTTTGTAATTGATGAAAGTCGATGGTTATATAAAGAGCTTAGTAATATTGAAGGGGTAAAGCCAATACAGCCTAGTGTCAATTTTATATTGTCAAATATTAAAGCTAGCGGTAAGATTAGTTCGGAAGTAGCTAATAAAATGCGTGAATATGGCATATTAATCCGTGATTGTGCTAATTATCCCGGATTAGATGATAGTTACATTCGGGTAGCGGTGCGCAGCCGTGCTGAAAATTGTAAATTAATCGAAGCGTTGCAGGAAGTGCTGGCAAAATAAGCAAAAAATAATGCTAGTTAGTCTTTTATATCTAGTTAATTAGTGCAAGGAGAATTTAATGACAAGAGTAGTTTTTATTCGGCATGGTCAAACCGAGTGGAATATAAATGGAAAATATCAAGGACAGTCTGATGTTCCATTGTCGCCTGTGGGGATTAAACAAGCTGAAAAATTGGCGGCTGATTTTCCGGTAGCGGCTATTAATGCCGTATATGCTAGTGATTTAGAACGGGCTATGGTTACTGCTAAAAAGGTAGCAGCTAAATTTAATTTGGAAGTCCAGCCCGAACCAGCTTTTCGTGAACTCAGCTTTGGTGATTGGGAGGGGCTTACCTATCAGGAAATAGTAAGCAAGTGGCCGGAAGCTATGAAAAATTTCTTAAAGCATCCGGATATTTTGAAGGTACCGCATGGGGAAACTTTTTTGCAGGTGCAGGAAAGAGCTAGTCAGCGTTTGCAGGAGTTGATAGCAAAACATAATGATGAAACCATCGTGATTACAGCGCATGGTGCGGTATTAAGAACACTGCTAGCAACAGCAATGCATATACCTTTGCAGTATTTGTGGAGCATTCGTCAGTTTAATACGGCGGTAAGTATTGTAACTTATCATGAAGATGGCAGTAACACTATTGAACTTTTAAATAGCACGGCTCATTTAGGTGAGCTTCGCTAAAAAGTAAATCTAATAAAAATAATTGGAGGCAGCGAGCATGAAGATATTAGTAACGGGCGGGGCTGGTTTTATAGGCTCTCACCTGTTGCCACAGCTGTTAGCTGATGGACATGAAGTTACAGTGCTAGATAATGCCAGCAGTGGCAAATGGGAAAATGTGCCAGCTGAATGTGAACATTGGGAAATGGATATTAGAAGTGAAGCAGTGATTCCCAAAATAATTAAAGCCAGATTTACGGTCATAGTTCACTTGGCAGCTCAGACAATGGTAAGCAGTTCGCAAGATGATCCGCAGTTTGATGCTGCGGAAAATATCATGGGGACGGTTAATATATTGGAAGCAGCCCGCCTAAGTGACGTCGATCGGATAATACTATCTTCGACGGCTGCTGCTTATGGTGATGTTCCGGTCAATGATTTGCCAATAAAAGAAAGTGAAATGGTTAAGCCGTTATCGTTTTATGGCTTGAGCAAAGTAACCGCGGAACAGTATATAAGACAGTATCAAAAAATTTTTGGACTTAACTATGTCATTTTCCGTTTTGCTAATGTTTATGGTGAGCGCCAAGGTGATGCTGGTGAAGGCGGTGTTATCAGCATTTTTGCCAAAAAAATTGCTAAAGGTGAAGGAATAACAATATTTGGTGATGGCAAACAAACGCGTGATTTTGTCTATGCCGGTGATATAGCAGCTGGGATAAGGGCAGCTATTACGACAGATAATGTTAACGATACTTATAATTTAAGTACGCAACAGGAAACGAGCCTTTTGGAATTGGTTGCTATTATGAGCGATATAAAAGGGCGAAAAATTTCACCGTCATTTGGTGCTGCTAGAACAGGCGATATTCTGCGCTCAAGTCTCAGTAATAAAAAAGCTATAACAAAGCTTGGCTGGAAACCAAAGCGGTCATTAAAAGACGGTCTTAAACAGACAATGAATTACGTTACAAAGGAATATAAACAGTAAAGCTGTGGATAAATGATGAAGTTTTTCACATTTTTGGCTAAAATAATGAAAAAGTGCTTGACTTGCTTAAAGATTTTATATAGAATTATTTCATGTGATGTTACGGATATGGCATCCATTAGCCCCGGAAGCCAGTCACGAGAATGTCATATACCGATTTAACGATAATTGAGATTATTAGGGGGGAAAATCGCATGAAGACAACGTTTATGGCTAATGCATCCAACATCGAGCGTAAATGGTATGTTGTAGACGCTGAAGGTCAGACTGTCGGCCGTCTCGCAGCCGAAGTAGCAAAAGTTCTTCGCGGTAAAAATAAACCGACCTTTACTCCGCATGTAGATACGGGTGACTATGTCATCGTCATCAATGCTGATAAGGTGAAATTCACTGGTAAAAAACTCGTAAATAAGACTTATTTCCGTCATTCTGGATATCAGGGTGGCACGACGTTTACGTCGGCTGGCCTGATGCTGCAGAAATTCCCAGAACGCGTTATTGAACATGCTGTAAAAGGCATGCTGCCACATAACCGTCTTGGCGCTCAGATGTACCGTAAACTCAGCGTTTATGCTGGTCCGGAACATCCACATGCAGCTCAGAAGCCAGAAAAGCTTGAGCTTAACATTCGCTAATCTGGAAAGGGAGGAACATATTACATGGCACAAGTAAGCTATTACGGCACAGGCCGCAGAAAGTCTTCCGTTGCCCGTGTTCGTCTGGTTCCAGGCGAAGGCAAAGTTACGATCAATGGTCGCAGCATGGAAGAATATTTTGGTTTGAAGACTCTCGAACTCATCGTTCGTCAGCCACTTAACCTTACGGAAACTGTAGATAAATATGACGTTATTGCTAACGTAGCAGGTGGCGGTATCTCTGGTCAGGCAGGTGCTGTTCGTCACGGCATCACCCGTGCACTGATCGAAATGGATGCTGAGCTCCGTCCAGCTCTCAAAAAAGCTGGTTTTGTTACGCGTGATCCGCGTGAAAAAGAGCGCCGTAAATACGGTCTCAAGAAAGCTCGTAAAGCTTCCCAGTTCTCCAAACGTTAATAGTTTAATATTGACTTACAAGAGAAAAAACCTTGTCAGCTTTGCTGACAAGGTTTTTTGTTGTTGATAGATGTTTTTTTTGAAAAAAATATATAAAAGTCTCAAACTTCCCACAGGAAAAACATGTACATTTCCCATAGTCATACACCTTTCAGCAACAAACATCATCAAGCCACAGACTTTTGTAGTGCACTACGCATATATTCCGGCAGCCTGTTGACGAAATCCTGTGCGATTACTTGCATCTGCTCATCGGTCGCATGAAACACCGTCTCAATACTGGCCAGCATTGCTTCCTGCAAAATCATCATGGATTGCTGGAACGTCACATCGGCTATTTCCCTCATCATCAGGTAGAATAACTCGCCTATGGCACGCATATCCTCATCCTTCCGCTTTGCTACAGAAAGCATCATATAGCGTGTGAAGACAAAAGCCACATGTGCGGTAAGTGCATCGTAGGACAGTCCGTGATAACTGCGCAGATGCAGGTAACTCTTACAGGTCTTGAAGAACACCTCGATGTCCCAGCGCCTCCCGTAAAGGCGGATGATTTCCTCTTCGCTGAGGCTCATATCCGTGCTGAGGATAGCAATCCATTCCTTTCGATTCTGCCGATTACGCACGCAGACAATCCTTGCCTCAGCTGTTTCCTCGTGATCCTCTGCATCCTTCGCTGAAATTTTCACAGGGACAGACAGTAAATATCTGGAACGCCCGCGCCGTTTCTTGCAAGCAGCAAAAATCTGCTCGACGGTCATACGCTTTCCTTCGAACTCGTAATAACGCTTGGAGCTTCGCTTGATCATGGCGATGGTTTGCAGCTTGAGCGCAAGAACATCGAGCAACTGACGCGGGCTGGAAAACCAGCTGTCAAAGAGGACGTAGCGAGCGGAAGCTCCTGCATCAAGAGCCTCTTTCAGCAAGTGAATCATGACAGTCGTGGCTTTCTCACATGCCATCTTTTGGCGCTTATACGAGAGCGTCCTGTGGTCAAAGGAACATCTCTTGCCGAGAATGTTCTCGTCCTTCGTCGAAGAAAGCAGCACAGAATTCACGGGAAGGAAAGACGTATCATCTGTCCAGCCAAGCGTCAAGAGACGGAATCCCTTCTTGTATTGCATAGATACATGGTCGAACACACGGGCTGCCAGCTCCGTGCGCTTGTAGCCGGTGCGCTCATAAAGAGAATCATCTATGACGAAACACGCCTTCCTGTTCTCAGAAGTCAGCGGCTTCAGGAATTGCTCGATGATCATCACGGCCAGACGTGTCGTGAAATGCAGCCAGTTCACATGGGGATTGGCAAGGAAGCGATAATACGTATTCTTGGAAAAGCACCCCTGCAGTTCCTGCATACGTTGCTGCGTGTAGAAGCTGGAAGAACGGAAGGCATTGCCGAGGATATAGGCGAAAAGGAAATCGATTGAAATGCCTTTCGCCTTGGCGCAGTCACAGGCACGGAATATGCGGATGACCTGAAAATCTGAGAGAAAGCGAGAGATAGAATTGGATACCTGGTTTTCAACGGGATGATTTGATGATAGAATAGACATAGAGTAAAGCTCCTTTCAGATGGGTTTGGTGATATATCTATCTTCGATGAAGGTAAGCTTTACGCCTTTTATTCTCTCAAATTTCTTTTATTGACGCGGCATTGTCAGTGTTTGGCATGTGGGAAGTTTGAGTGAAAATTGAATTATACAGCAGTAATCAGAAAAGCGCGTTTGCGGACATGAAAAAAGGATGCTGTAGAAAGTAGGGAGTGATTGGCTATGAAATTGCTTAAAAGAATGCTGTGTATTGTTGTCTTGCTGTTGGCCATGATAATGGTGTCCAACGGCCAGCAAACTGAAGCTGCGGATGTTTGGGTGGCCCACTGGAACAGTGAAGGAATCGATGTTTACGTCATGGATGATACCTTGTCACATGGAACAAGCTCAACTGGGCGCTGGTTCTCAATATCGACCAAAATGGTGAAAAATGGCCACCTGAAATAGGTCATCACATGGAATTACAGCAAATACAAGACGGATATGTGGCGCTACCAGACAAATACCATGGATAGGAGCCATGATACCGTTGTTTCGCCTGGGGACAAAGTGTTTGCTTATGGCATGAACAGGATTGGCTGGTCTTTTGAGGTTCGAGAATTCTGGGTATACTAAACGATTTACGAGGGCAAGCCATGGAAAGTATTGTATATAAGCCAATTGGGTATGTGAAATCACCATATACCAGCCGAGAAGACATGCCCAGATTTTATACGGATAGCGGGGAAGTTACGCAAAGCTGGAACTACAACCTCAGTTATAGAGGTGGTCAGAGTAGATGGAACTGTAATAGAGTTTATAGGTGTTGATGTGCTTGACGGGACACCTGTGCTTGATTTGAAGTTGCAGAAAGATTAGATCTTAGTATCTAACATTGCGATAAAATCATACAGTAAAATGCCGACATGCGAAAGTGGCCTATACCCCGTTTGATGGACACTATAAACGAATGGTAAAATAAGACCATGAGGTGATGAGATAGTGTCCACGAAACAAAAGACCTATAGCTATAGCAATGAATTTGGGTCAATGCAAAATGTTGTGGGATGCCCTAACGTAGTAAATTCCTAGTTGCAAAAAGAGAATTCCTTTTTATCATAAGAAATAGGCAAAATCCATGATAAGAAAGGAACTCTCTCGCCATGAATTATACTGCATCCCACGCATATGAGCAACTTGAATTTGATTTCTCTGCACCGTCCTACCTCTTAATCCCTTCTGCCCTCCCTGGATTCCACAATACAGATACCAAGCGCTACAACAGCATTAGCGGTGCTGTCATCTATCTCATGAGAGGGAGCCAGGACATTCTTCCAGAGGACGCTGTCTGCGCCTCATGCGGCGCTGCCATGCATGTACACAGTAACAGGGAGATCGTCCTTTCCCATCTTCGGTTCGGCAATGCACTGACGCAAATCTATGTTACGAGGAAACGTTTCTTTTGCCCATCCTGCGGCGCCTCCCATATGCAGCACATCCCTTATTGCTCAGATCATCACCGTCAGTATCGTAGTTTCGCCGAATTAGTATTCATGCATTAAGGCTTACGGGGGGGGAGAATGCATTATGGTAGAAGAAGGAAATCAATATGTATGTCCACAGTGTCATTCGGACAACATACAAAAATATGAAGTCTTGTACATGACTGGAACCTCTACAGCAGACTCAACGACCGTTGGGCTTGGCATATTTGGATCCATTGGTGGCGGCGCGGCAAGCACATCAACTACACAAAAGAGCAAAATGGCAGAAACCGTTGTCCCGCCTCAGGAAAGAGAACCGAGTGTAGTCATGATTCTTATGCACCTATCTATTTCGTTAATGGCTTTTACATTAGGGGCAGCGATACATTATGTTGTTGGAATAATTGCCGCGATTGCTGCGTTTATTGTCGCTAGCTATTATTTTTATTACAAATATTGCTATCTTTGGAATCGCGATGTATATCCTCAGCTCCTAGAGCAATGGCATCATTCATATGTCTGCATGAGGTGTGGTAATCACTTCACAATTTGGTGAAGAACTTATCTCGTCAGCCTGCATCTTCTGGTGTGCACCCAGTTAATAGGACACGTAAAAAATAATGGATTTGCGGTTTGCCTGATAGGAAAACTGCGGATAATTGAAAGTGCACATTGAACAGTTGTTTTAATCAAGAATATTTCTCAATAACATAGACACTATCGAGAAAATATTTCTATGAAAAATGAGCTTTACTGCAAATGAATGTAGTGAAGCTCATTTTATATATGACAGTATCTACTTTCCATCTTTTTAATTCGAGAAGTAGGAAAGTTCTACGCAGTTGTTCCAGCCTTCAAAATTGAGGTACTCATTATGCCCAATGGAATAAAAGCCGTAAGATTTAGGCCTTATGTTGTTTAAATGGTATACGTCCTCATAATTGGAAAGCATATCATGGCAATTAAGACCTGTACGATCAAAATGTCGATCACCATCTTGATAAATGATGATAGCGCCGACAATACCCCGGTCAAATACAATGCCTAAGCCGATGTCAGTATAAAGCCATTTTCTGTCAATAACCTGATTTGGCTCTCCATATAATGCGTGGACCTCATTTGGGAACATCCCCAGACCAATTCCTCCGACGGATTCGTAAAAGTAAGGTTTCGTAGTACGGCGAAGAGCAATATTGGCATTTCTGGCTGTAGACCCATAATGGATATATTGGTGATATTCATTTGGATTATCTGTTAAATTTATACAAGACAAATATATGTCGCGGTAGCCGCTGCTTTCAGAAATGCGAATGGTCAGACCAACATTACCACCACCTCCTGCGGCATTCACGATATCGACGATGGGACACCCGTTGAGTGTCTTTCCTACAATCTGGAGATATACGTTTCCATTAGAGTCATACCAGTTTCCCTGTAGGCGTGGGAGATATTTGTCGCATAATGATTGATTGGCGGATGCAAAG
>OIYF01000779.1_pt1 | contig 10572 bp, 4 predicted proteins | sample 1587971 | NCBI WGS metagenome assembly OIYF01 (sample SAMN03283248) | human gut metagenome | biome: human-associated habitat; material: feces | host: Homo sapiens | place: Peru | collected 2012 | reverse complement strand
GATACCTACTATAGCAATGAGCCAAACGGCAAGGGCCAGTTCTACTTTGAGGATTCAGAGATTCACGGCACCGTGGACTACGTTTGTGGTGGCGGCGATGTATATTTCAACCGTGTACTCTTCGTAAACGAGAGTCGCAAGGAAGGCGAAAAGAACGGTGAGGATGTGATTGCAGCTCCTAACAGCAAGAGTGAATGGGGATACATCTTCAAAGATTGTACCATTGAAAACAAAGCTGCAAACTTCAGTCTTGGTCGTTCATGGAACAATATCACCCGTCTTACCTGGCTCAACACAACCGTGAACCAAAAGGATGAGATTCTGAACGATGACAAGAAGTACGCTTACTTCACCATCAACGCGATGGGCGATGCGATGGCAGACAAGTTTCGCCTCGACGTATTGAAGGACGCAGAAGGTAACGTATTCTCTCCTGCAGAGAAGAAAGTAATCTTCAAGAACTCTGGTGCTACTCAGCAGAAGGCAGAAGAGAACATTATCCTGACTGCTGAAGAAGCAGCAACATACACCCTCGATGCGGTATTCGGCGACTGGAAACCAGAAGCTAAAGCAGCTCAGGCAACTGCCACAGTCACAACATTAAAGGACGGCAAACTTTCATGGACTGGTGATGCAAAGATGTATCTCGTAGCAAAAGATGGAAAATTCTATACGCTGACAACAGAGAATTCATTGACTGTAAATGACAACAAAGCATCCTTCACGGTTCGTGCTGCAAATGATATGGGTGGCTTCGGTACAGCAAACGGTACTGTTAGTACAGGAATCAATAGCACCATGGCAACAGAAGCAACCGCCATCAAGACAGCAATCTTTGCAGCTGACGGCACTCAACTCTCTAACCTCCAAAAAGGCATCAATATCATTGTAAAGACCTTCAAGGATGGAAGCAAGAAGACAAGCAAAGTGATTGTCAAGTAAGCTAAATTTGAAGATGTTGTTTGAAAGCAACGTAAAATCATAGTTAATCCCCAACAAGAGAACATCGGAAGAAGTTCGATGGATTCTTGTTGGGGATTTTTATGTTAACGGGCACACTACACAGAAGCTATTTTTTGAAAGAACTTTGAAAACGTTTACGTTATTTTTTATATTAAAATGTATTGTCGGATAAACTAATATTCGTATATTTGCACAGAATTATACAATATTTCACTAATCTAACCAAAATAAATGTATGTCTGGTAATTCAAACAAAAAGAAAATTGCGTTAGCAGGTGCATTGATGTTCTGTGTAACGAGCATCTCAGCGCAGACCGTTAAGGGCGTTGTTACTGACAATACGGGCGAGCCTATTATCGGCGCATCTGTCATGGAGGTAGGTGTAGCAGGTAATGGTGGCGTGACCGACATTGATGGTAACTTCACCGTAAACTTGAAAGGCAAAGGTAACAAACTGAAGATTACTTACATCGGTATGAAATCTCAGGAAGTGAACGTTGCAGGTAAAACTAACATTACTGTAAAACTTGAAGATGAAGCAAACAGCTTGAATGACGTAGTCGTTATCGGCTATGGTACTGTTAGAAAGAAGGACCTTACAGGTTCTGTTTCTTCTATCAGCGATAAGCAGATTGCCAACATTCCTGTATCTAACGTGAGCGAGGCGATGACCGGTAAGATGGCGGGTGTTAACATCACCACCACCGAAGGTTCACCAGATGCTGACGTGAAGATTCGTGTGCGTGGTGGTGGTTCTCTTTCTCAGGACAACTCTCCTCTCTACATCGTAGACGGTTTCCCAGTTAGTTCAATCAGCGACATCGCTCCTAGCGAGATTCAGAGCATCGACGTATTGAAGGATGCTTCTTCTACAGCTATCTATGGTGCCCGTGGTGCTAATGGTGTTATCATCGTAACAACCAAGAGTGGAACAGAGGGTAAGACTCAGGTAAACTTTAATGCTTCTCTCGGCTACAAGAAGGTTACAAAGTTGATCAAGACTCTTGATCCTTATAACTTTGCATACTCTCTTTATGAAGTTGGTGCAACAAACTATGGTAACTACAGCGACCTCGATATCTGGAAGTCTGTAGAAGGTACAGACTATCAGGACGAAGTATTCGGTCGTACAGGTAACCAAAAGCAGTATAATGTAAGCGTTAGCGGTGGTACTAAGGATATCAAGTATAACATTGGCTTCTCTCATAACGACGAGAAGAGTATCATGCTTGGTTCTGGTTATGCAAAGAACAACGTTAACGCAAAACTCAACGCTAACTTAAACAAGTGGTTGTCACTCGACTTCAATGCTCGTATGGCATTCACCAAACTTGATGGTCTGAATGGTGGTGCTGACACAAATGAAAGCAACGCAGCCAACTCTATCGTTGCCAATACCGTAAAGTTCTGGCCAGTATATCCTCTTACAGATAGCGATGAGGACGAGGAGAACTCAACATCAGTAGAACGCAATCCTATCGAGCGTATTTATGATTCTTATAAGTATCAGGAGCGTTTCCAGCAGAACTACAACGTAGGTTTGAACTGGAAGCCTTTCAAGAATATCACCTTACGCTCAGAATTTGGTTATCGCTGGGATTACAACAATACCGATCAGGTTTGGGGTTCTAATGCCACAACCAATTCAAAGTACGGCTACAATGGTCAGCCACAAGCTGTGTTTACTAAGGTAAGCAAGAAGAACTGGCGCAATGCCAACACTATCACTTACGATAATAGCAAGCTTTTCGGAGGCCGTGACCATATCAACGTATTGTTGGGTCAGGAATGGAGCAGCAGCGAGCAGACTACAAGAAATGCCATATCTGTTGCTTACCCAGCATCTTTTGGTATTGATGACGTTTTGTCAAATACTGGTGCAGGTACTGCCCTTCCAAACGAAGGAACTATCGCTGCCGATGAGAACATCCTCTCATACTTCGGTCGTATCAATTATACATTGAATGATAAGTATCTGGCAACATTCACTATGCGTGCTGATGGCTCTAGTAAGTTTGGCAGCGGCAACCAGTGGGGCGTATTCCCATCTTTAGCTTTGGCATGGCGTATGTCTGACGAATCATTCCTGAAAGGTGCTTCTAAGTGGCTCTCTAACTTGAAGGCTCGCTTGAGTTTCGGTACTGCCGGTAACAACCGTATCAATTCCGGTTTGATTTCTACCGTATACTCTATGGCTAGCAACACATCAAAGGCTCCATTCTTTGATGAGAATCGTGGTTCAATGTTGGAGCATGGAACTTATCTCTATAACCCTAACCTGAAGTGGGAAACAACTGTTACCCGTAACTTCGGTATCGACTATGGTTTCTTTAACGGACGTATCAGCGGTACTTTGGATTTCTACTGGAATACCACTAAGGACCTCTTGATGCAGACTTTGATTCCATCAAACACAGGTTATAGCTACCAGTTCCAGAACTTCGGTAAGACATCTAACAAGGGTGTCGAGTTGGCCCTCAATGCTGTCATCGTAGACAAAAAGAAGTTTGGCTTGAACTTCAACTTCAATGTTTCTTACAACAAGAACAAGATTGACGAGTTGAATCTTGAGAATCCATGGCAGAGCAGTAACTGGAGTGGTTCAACCATCTCTAAGTATGAAGACTTCCGTGTAGAACAGGGCGGCCGACTTGGTGAGCTCTGGGGTTACAAGATGAATGGTTACTATACAGTATACGACCCAGCTACAGGCACCGGCGACTTGGTTCTCAATGCCAAGGGTAAGTGGGAATTGGCTGATGGCGTAAAAGACAAGAGCAAGGACATCTTCGGTGGAACCTACTACCCTGGTGGTCCTAAGGTACAGTGCGACGAAAATGGTAATCCTATCAAGCAGCGTCTTGGAAATACCGTTCCTACAACAACTGGTGGTTTCGGTTTCGACGGTCACGTAGGCAACTTCGACTTCAATGTGTTCTTCAACTACTCTCTTGGCAACAAGATTGTAAACGGAACCAAGCTGGCTAACGCCTTCTATTCAGGTTCTAACAAGAAGTACAACCTTGTAGATGACTTTACCCTCGACAAACGTTACACATGGATTGACCCTAACAATGGTTTGAACCTTGGTAAGATTTCTACATCAACCATCACAACATATGGTGGCACAGAAGAAGTTATGGCTCGCTTGAACGAGTTGAACCAAGGCAAGAGCATCTACAATCCAGCTGCCGTTACAGCCATGCAGTTGACAGATTATGCTGTAGAAGACGCTTCATTCCTGCGTTTGCAGAACGTAACTATTGGCTACACATTGCCAAAGACCTGGTTGAAGAACATCTTCATCAGCAACGTACGTATCTACTTCACCGGCTACAACTTGCTTTGCATGACAAGCTATAAGGGTTACGACCCTGAAGTTGACACAAGCAGCAAAAAGAATCCTATGACTCCAGGTATCGACTACGCAGCATACCCTAAGAGCCGTACATTTGTAGGTGGTATTAATGTAACATTCTAAAAAAGTAACAAAGAACATGAACAAGATATTTTCAAAAGTCTTGGTAGCTTTGGGAGCTGCAACATTGGTTTCTTGCTCAGACTTCCTCGATCAGAAGTCGCCTTCTGAGTTGGAAAACTCTAATGTATATGGTTCTACCTACTACACAGGCTTACGAGTTAACAAGATATATGGCGGTTTGACACAAGACCGTACATACTCTCAGGATCTCGCCATCGTATGGAACCTGAACAGCGACATCGAATTGGTGGATGGTCTTGGAAGTGACGCTACTAACGCTACAAGTGAGCGTGGTAACATGAACTACAATGCAGACCCAGGATGGTCTAAGATTGCTGGCGTTTGGGATGCACTCTATGGTGTTATCGAAGACGCAAACGACGTTGTTGATGGCGTAAATAACAGCGACGTGTACCAGAATGGCAGCAAGTCAGATAAAGCAGCTATGGGACGCTATCTCGGTGAAGCATTAACTCTCCGTGCACAGTGCTATCTCGACTTGGTACGTTTCTTCGGTGACGTGCCTTTCAAGGCTGAGTCATCAAAATCAGACCTTTCCAATGCATATCTTTATAAAATGGATCGCGACAGCATCCTTGACAGCTTGATGGTAAATCTTGATGAAGCCATCGAACTTCTGCCTTGGGCTGGTCAGGATGGTTATACCACAGAGCATGCAACCAAGGGTTATGCACATGGTCTTTTGGCACAGATTGCCTTGACTCGTGCAGGATATGCTATCCGCGAAAAAGCGAAGGAAGGCTACGAGACTGCAACTTACACAGACGCGACCTACCCTACACAGCGTCCTGGTGCAGCTAAGTGTAAGGAACTTTATGAGATTGCACTCAAGCATCTCAGTGCTATCATCAAGAGCGGTTCACACAAATTGAATCCTTCATTCGAGAATGAATGGTATCTCTTGAACCAGCTGACTCTCGACAAGACCTATCAGGAAAACCTCTTCGAGATACCTATGGGTAGCAACGTTACTGGTGAGTTGGGTTATACAGTTGGTGTACGCTTGAATGGTGTTACAACTGAATATGGATATGGTAACTCTGCTGGTAAATTGAAGTTGACAGCACCTCTCCTCTACTCTTACGACAAGGCTGACCAGCGTCGTGACGTTACAGTAGCAGCTTTCGAGATTAAACAGGATGGTAAGAAGACTGTAGAGAGCATGCTTGGCAACGCTCCATTTGGTCTTTACTGCGGTAAGTGGGATGCTCGCAAGATGAACGACAAGTGGTTGGCTGACAACTTGAAGGCAACAGCTAAGCACACCACAGGTATTAACCCTGTCGTGATGCGCTACTCTCAGATTCTGCTTTGGTACGCTGAGGTTATGAACGAGTTGGCTGGTCCTACAGGTCGTTATGATGGTGACGCAGGTATGACTGCACTCCAGGCTCTTGCAGAAGTACACGACCGTGCTTTCAGCGACAAGGCTTTGGCAAACCACTACATCAACAACATTCCTAAAACCAAGGAAGGTCTGTTCGAAGCAATCGTACAGGAAAACGCTTGGGAATTTGCTGGTGAAGGCTACCGCAAATGGGATTTGATTCGCTGGAATCTCTTGGCTCAGAAGATTCAGGAGTTCAAGGATACTTATATCCAGGACTTGACTGACAAGAAGTATCAGGAGAAGATTTACTTCAACTATACTGATGACACAAAGACCAAGATTGACATGAGCAGTGTAACTTGGTATGGTCTTGCCGGAGATCAGTCTGAATCAGACTTCACTGGTAGTGCAGATAGCTTTGGCAAGGCTAGCTTGACAAGCGGCAAGGATACTCAGGTAAACACTAACTTGCCTTCTATCAGCAGTGGTCTTGTAGGTGACAATGTACCTGTTAAGAACAGATACCTCATGCCTATTGCATCTACCACAATCTCTGCATCAAATGGTCATTTGTACAATTCTTATGGCTATAACGATTAGTACGAACTGTTAATAATAGAAACAAGATGAAAATAAAGAATATATTTGGAATGTCATTGGCCTTCTTGGCCATGACTCCAATGGTTTCTTGTACAGATAAGAACGACTGGGATGTTGACAGTGCTCACGACCGCTTGTTTGGTGTCAAGAGTTCTGCTTTGTCTGTTGACACAGATGACGACCAACCAACCAAGATTGCAGTCAACTTCTCTGCTTATGACAAGAACACAGAATACTATATCGTAGAGTTGAGCACAGACTCTCTTTATGATGACGTACCTATGGGAGGTGAGAACGCAAGAGTCTTCGGTGAAGACAAGAGCATCACATCTGCTCCTGTTGACATCAACAACTTGGAAGAATACACCAAGTACTACATGCGTGTAAAAGCTATGTCTTCAACCAAGCCAGAATCAAAATGGGTATATTATAAGGATGGCGACTCTTTCCGTACTCCAGGTATCCTTCACGATGTTTTGGAGAAAGACCGCTTGGACGATAATATCCGCTTGACATGGATTCCAGGTTCTAACGTAACCACTCTTCGCTATACTTATAAGGATAGCGAGGGAGAAATCCAGACTGAGGATATCGCTCTGACAGATGCAGACCGCGAAGCTGGTGAGTATAAGATTACAGGTTTGAACTCAAATCGTTCATATACATTTAGCTTACTCAATGGTGAGAAAGTTCGTGGTTCCAAGACTGTGAAGACTGCCAAGGGATTACCTTCTGCGGACTACACTGTTAAACTGAATGAAGATTGTACAGTCATCACAAATGAAGACGTCGAAGAGTGGGCTACTAAGGCATTCGAGAAGATGGAAGGTGCAGCTACTGTATCTATCACAGTAGGTATTCCTGCTGGCAAGACTATCGACTTGGGTACAGAAGAAAAGGCTATCAGCATCCCAGAGGGTGTTTCTATTTCATTCTTCGGTAGAGCAGGTGAAAAGGCAACACTGAATGTAAAGAAGGCTGTATCTGTAGCAGGAAATCATGGTTACATCAGCTTTGAACACGTAAATATTGATGGACTTCAGAATACAGATGAAGGCATTTCAGGCTGTCAATATTTCATTAATGAAGATAAAGCTTGTGATATCGATTCTTTGGGATTCACAGAATGCAACATCAGCAACATGGAAAGAGCACTTGTTAACTTCAAGGCTTCTTCTGGTCAATCAGTAAACCTGCTTATCATTGACAATTGTATTTCAAACAATCATGGTACAGGTGGTTATGCATTTATTTGTATGAACAAGGGTATGGACAAGATTAACAACATCAAGTTTGTTAACTCTACATTCTCAAACATCAGTCTTGGAAAGAGTAGTGTCTTCGATTTATCAAAGGCGAAATCTTCTACAACCATAGACATAAATGCATGTACATTCTACAATGTAGTTGGCGCAGATGGCTATTTCATCAATGCAAAAGATGCAAAACAAGGAATTAAAATTAAGATGAATAAGACAATCCTTGCAAAGACAGCCAATCCAAATGCTAGAGGTATCCAAGCTTGGGATTTGGACGCTAACAAGAATGGTATAGTAAAACCTGATGCAACAGCTACATACCAGACCACAGACTTCAGTTTCTACAAAAATTCTTTTGAAGTTAACAAACTTGAAGTAGCATCTGGCTCAGCGTTCAAAAATGCAGCCAATGGCGAATTCTATCTCAAAAACTCAATCTTGGAGAAGGAAAAGGTAGGTGACCCACGTTGGATTAGATAAATTCAATCAAACTATATTTAAATAAAGTGCAATGCCCACACCGGGTGTTGCACTTTTTTGTTTCTCTCTCCTTCTCCCCCACCACCCACAAAAACTTTTTTTGTTAATTTCTTGGAAGTTACGAATAAAAAGCGTATCTTTGCAACGAGAACATAAAATCGCAAAGATATGGCAAGATACATCAACCCATTCTCAGACTGGTCGTTCAAACGAATCTTCGGCCAGGAATACAGCAAAGACTTGCTGATAGAGTTCTTGAACCAGCTGCTCTTGGGAGAGCAGCATATCACTGATGTGAAGTTTAAGGACAAGGAGATGTTGCCAGAAACAAAAGACCAACGAGGTATCATCTACGACGTCTTTTGCGAAACTGACACAGGTGAGCACATTATCGTTGAAATGCAAAACAGGAGCCAGTCCTATTTCATCGACCGGTCTCTCTACTATGCATCGAAAACGATAGTAGACCAAGGCATAAAAGGACAATGGGATTATCATCTCACACCTGTTTATGTTATCTGTTTCATGAACTTTGATGTAGATGAAAATACGCCAAAGAAGTTCAGAACAGACGTTGTGCTGGCAGACAAGGATAGCGGAGAGGTTTACTCTAACAAGATCCGCTTCATCTACTTGGTAATGCCTCTTTTCAAGAAGAAAGAGGAAGAGTGTACTACGTTTTTAGATTGTTGGATTTATAATTTGAAGCATATGGAGACTTTAGAAAAAATGCCTTTCGAGGCTCAGCATAAGATATTCAAGAGACTGGCAGAAATCGCCGACTCCAAGAGCCTGACCAAAGAGGAACAGGAGAAATACGACAACAGCATGATGGTCATGTGGGACAATTATGCTGTATATAAGCATGCTGAAGAGAAAGGAATAGAAAAAGGAATAGAAAAAGGAATAGAAAAAGGTAGAAAAGAAGGCAAAGAAGAAGGTAGAATAGAAGGTAAGAAAGAGGGCAAAGAAGAAGGTAGAAAAGAGTTTGCTTTGAAGTTGTTGGCGCACAACTTTCCATTAGACGAAATTGCCAATCTCACCGACTTATCTATCGAAGAGATTAAGAAATTGGAACAACATAATTAACAAAACTTTCGCAAATTTTGCCCCACATGCTCTGGGCTAGAAGCTTTTGGGCCTTCAGCCGTTCTTGAACCACATGCGAAAGTTCTGAAAGTAAAAAAAACGCAAGCCCGCTAGGCGTAAAAAGAACGCCTGGCGGGCTTGCGTTTATGGTTGTACAACTAAATAGGTTATGGTTGTACGACTGAAAGGGTTATAGTTGTACAACTAAATGGGTTATGGTCGTACAACTATAGGGTGTATGGTTGTACGACTGAAAGGGTTATAGTTGTACAACTAAAGGGTGTATGGTCGTACAACTATAGGGTGTATGGTTGTACGACTATAAGGGTTGTAGTTGTACGATTAAAAGGTGTTGTCACTAGGCTCAGCAGACCTGCTGACTGCAGTCGGCAAAGCTGCTGACTAGGCTCGGCAGAGCTGCTGAGCCTAGTGGCAACCTTCGAGAAGCTGTCTCCTTCAACCTAAGAAACTATCTCTTTAAACTAAAAGAGACGTCTCCTTGAACCCAAAGAGACGTTTCATTCAGCCAACTCAGCCGCTACATTCTATCAAATAAAGTGCCTCATTCGAGCTACGAATACACCTCTTCAAGCCAACGCAGTCGAATCTACAAGCCAGCGCAGCCATATTTGGGTGCCAGCACAGCGGTATGTAGCGACTCTATGAAACGTAAGAACTCATGCTATGAAGTGCATGGTTTCATCGTCTTACTTCAAAGCCCGAATTTATTGAACCGTTTTTTCTTCGATTCTGTTGTCACATCTGCCACTCGTACTATAACACTCTGATTATAAATGAATAACGGGTGGAAATAAGCGGTATTTTTATTATCACCTATTGTCACCTATTGCCACGCCCCATGGTAAGCGGCTCCGCTTACCATGGGCTGCTGAAATTACGTCACGACGTAGCATTTGCTGCGTCCCGACGTAATAACCAGTGCGTCGCGACGCAGCAACAGATACGTCGTGACGTAATTCCGGCTACCTCCTGCCCCATCAAATAAGCCTCACTTACCCGCCTGAATCAATACGACGAAAAAACAATATTGTAGAAACAACACTTCCGAAAACGTTTACGTTAGATTTTTCGTTTATTTTATTCAACATTTAAAAAATTTAATTACCTTTGTAGCAGAAATCTAAGATTATAACCAAAAATCGAAGATTCCTTATGATCTATTGAGAATCAAACACGACAACAACTAATCGCTAGTAAGTTCAATTAGACCAGAGAAACTTAACAAGATTAATAATAACCTACAAAACAAACATCGTTATGTATCAACAACTGAAACGTGCCAGCATGGCACTGACCTTGAGTTCGGTTTGTTTCCTCGCTTTTGCGCA
>OIYF01000778.1_pt1 | contig 10582 bp, 4 predicted proteins | sample 1587971 | NCBI WGS metagenome assembly OIYF01 (sample SAMN03283248) | human gut metagenome | biome: human-associated habitat; material: feces | host: Homo sapiens | place: Peru | collected 2012 | reverse complement strand
GTTCTACACATACACCACTAGCCACAACCTCTTTAACTAACATATCATGTGCTTTAAACGGGCCCCATTTATCATTAAGCTCGAGGCTATAAACACCACTTTTAAAACACGGATAAAAAGAAGTTTCTAGGGGAAGGTTGGAATTGGAATTGGAGTTAAAACTCGAATTCGCATTGAAGTTCGCATTAGCCCTAAAGCTCGCGTTTGCGTTAGAGTTAGAGTCAAGGCCAAAGCTTGCTTTTGTGCTTTTAGTAAACCCACTTAAAGCTAAAGCTTGCATCTTAGTCTGATTTAATAATGGAAAGGCAGAGTGGCTAACTCTCCCGAAGCTTAGTTGTCCCAAATTTCCTAGTTTTAAGTTACCCGTTCCTAAAAAATCATGCTCTCTTGTAAGCACCACTTTACTCGGGCTAATTACTTCGTTTTTATAGATAAATACCGAGCCCAAACATTTATATTCTTGAAAGTCTAACCCTAAGTGTAAATCTAACCCTAAAAGTAACAATGAGCCCGCTCCCCATAGCGTAGCGCCACCACCTAAAAGAATCTTTAAGCTATACCAACATCCACGTAGCTCTAACATAAACGCCCTAAAAATTAAAACACTCCACCCCAAACTCCCTTGCGAGCCCCCTTGCCTTTAAATCCATTGCTAACAGCTCTTTTGCTAACCTTTCATTTACCCAAATTCCACTTGCCAAGAAAGTCTGGTTCAAGCCACTTAGGCCAACCAAAGCTCATTGCCAAATACAATGCCAACCTAAATGCCACATAAGCACTAACGTTCTAGATCTGACCATTTTCATGTTCTGTGCGACTTTAAGCACCAGCTTAACCCAAACATTAACCATAACCTTAAATTTAGCCTGAGCTTTAAACTTAACCTTAAACCTAGCCTTAGAAAGCTATTAGGTTTGAGAGCTGTTTTGAGGGGCGCTTTGTGGGTTTTGAGGTGTTTTTTACGTCTGGGGGAATTTTAGTTAGCATGCCTCATGACCTTATTTAGCAAGCCTTAAGCGTTACCTTTTTAGCAAGCATCCCTAGGAACCCACGCTTTAAGTAAGGTTTCAATAGCTTCGCCTACCGATAAACCTTGAGCCGTAAGCGCTTCGAGACTTGCCACGTCGTCAGCTTTAGTTGAATAGAGGAGTTTACGAAATGGATCAACCACTAACCGCCCAACAGCGTTACCTTGCGCCGTTATTAAAAAGATTTCAGAGTACCTATCAGAAGCCGTATGAACAGAGCGCAAGTACCTAAATTCCCCAGGAGATAATGGCAAGCGTCCATTTTGTTCTAAAGCGGATACGGTTTCCGCTTTTTGCCCTAAAAGAAACATTCCGGCGCTGTTTTCAACAATGGCGCGACCAATATCTGACGAATAGAGGTCATTAATAGATTGAGTCACGGTCACGGCCGCACCACCGTATTTACGAAAACGTCGATAGCCGTTTTCGATAAAGGAAGCTGCGCTTCCTTCCCGCAAAAGATCCCAAGCTTCATCAATAATAACGAGCTTGCGTCGGTTTCGGGCCCCTAAATACATTTCTTGCTGAATACGATAGATTAATTGCAAGAGCACCACTTGTTGTAAATGGCGTCGACCTTTTAATTCTTCAAGCTCCAACACTGTGAAGTCAGCTTTAGGGACCGGAGGGACCCCAGTCCCTGCAAAGAAACGACCATATTCCCCTTCTTTAGTAAATGGGTGTAATTGCATTCCCATGTCTTTAACACGCACGTCACTTGATGCACATAAACGTTTAGCTAATAAGTCGAGTGTTAGTTCTTTGCCATGGACTTTAAACTCTTCACCCGTAATACGTTTCAGCTCCGCCATCTGAAAATCACTTAAACGCTCGGTCGGAGCGCACATAGCAGCTAAAAGGCCAGATAACACATCCGCTTCTTCGCCATAATCTCTTACGCCCGCAAAAGGATTTAACGACACTCCTGAATCAAAACCAAAAGACATAAAGCTGCCACCTAAAAATTCAGCTAGCTTTTGATAAGAACGGCCCACGTCAATTACGTACACCATAGCGCCACGGGCTAAGTAGCTAACAATAATTTCGTTAACTAAAAAGCTCTTCCCACTCCCTGATTGAGCCGCAATACAAAGGTTAAAGTTAGTTGGCGAATCAAATAACGACACATTCATCAACTGTCCATGGCGAGAAATCAAATTAATGACACTCGAGCCGGTACCTTTTCCGTCAGCAAAAAGAGGCAATAATGGAATAATGAACTTAGGAGCGAGCGTTTTTAACCGCTGCATGGACTTTAAGGCTTTGCCTTCAGCGCCCATTGGCAAAGCATTAATAAATAGCGGGAGCGTGCAAAACCTATCGGGCATCACAGAAAACCCCATTTCCCTAAAATACGACCTCACGCCTGTCGTTACTCGTTCAGCTTGCGCATCATTCGTAGCAAAGGTGCAAAGGGTTAGGTTGAATCTAAGTGGCCGATCTCCGTTTTCAAGCTGCGCGCAAATGATATCAAACCCCTTTTTCTTAAGCGCTAAACGAGGCATAAATTTAACTAGAGGACCATAGGCTTGGTTTACTGCCCATTGCCTACGAGCTGCTAATGAATTACGTAAGTGCATACTGTCCGTAAAGACTATGGTTCCAGTCATCATAAATGGCACGTTAATCCCACGGCTTCCCGTGAGTAAATCCCCTGCATATCTGGCGGCTTGCCCAAAAAACACGCATTCAGGTAACTCCCGAAAAGACATGACGTTAACGACGTAACCACCGACTTTTAAATGGTCGCTCTCAACTTCAAGAGCGGCGTCGTAATCTAAAAGCTGCAGGGCTAATGGTTTATCAGGAGCAGCTTTTAAGTTACCGTTATGCCAGGAGGCATTAGGGTCGCTATTAAAAAAAGGAGCTAAAGTGTCTAAAAAACTATCCGCCGTCATTACATGGTAATTAAAGCCCGCAGTTCTTAAGTTTTCCGCTAAAGAGCGCTGCAAAGACTCCAAGTTTTGGATTTCATCATCTCGTGGTTCTGCGTCTGCACATGGAATAGTCATACTAACGATGAGCTTAAAATCCCGCAGTCCAGCTTCCACTCCCGGCGTGCCACCATCTGACAAATTTCGTAAGAACTCGTTTTTATTATCCATGATGCGTTTTAAGAGCGGATTATCAACGCATGTAGCAGCCGTTAAAATGTTATCTCGAAGCAAGGGTTCGACTGCTGGACTCCCTAAAAGAATAAATTGAAGCGTGCTTCCTTGCGGTAATTCTTGATTTAAAAACACGTGGAGTCTATCGGCCACGCTTTCATCAAGTCCTCCTAAAGGATCAGCTAAAAATGCCAGCCCTAAAGATGAGCTTTGCCCGTCGTTTAAAAAGAATAACTCGTTTGTTGGCGCATACGCCAATACGGGATAGATATCAGCTAACCGTTCACCATGTCTATTTAACTTCGACCAGCCACTAAAAATACTCATGCCTTATGTCACCATCTTTATCTAGTTAAAGGGACTTGATGCCTTAAAGTCTTGAAATATAAAACCTGTTTACGTCAAAGCGCATTCGAACTAGCTTAAGAATAACAAGGTCGAATTATGAAACAGTAAAAGGTTCAAGTTTTAAGGGCATACATATTGCCCTCAGCTTAATGTAAACTTAAGAAAGGATATGCTAGGACATTATGAAAAATGGCAATGTAAATCTAATGTTTGAAAGAATGGAGAACAATATCCAACTGACTGCTCCCACGGGCAAGCCCGTGGGGTTCTGATTGTCAAGTGTAGCTTGTAATCGTACACCATTTTCAGGCTTTGGAGTTACAAGTGTAAATCTGTTTGAATCAGGACTTTTATTACCAAAGAGTCCTACGACCACATTAGCGGTAAATTTCTGTCTTACGACCAGGAAGTACAGTCAATCTTCCTAACATTTAGGTTATATATTGTTCCATGCTAATGCCAAGTAGTAGAAATATAGTTTTTCATAGAAAAAGCGACTTTCATGCCACACGCAAGCGTGTAGGTTTTACGTCGCAATTTATAACAACCAACCCGCAGGCTTACCTGTGGAGCGAATATTTTTTGGTATTCAGATTATTATAGTGATTCACTATTTTTAGTTGGAACTTCAATATGGCACTGCTCACCGTCAATAATTTCCCCTACTTCGTCACAGCAAATATGGCCACTCTTAGGAGCGTAGATAGAATCAATTTTACCTTTCACTTGAGCTTCAACTTCGGAATCTTCAAAGGCAAGATCACAATTTATCATGGTGCAATTTATTAGCTTTAAACCTTTACAATGACAAAGTGGTTGCGTGCCTTCGATGGTACAGTTTTCTAGTGTAAGGTTTTCAGAATACCAACCTAAGTACTCACCTTTAATAATGGTGTTTCTTACGATTGCATTCTTAGTGTGCCAAAAGGCATCCTTAGTATCGAGGACGCTTTTTTCGATCACTAAATTTTCAATATACTGAAAGGAGTATTTTCCGTTCATACGGACATTATTAAGCCTGATATTTTGTGCATCTAAAAACAAATACTCCGCAGAAATAAAAGTTTCGTCAAGCTTAATATCACGACATTTCCAGCCAAATTCAGGCGAGACTATTTGGCATGACACCAAATCCACGCGTTCACTATCGCGAAGCGCTTTAACCGAGTTGATCTTAGCATGAGCTACAGTCCCATTTTGGCAATACCATAATGGAGCTCGGCTTTCAGCGGTAAGCTCCACAAAGCTTAATGAAAAGTCACGTACGTGCCACAAGGGATAGCGAAGGGCAAAATAACAATCAAAAACCTCAATTCCCCTAGCTTCTTTAAGCGGAGATTCTCCATCTGCAGGCCCCGTAAAACGACAGTTTTTTACTGTGGCATATTTCAGCCTATATAGCGCACGTTCTTCATCAAAAACTTTATCGCTAATTACTGTACCTGAAGCTATGGTCATTGATTTATACTCCATCCCTAAATCGTAAAGCTTTAAGTAGTTAAGCTTTAAAGCTCTAAACCTCTAAATTTTTTTTAAAAAGCTAAATTTTAAAAATTAACGAAATTTACAGCGCCTACTTTTAAGCCTAGGTCGACCAAGGTTTAAAGTTGCGCTCTTTAATTTAAACATGGCCCTAATTGTAGCACGCTGGTTGCTTAGCTACATTTTTAGCTATATCCTAAACACACCTAATTCTTGCCTAATCCTACAAAGTTTTCTAATAAGTATCGATTTTTACGGTGGCTACATCGTAAAACCATAACCTTTTTCTCTAAAAAATTAAAAAACTTCAACTTTTTTTAAATTTTTACTACAGAAAAACCAAGACTCGCCGATAACTAGGACATAAGAGAGGCGCAAGGCTTTAAAGCTAAGCTCCCAAAATACAAAAAAGGTCTAAAGCAACCAAGAGCGCTTTAATAATTACTCTAAACTCTAGCTAACTAGATATGAAGAACATTAGTAAAGCCAAGCCTTAACAAAACTAAGACCAAAGTTTAGTTTAACTTGCTTTAACCAAACTTAAATACTTAGGTTGACTTTAAAACCGCCAATGAAAAATTTCTATCGTCGAGGTGAATTATGGCTCTTTATGTTAATACCAACGTTTCTTCATTGAACGCTAAGCGCATGCTCAGCAACTCTACCACTTCTTTGGATACCACCTACAAGCGTTTAGCTTCTGGTCTTCGTATCAATAGTGCTAAAGATGACGCTGCCGGCCTTCAAATTTCTAACCGTTTAACTTCTCAGATCAACGGCCTTGAACAGGGTAACCGTAACGCTCAGGATGGGATCTCTTACGCTCAGACCGCTGAAGGCGCAATGGACGAAATGACCACCATGTACCAGCGTATCCGTACTTTGGCTCTTCAGAGTGCGAACGGCACTAACTCAGACAAGGACCGTGGTGCTTTGCAGGAAGAAGTTAACCAGCTTTGTGCTGAAGTTGACCGTATCACCAAGGACACTACTTTTGGTGGGGAAAAGATTTTAACCGGTGAAAAATCTGCGGGTAAAGACTTTGCTCTTGCCGCCGACACCAAAGTTAACCGTGCTAGTGCTACCGTTGACTTCCAGGTTGGGGCTGATGCTAACCAAAAGATTTCTGTGAACCTTGGTAACAAAAAGAACGGGGCCAATGGAATTGTTGGTTTTACTGTAGCCGATCTCGCATACGCAAATGGTGCTACTGCTGATACTAAAGACGTAACTAAAGGTGGCTATCTTAAGGATAACTCTGTTGGTACAGGGCTTACTTTTGATATTTCAACTGCCGCAGGCGCCCAAAATACCCTCGCTAACATCGACAAATATATTCAGGCAGTTGACTCTAAGCGCGCGGAACTTGGGGCTGTGCAAAACCGTCTTGAATCAACTATCAGAAACCAATCTAACGTTTCTGAAAACGTAAGCGACGCGCGTAGCCGTATCCGTGATACTGACTTTGCAACCGAAACTGCAAACATGACTCAGCAGAGCATCATCCAGCAGGCTTCCCAGAGCATCTTAAGTCAGGCTAACCAACGTCCACAGCTGGCTTTAAGCCTCTTAGGCTAATGGAAAAGGATCGTTCTAAGAGTTAGAACGCAATTTAGAGAGAAAACAAGTTGGGTGGTTAAGTTTAATCACCCAGTTTTTTGGACTTTTACGGGGCTAGGCTGTTTTTTTGTAACCCCATGGTTTACTTTTAGCTCCAAGCCTTTGACTCTAGCAGGTGGATAAAACATGTATTGCCCAAGCATTACCATGCGCATATTCGCCATATGCCGTATACAGTAGGAGATTACGAACACATATGCACGAAGTATCATCTAAAACCTTATTTTAAAACCCGCTTACATATTATCTTTAAAAGTCTTTGATTTAAATGCTTGATTTGGCAAGCTAACCTTCCTTTACAAAGAGCACTTAACGGTTAATTTTTTGGTTTGGTTTAAAATTTCCTCATTCGTTACATGGCTAGAGCCGAGTGTAAGAACTCCAAATTTCGTATTAATTGCCCATTAGGGCGCGAAGTTTTTTCAGCGCTTTAAGCGCAAAGAACCATGACAACATAAAGCCTAAGATCCAACCAAATGGTCCATTAAACCAAATAATGGCAGCCCCCATTAAGCTTTCATCTTTAAGTAGATAAATGGAACCCACGCGGACACTTAGCACCGATACAGCGATAATCGTGGTTTTCCAGGCTAAGCCTAAGCCTTGTAACAGCCCTAGGATCGGAAAATACGAGGTCAAAATAATCATCCCTAAAGAAGTGGTTTCAATTTGTGAAGTGCAATAAGCCACCGCTTGCGGACTTAATCCAAAGATGCCAATGATTTCACTACAATATGCTCTAACGGTCAGGGAAAAAAATGTGGTCACCGCGATGGCAATTAATATAGTCTGCCACGCTCCTTTAATAACTCTATCTGGGCGTCTAGCGCCGATATTTTGTCCCACAAAACTCGCCTGACTAATCTGAAGCGACAAAGCGGGCATGGTAAAGAGCATTTCAATCTTTTGCGCCACCACAAATGACGCCGTCATCGCCGGACCAAAGGAATTAGCCGCTCTTTGAATACACGTAAAACTCGTGGTCACCACCATTTGTTGTAGCGCCATAGGCACCCCTATGTTAATGACATCGCGTGCTCTAGCTTTACTAAAAGTAAATTCTTTTAGCCGCCATTTAAATTCAGGGTACCGCTTAGTCATATAGAGCCAAGCCAACACACATGAAAACAATTGCGAAATAATGGTAGCAACTGCAGCACCCGTAACACCATACTTAAAGACGGCAATAAACAACCAATCAAGCCCGACATTTAGTAAGGATGACGCTAACAAAAAGTACAAAGAAGCTCGGCTATCACCAATCCCACGCAAGACGCCAGCAAAAATGTTATAAGCGAAGGAAAACACCATGCCTAAACATAGAATACGAAAGAAGAGCACCGCATCACTTTGCAAAATCTTAGGTAAATCAGTCACGTATTTAAAAAACGGAACACAACCAAAATATCCTAAAATTCCAGCAACCACGCCCAAGCCTAGCAATAAGAGAATTGACGTTGAGGCGTAATGTCTCATCTCTGCTGTTTGTTTTTCTCCAAACAAACGAGCAATTTTGACGCAAGCGCCAGCTGAAAGACCGTTAGCCACTGCTAGAAAGAAAAAATTAAGCACATTAGTGGCGCCTACCGCTGAAAGCGCTGCTTCACCTTCATAATTACCTAAAAACAGGCTGTCAGCCGTCATGTAGAGACACTGTAACAGTAAACCTAAATACACCGGTAAGGCAAAGGTGCAAATCCCCTTCCAAGGGGGCGACGTAATAAGATAACGATCTCGCATAATTAGCGGACTCCTTAAAAGCAGATCCAAGTCGCATAATTTTAAAATGAACTCCACCATCTGTCATAATTATTTTAGGACCAAATTATGAAAAAATGGCGGAATTTGCTGGTAAGAATGGCGTTTACGTACGTTTAAGGCCAGGTTGCTATGTTTGTGACGAGTTTTGAGGAAGACGGGCCTTAGAGCAGTTCTTCTAAAGCGTACAAGCTACTTTTAATTACCCGAAACAAACTAGAGAAATTTATTGGCCTTTATTTAACTATTGCTTACTACTCACTGCTTTACTACCCATTGCTTACCACCTATGTTCATTACCCATTACTTACACGTAAATAAAACCTATTTGGTTAATTTTTAAACACCTTAAGCAAAGCTTATAACTCATTATTATAAATTTTCTTTATAACTATATAACTTTGTAATGTTTCTTTTATCGCCCCTCCTAGATAAAAGGAAATAAACAAGACTAGGCCATTTTAGGCACATTTAACTCTTAAAATTTCTTTTCAGGCAAACTTCTTGCGACATATGAAACAAAACAATAGCGTGCTAAAAATATTCCCGTTAACAGTTTAAAAGAGCTCTAACTTGCTAAGAATGCGTGAAAAAAGATTTATTGGGTTACATTGTAAAAAACTATAGCATCAATGTTTAAAGACGGTTACCTAGTTCACACTTATACGCCTTCAAAGTGTTTTTCTATAATAATCCTATGAGCTAAAAGATATAATGCTCTAGTTAATTGTGCTGAAATTGCACTTTTAACAAGTAAATTATAACGGTAATAAGCGTTCAGTTAGAGCGTTTTCGCAGTAAAATATTTAAGGAAGATTAATGAACTTAAAGAAAAACACTTTAGCAGTGAGTATTCTTTCTGCTTTAATGGTTACCGCCTGCGGTGGTTCAGGTGGTGGTAATGGTGGCTCAAGTACCCCTGCTGATAATTGGGCTCAATCAACTGGTGAATTTGACACTGCCAAGATCCAAACAGTTATAAAAGTTGAAACCAAAGAAGGTTGTGATGTTAAAGCAGGAACTTTGATTGTTGATGATAGCAATTTCAACACTTACAATCTTTGGGCTTGGAACGACAATGGTAATCTCAACAAAGATGTTGAATGGCCAGGTGTAGATTTTACCGCAAACGTATTAAAATATTGTAACGATACCATCCACACTTACACGCCTACAACTTCCATGGAAGGCTACAGCGTTATCGTAAACGATGGCACCGCACAAACTGGTGATGGCAACGTATTTACTCCAGAAAAACCTTGCCTCAAAATTACCGACTTAAATGATAAAAAAGCAACAGGCTCTTTTGTATCAGCTACTGAGTGTGGTGTTACTGTTGGTGGCGATATCCAAGAAATCCCAAATGAAGTAATCATTTATAATGGTAATGACATTGTTTCTAATGGTGGCATAATTAAGATCGATGAAGTTGCGGGCGTAGACGAATCTGCATATACCACCTTATCTCTTACTCTTAGAGGGGATGGTCTTGATGAAAACGCAACTGGTAAATACTGGTTTGGCGATAATGTAGATAGCGCAGTATCATTTAAGAATGGTGAAAAGATCACTATCGGTAAAGATGTAAAGGTTGAAGATGGTGCCACTAAGGAAATTAAACTTAGTGTAGCTTATACTCCAGCTCAAAACAGCGAAGCAAGTGTTGCTGTTGCTACTGACGCTACCGTTGCCGATATAGTCAATGTGTATACCATTAAAAAGACTTTCAGCCTTAAGAATGAGGAATGCCGTTTAAACAAACAAGAACAGACTCTTGGTGCAACCTACACTAAGGAAAGCACCACCTTCCGTATTTGGTCACCAGATACAAGTGATGTTAAGGTTACTGTTGATGGCGTAACACACACATTAAATAAATCAAACTTAGATTGTTACACTAACGTATACGAAGTGAAGGTTGATGGTGATTTAGCTGGTAAGACCTATCAATTCACTATCGGTGGCGTTGACGCTCGTGACCCTTACGGCAAGATGACTGCCAAAGGTAGCAATACTGCTAATATCGTTATGGATATGAAAACTACCGAACCTGATGGTGGTTGGGCTGACAGACCTAAGTTAAAGAACAGAGAAGACACCATTGCTTACGAAGTTCACGTACGTGACTTTACCATCGACCCTACTTCTGGCGTAGACGATGATAAGAAAGGTCGTTACCTTGGTATGGTTCAACCTGGTACTACCTATGCCGATACCGGCGTTAAGACCGGTATTGAC
>OIYF01000777.1_pt1 | contig 10590 bp, 6 predicted proteins | sample 1587971 | NCBI WGS metagenome assembly OIYF01 (sample SAMN03283248) | human gut metagenome | biome: human-associated habitat; material: feces | host: Homo sapiens | place: Peru | collected 2012 | reverse complement strand
AAACATGAAGTCTGTTATTCTTTTGGGAATCAAACATTGCGGCAAGTCATCACAGTCGGTCCTTCTTGGAAAAAAACTTGACCTTGATACATACGATACTGACCAGGTTATTGTCGACATGACAGGCAAAAGCGCCAGAGAAATTTATACCGAGTCTGGGGAAGAAGCGTTCAAGACTGCTGAAGCTGCGGCATGTACGTTTGTTTCTGACAAAATTGCCGGCTGCGGAAGGAGCGCTGTTATTGCAACAGGCGGCGGCATTTGCATGAACCCGGCGGCTCTGCAAATTCTGCGGCCGCTCGGAACATTCGTTTTTTTATGCGCAAAAGAAGATATTGCTTCAGAAAGAATTGTCAGAGAAATAAAGATAGATGCCGAAGGTAATCTTTGCAACCTGCCTGCCTATATTGCCAAAAGAAATCCGCGCTCAGAAAAAGACGTGCGCGATATTTTCCATGAATTTTATATTGACCGGGACAGAATGTATTCGGGCATATCTGACATTAAGGTAATAATGGACAACGCACCCAAAGCAGTAAATGCCGACCGCATCATAGCCGCCCTGCAAAAACTGGAAGCACGGGTTTAGTTCCTCCCGGCGGCTTGTTCAGGAGGGGAACACCCTGTCTTTACAAACAGCGGCGGCAGGATGCTTGGTTTTGTTCAATTAATATTTGGCTTTTCCAAAAATGTGCTGCAAATCTGAAATGTCTTTTTCGTTTTGTTGATGTTCACTTTTTTGAAGTTCAATAATCATATCAAGTTTGAGTTCAAAAATTTTCTGCAAATGATTTAGTTAATTTGAAAAACCTGAATTAACCGTTTCATTTTAAGGAACAGTCTGGTAACGCTTTAGTTTACACACCACTTCCAAACCGGCAGCACTTCAATTTGCAGCCCGTTCTGTTCAATTTGCTGTTCATCTGCGTAGGTCAAAAGAAGAAGCTTTTTACAACCGGTTGCTTTGGAGGCATTTTCCAAACCGTTTAATTCACGCCGCAAAGTTTTTGAATTTGCAATATCGTAAGAAACCTGAATAAGACATTCAACTGATTTTCCTTTGCATAAAATAAAATCACATTCAGAGCGATTTTCATCATAATAATACACGTCATATTCAAGTGGCTTATAACGGCGCAGAAGTTCAATGTAAACGATTGATTCCAAACGCCAGCCAAGATTTTCTCCAGCAAAGGCATTTTCACGGTTGTTCATAAGAGCTACATCGACCGGGTAGGCTTTTTCTGCACGGACACGTATTTTACTTTTGTTTGAATATTTATGAAGACCCTGAATCAGATAAGCATTTTTGAGATACTGAACATAATTTTCTGCCGTGTGGGCTGACTTTAATTTAAATGTATTTTGCAGTTCAGCGTAGTTTATAGCACAAGGGACATTATTCAAAAGGTGGTCTGCAAGCTGTTCAAAGGCTGCCTTGTATTTTATTGAATATCGTTTTTCTATATCATTTTTCAAAATATTCCGGACAAGTGAATTTATATATGTCTGTTTTCGTTTTTCGGTAAGTAGTTCCGGAAAGCCTCCATCTTTCAAATAATCATCAAAAGTGGCTCGCAAAAATGCTCTGTTTTTTGTTGTAGTTGAGTTTGTATTTATTTTTTTGCAGGCACAATATTCAGCAAATGAAAATGGAAAAAGTTCTGTTTGCATATGACGGCCGGTTAAATGGGTTGCTAATTCTCCGCTTAAGAGTTTTGCGTTACTGCCGGTTATAAGGATATGCATTCCCTGACGAATCAAGCGGTTTACAAAGAGATACCATTCGCTGATATTCTGAATTTCGTCTATAAAAAGATGATTAAAATCACCATAGATTTTGTACAAAGTTTCAAGAACAAGATTTAGGTCTTCTGCTTTAAGATTGGAAAGACGTTCATCATCGAAGTTTACATAGCCAAAAAGAATTCCCCCTGATTTCAAAATATTTGTACACATTGTTGATTTTCCGCTTCGACGGACTCCAATAACAACCTGCGCAAGTGATGAATTCAAGTCTACAAGAGATTCTTCGCGTCGTTTGCAGAAATCAGTTTTTAACTTTAATGCAAATTCTTCTTTTTGTTCTGCAAGCGCTTCTTCTATTAATTTTTCTTCCATACTTAAAAACTGCACTATTCTGCAAAAAAAGTCAAGTTAAACTGCACTATTCTGCAAATTTTAGCACATTGTACTGCACTATTTTGCAAAAACTATGTAATTTTCACTGAAGATTTTTTATATTTCTTTTTCAACTTCCAATGTATCATTATCAAGTATTTTATCAAAGTTTTGAATTTCCTTAAAAGCAGACGTAATATATTTTGCATTTTCCAAATCCACTTCTAAAAATTCAGCAATTCTTTCTAAATAATCGTCTTGACAATGTAACTCCGGGAGAGTTCGGTGCGCTTTCAAGCAAGATCAGATTTCTGCCGCAAAGTAGAATCAACAGCCAGCTTATCATTGATGAACTTTGCAAGATAAGAGAATGGCTTTCAGCCGCAATTGAAGACGGCATAGAGATTCATGAACCGGAAGATTTGGACGAATATTCCGGCCAGTTTAAGCTGCGTCTGCCAAAAAGACTTCATAAAACACTTGCAGAAGATTCTAAAAAGGAAGGCGTTAGCATGAACCAGTACTGCGTATATCTTCTGGCAAAGAATTCTGCAGAAGAACATATCGTACTTTCAGCTGCTGCAAGATAAGTTTTCAATATTAAACCTCAGTTTAATTAACATTTTGAAGTTCCCCGGAAAACCTGCCGATATTTTAAAAAAGGTGCAATCAAAAATAGGACATGCCTTAATGATACTTAACGAAAAAAAGAAAAACTGACATCTCCTTTCAAGTCCTCAGCGAATCCCGTAATCTTGTCGTGTAGCAGGGGTTCAGGTGCTTGCGCATCATCTGCCAGCCGTCGGTGGTTACATAGACCGTAACAAAACGGGCTGCACTGCCCTGCTTGTATAACTTTTCTTCGGCAAGCTGGGTGTATTCGGCTGTGGCACATTCAAGTTCCTGCAAAGTCTTTACCTTGTGACCGAACATTCTTGAGCAGTTGATTACGTCCCGCTTGTATTTTATTTCACGTTCATGGATAATTATGCCGTTCAGTCTCTGACGGTTGCTTCCATATTCACAGTAAAATTGCTTTTTACAAGAGCGGGATCCATATGCTTTAACTGAAGCGCATTGCAGATTCCAAGCTGTTCAAGTTTGCGGCGGCTTGCCGCCCCTACACAGATTGGCATTTTTCGATTTCGGGAAGTTCAACTTTTAAAATAAAGTTATGCTTTAAGAAAACTTCAAATATTTCTTAAATTCCGGTATCTTAATGCACACATACATCAACTTTTCCAATTCCTGATATTACCATTTTTTTACTCCTGATAACTTATTAAATAAATCCTTTGTCACTCAGAATGTCTTGAATTACATCCTCAAGATTTTCTATATATCCAGGTTTACTGCGGTTTCGTGTATCAATAATTGAAAATCCTGTATTTGCATATTCTTCAATTGCAAGTTTAATTGACTTTCCAAGATTTTCATTATTTTGTGTTGCGGTTTCAAAATCTTTTTTCAAATTATCCGGATTAGTTTTATACATTTCCTGAAGGCTTAAACCAATCATTAATTTTAATGTTTTGCTACGATTCTTGAATACTTCAGTACCAAAAGGAGGATTTTTTGTCTTTTCGTGAATTGGAGTTCGCTTTCCGACAAATATTCCAAGAATAAAAGCCCATAAAAAGCGTTGCCAATCATATTTGAAGATAGCACGTTCGGCCTGCTTTTCTCCTTTTTCGACTTGATTGCAGAATTTTTTATACCATTCATCTTCAATATTGAATTTTGTTGAATCGCCCAAATCAATTACATCTTTCATCATAGTAATCATCCTATCCTTTGATTTTTTTATAAGTCGTATACTGGTCTGAAATATTTTCGGCTTTGGAAAGTGACAATTCGTAAGCAAGACCAACATTATCAGATTCTTTTATAAGTTTTCGGATTTCGTCATTCGTTTTGTTTTTTGTCGAAGTATCGTCTTTAATAATTATTATTGACTGTTCAAAGCAGTTTATCATTGTTTCAACTGTACTGAGTTTATTGTCACCACCTAAAGTAGAAACCGGAGCGTCTGTTACAAACGGATACTGCTGGTCAAACTGTTCCTGTGCAACAGTAAGAATTCCTGCAATAACAGCAAGCTGTATTGAAATACGGTTTCCCTGGTTAATGTTTCTGATTCTGAAACCCTGCTCATCTACCGTATAAATTTCTGATGTTGAAGTATCAATTTTTATATCTCCGACCAAAGCAGCATTTTCTTTTGTCATTTCTTTATAGTATTCATTTGCTCTTTTCTGAACTTCGTTGTAAGCAGTGTCATGAGCAAGTGCATAAAGTTTATTCATTGCATTTTTAAGTTTCTCTGCATAGATTGTCAGAATTTTATCCCGGTCATCAATATCATCATCATCAACTACAAGCATTTTGAATTCATGTTGTAATTTTTGTAATTCTTTATTTAAGACATTTATTGAACCTTCATTTTTTGATGCATCTGATTTTGCGTTTTCAAGAAGTTCAGAATAATGTCTTAGCGACTGTCTTACTTCATCTGCTTTCTTTTTCTTTTCTTCTGTATCTGCATTAATTTTTGTATTGTCCAAAATACCCTGCAGTTCTTCTTTTTCTTTAAACAGGCGAGTTTTCTTTTGTTCAAGCTGTCTTTTTCTTTCTAGAATGTTTTCCAGATTTTGAGGAATACGCTGAATATCTTCATTTGCATTTCCGAACGTAGAATTCAAATCTCTTAAATAACTTCCCAATTTGTCTGTATCACATTTCGGAAGTCTGCTTTTTGCATATTCACATCCGCTGGTTCCTTCATGCAAATCGGCACCACATATAGGACAAACTTTTGCATTCAGAGCTTTATTTATTTCTGCAGCAGAAATACTTGGAGGTACTTCTCCTTTTTCTTCAAGTTTAGAATAAAAGTCCTTGAATTCTTCAATTTTTCCTCTGATTTTATAGAAAACTGCATCTTCTGCTATATCTGATTTTTCTGAATTGGCTTCATTTAATTCAGACTTAATTCGCTTCATATTTTCTTCAAAAGTTTTTTTCTGCTTGAAATAATCTTCAAACTCTTTTAACTTGGATAATTCTTCTTCCAGTTTTTCTACTTTATCAGAATATTCCGCAACCTTTTTATCCGCTTCAGTTTTATTATACTCATATTCTTCAAGCTGCTGTTTTTTGGTTTCAATAGAAGACTGTAATTCATCCTGCTGTCGTTTTTGTTCTTTGTTTTTATTTTGTTTTCTTGCAATTCTGTTATGGACTGTTCCTACATAACTTTCTGCAAGATCTTTTGCGTCTTCAAATACAGACAAACGTGCAATCTCTTTTACAGCTCGTGAAAAGTTTCCGCCTTTCTGCAACTGCATAATTCTGTTGGCAGATTCACCCTGAAACAAAAAGAAATCCTTTATTGACGGAGCAAAATAAATTGAAAGTCTGTCTTCAGCAGCTTCACCTACATCATTTGATATTAGCTGACCGTCAAGTTTATCCAATTCTGTTACAGAAAAATTATTAGTTGCATAAACATACTTTTCTTCATTCTTTTTGAAATCTATACTTCGTTCTACAGTTATATAAGATGTTTGATTATCAATAAGAAGAGAAACGGCAACTTTTAGGGAATCATCATTTGCTGCCAACGCTTCATTCAATTTATGATTGTTTACCACAAATGTAGAAATTTCTTTTATATCAGAAATCCATTTTCCGTTTGTTCCGTCAGAAGTAGAATCTGTAAGAAAGACACGGCTATATAATGCAAAATTTATTGCATCAAAAAGTTTTGATTTACCGGTATTATTCTGCCCGATAAAAATTGTCGTTGTCGGTGCAAACTCTATTTCATTTTCATCGTAGTATGAAAGAAAGTTTGTAATTTTAATATTCTTGAATTCCATTAGTCATCTTCTCCTATATTATCAATGTCAATAAGACCGGCATCTATTGAATTATCAATTTCTGTATCCAACGCACTTATTATTGTCTGCTTAAGATTAGTTTTGCTTTGCCGTGTAAAAACCTGGTTAAGCAAAACATCAACAAGTCTTCGAGTAACTTTATCTTCTTCTTTCAAAGCTGTTTTTACAATTTTTGGTAAGCTGTTTTCCAAAGATCCCATATAAAATCCTCCTTAGAGATATTCCTTCAATTTATTTTCTATTTCTGAATAATTGTCTGCGGTAACTGCAAAATCCATTGCACGCTTAATTTCATTTGTGGTTATAGATGATGCATATTTGTAATTTTTGTCTGAAGGAATGACAATAAAATCAAAAACTTCGGCTTTAGTCTTGCCGGGAGATTTTCTTAATACACGGCCACGACGCTGAATAAATTCTCTTTCAGAAGTACTGCTTGCAATAAAGAAAGCCCGTCTTGCAGCCGGAATATCAATTCCTTCATTCAATCTTTGTTTTGCAAAAAGAATATCTATGGAACCGTTTGTAAAATCATCAATTATTTTTTTCTTAGTTCCCTGAATATATTCATTCATTCTTATAATTTTTCCTTTTGAAGCTAATGCTGACCATAAAGAATTTTTGTAGACTTCAAGATAATCTTTACCGTTTTCATCTTTACCGGCAGGACAAAAAATTATTGTTTTATCTTTATATTTTAAAATTTCTTTGCTCATAACTTCTACAAAACGCTCAAGTTTCCCTGTTGCTCTTTCGATTATTCTGTGCCGGTTAATTAAAAGATTCTGCAATATTTCTTCATCTTCTTTTTTTGGATGATTTGAATTGTTAATGTACATCGACAGTTTGGTTATTTGTTCTGATAACTCTGAATAGCAGTCTGTTTCATCATCATTAAGGGGAACAAGAATTGGATTATAAACATAATGGCACAACATATCTGCTTCAATTGCATCTTTAATACTGAAAACAAACGGTTTTTGAGAAGGACAGAAATAGTCATAAACAGCAGCTGTTCCCTTGTCATCATAAGCACGTTTTGGAGTCGCAGAAAGTCCCAGCCTGTAAATTATATTTTGTGGAAGTTTTTTTGAATAAGTAGAAGCACCAAACTTATGAACTTCATCAGCAATTATCAAAGAATCTTTGGGTTTTAAAAGAGCAAGTATTTTTTTATCATTAATGGAAAATGAATCATAAGTTGTGATCAACACTACTTTTCTTGACTCTTTATTCAGCATTGACAAAACATTAAGTTCTGAAAGTTTTTCTTTCCAGTCAAGACCTGAACGGATAGTAATTATTTCTCCATGAAAATACTTTTGTACATCTTCTTCCCACTGGTCAACCAAATCTTTTAAGGGAACAATTATCAAAATTGTATTCAGTTTTATATGATTGGAAAGTTCATTTGCTGCAAATAAAGAAGTTAAAGTTTTACCGGTTCCTGTTGCCATCGCAAACAAACATTGAAAGTTATCTTCACAAAATTTTTCTACAGCCTTTTGCTGATAAGGTCTTGGAGATTTTCCGTCATTGAAATTGAAAAAGTTTTTTGTATTTTCTTCAATTTCGTCTTGTGCTATCTTAAGCTCCTCATTTCCTTCAAGATTTGTATGGCAGATTTTATATTCAGTCTTTTTTCTGTCTTCTTTATCCAAACTTTCAAGTTTTTCTGTTATTTCGTTTACATTCAAATCTTTTGTTTTATACTTGTCCAAAATCTTTTTTGTAACAGATGGGAATTCTACGACTTTCAGATTTTTTTCTGTGTTATTCCAGATATTGTCAAATGCTTTTATTTTTAACTCGACACGGCTTTTATCTTCTGATAGCCAACTGCAGTATACATTTATGCTTTCGTAGTTATAGCACATTGCAGTTTTTGATTCGTTCATACTTCCGTCGAATGCAATTTTATTTCTTTCAAAGTCTTCAAACACACCGAGCTTCTCGTGATATATTCCTACAAGGTTTCCATTATCTTTGAAAGCAATTTTTATTGACAGAATATCTTTGGCAATCAAATTTGCAAGAAGATTCAATCTTTCGTTTGAAAAATAATTCTCTTCTTTAGTTTCCAATTCACCGAGCAAACGCTTTTCGATTATTTCTGATTTTTTATCATAACCGATTTTTATTGCTTCAATGTCTTCTTCGCTTAATTTTGGGGAAGCGACAATTTGAATTTTGCCGCCATTTTTTACAAGGCTCGAAATACCTTTTGTAATTATTTCAAGAGAAGTCGAAGAAAAAAATCCAACCGAGCGTTTATAAATTTTTGAACACGCAAGAACCGGCGCAAAGAACTCATTTGCAACATCATGCTGGGGAGAACGGTATTCTTTTTGAAGCTGGAGTGACGGAAAGGGCATGATATTAACCTATTAAATCCTTTGTATGGGATTTTATATCTCCCTGTATTGCATCAAATCTATTTGATAAAAATTCTTTAACAAATCCTAGTTTTTCATTTTCAGTTTTATTTGCTTTTATATATTCATCTAATTTTGCTTCCGAAAACTCGCTTGGTATTTTTAAATCACTTTTTGCTTGATTAGTAATTTTTCTAGCATAATCTGGTAAATCATCACTAGAAATAGCTATATTCGATTCTTTCGTAATATAAACAAAGTTTAATGGGGAATTACAAATATTTTCATCATCGCCTCTTAATTCTTCGGTATTTTCACCGAATTTTTTTTGAGTTCCTAATGGAATAATATGATGAGCTTCTAATTTTTCAGATACTTCAGAAAAAACATTTATTTTAATATTTTCATTAAACATATCTGTGTATGTTTTTGATAAAAAATATTGACAAATAAAATGTCTCAATGGAATCTTGGGAGTTCTATCATATGCAGTCTTTTCCATAAGCAACAATGATTTATCAGAAAAGTTATTCGCATTTAATACAGAATTTCTCAAATCATCTAACCAACTTAAATTTGTGTTTTTCCTTAGTAAATAATTTGTAATTAATTTTAAGTTTTTTATCGTTTGTGGATTTTGATCACTGTCAAATTCACCAGAAAAAATTGAGCACCAATACCAAGATTCAAGAAAATTATGAACTTTTTTATCATTGAACCAATCATCATTCATAAAAATGGTAGCCACTAGTGTGAGCATCAATGAATAATTTATTTCATTGATTGATCTTATTCCACAACGAGTTTGAAAGAAGAAAAAAGCTCTATCCAAAGCATTACATATATTTTCACATTGATTATTAATATATGCTGAATCTAAATTTAAGATACAATCTCTTTTCATGTGATCATTTTTAGCTGCATTAAAATCAAAATCTTTATTATATGAGCATAATGCAGCAACATTTAAGAAAGCATCTGTATATTTAGTAGAAATCTCATTTTTATTTGAATCGTAAGCTCCAACCTGATAACTTGCATTGTATCCATTATGGCTGTTTATGAAAGTTGTAATTATATTTACCATTTTTTCTGGTACAACATCTAAATTATATTTTTTTGATGTTTTTATATTATTCACCAAACGCTTAAAAAAGTTTTGTTTACTTTCTTTTGCTACTTTCGCCATAATTAAATCAAAAGTATTAAGACTCACTCCACCCCTGTTTAAGTTTTCATAGATATCAATAGCTCGAGCTCTATTGGTTTCTGTAACTATGATTTGATTTAATCTTGCTTGACTGATACATGTATTCAGGTAAGACTTTATATTTCTTGCCCACGAACGACTTTTTGATTCTAATTCTGTATTTAATTTATTTGAATCTAAAATGATTTTTTCTATTTTTGATTCTTCAAAAATTTCAATTAAAAAATTTTTCTTTTCTGCATCTGTTTTTGATTTTCCATATGATAATGAAATTTCATCTTTAATTTTTTTTGCAATATCTTCAATAATTATTTCAAATCTATCTCCTATTAAATTCTTATTATCTCCAGTAGGACATAATAAGAATAATGGTATTAGATAACCTGTTTCATTAGACAAACAAAATGTGTCTAACTCTGTTGATAAACTAATATTTGGATTATACGGTGTTTTATCATTCGCTGTAAAATTTAAGCATTCTATAAATGGTTTAATATCTCCAGTTAAAAAAGTTGGATCTTCAGAATCAGGATTTTGAATCGGAAAAGAAAATCTTTTAAGCCCAAAAAGATCATTTTCTTTATCAATATTTATCCATTTTGGAATTCTTAAAAAGAATCGCTTTTTTAATCCTTGCTGACTAATTAAATCTGTTAATTTTTCTGTCTGTTCATAAATTACATTTGAAAAAACATTTGCCAGAACTGTTAATCGTTGTTGTCCATCTAATAAAAAATCAATTACTTTATCTGAATCAGAAATTGTAGCATCTAATTTAGAACCAATTCTTTTACATGCATATTCATCAGATTTAGATTGTAATAATAGAATACTTCCTATCGGCATCCGGGATAAAACAGAACATACAACGCCTTTTTGTTTATCTTCATCTTTCCATTTAAACTCCCTTTGAAAATCTGGAAGCAAATTATCTTCGTTTTCAATTTTTCGAACAATTTCCTTAAAATCAGAGCCATTCTTT
>OIYF01000773.1_pt1 | contig 10647 bp, 8 predicted proteins | sample 1587971 | NCBI WGS metagenome assembly OIYF01 (sample SAMN03283248) | human gut metagenome | biome: human-associated habitat; material: feces | host: Homo sapiens | place: Peru | collected 2012 | reverse complement strand
CGATGGGTCAGGCTTAAATTGGCTGCCATGAACCTGAAAAAGCTGGCAAATTGGAGTGGGGAGCACTCCATTTTTGCTTGCTTTTTCTCCCTGTTTCCCCAATTTTCGAGGAAAACCCATGCTCTCGCTCCTTGAAAGCATGGGTTCTTTGACAGGCTGAAAATAAAGGAGAGCAGCCTTCCGCTACTCCTGATAGGGGTACCTTGAAGCGTGTCCTCGGATTAGGCAGGCAGTGCAATTGTACTGTCTGCCTTTTCTGTTGTCTCTCCGCATAGAAGCATATCGTCTGTCTCGTTGAGGTTGAAGTCCCGAAAACAGATGTGGATCTTCTGCGGTGCGTGCTTGGAGTATTTGACCTCTTTCTCATACACGATGATTTTCGCCACAAAGGTGCGGAGCAGTTCCGGGGTCAGTTCCGTCATGTCGGTGAACTTTCTGGCCTTGGCGATGAAGTTCTTGGCGTTGGCCATGCTACTGCGTAGTTTCTCCAGGCGCTCCTCCGTGGCAGGGATGGCTTCGGCCAGCTGCGCTTTCTCCTTGGAGTATGCCTCAGACAGCAAACGGAACTGCTCATTGCTCACCCGTCCCAAGGCGCTGTCCTCATACATCCGCTTGAACACTACATCCAGTTCGCCATCCCGTTTCCGCATCGTGGACAATTCCCGTTCCAACCCCCGGATCTCCTTTGCCACCTCAGTAGATTGCTTTTGCTGAATATATGCGGCGAACCGCTCCGGGTCGCTCCTGGCAAACTCTGTAGCTCTGCGGATTGTTTCCAGCACGATTTCCTTCAGTGCCACTTCCCGGATATAGTGAGCGCTACACACTTCTGCCCCGTCCTTCTTGTAGGTGCGGCAGGTGAAATGATTCTGTTCCGGCTTCATGGTGTGCGCCCGGTGCAATACCATGGGCTTACCGCAGTCCGCACAATACACCAATCCAGAGAACATATTCTGCTCATCCATATTCGTGCGGCGGCGCTTATGAGATCGCACCTCCTGTACGATATCCCAGGTTTCCTGATCCACCAGCTCTTCATGAGTATTCTCAAAGATAAGCCACTCTGATTTGGGGCGTTCACATCGTTTTTTGTCCTTGTAGGACTTGGTGCTGTAGCGAAGGTTGACCGTGTGCCCAAGGTAGACCATGTTCTGAAGCATATCCGCCACCATGTCGCCAGTCCAGTTGTAGGGCCGCTCTGCATTCAGCCCGGAATGGGATGTGCCGAATTTCGTATAGGCGTACATGGATGGACTGTAGATGCATTCTTTCTTGAGCTGCTTTGCAATCTGGGCTGGTCCCATTCCGCCGGCGCACATGGCGAAGATGCGTTTGACGACAGCCGCCGCCTCCTCATCCACCAACAGAGGAGAGTCCTTGGTTGCACCCTTGCGGTAGCCGTAAGGAGCTCGTGTCCCCACCCGGATTCCCCGCTGTGCCTTGGCGTTCACTACATTCCGCACCTTGCGGCTGCAGTCCCGCACGTGCCACTCATTGAACAAATTCTTGAAAGGCATCAGCTCGTTGCTGTTTTCATACTTGGTGTCAACATTGTCGTTGACAGCGATGTAGCGCACATCATTGGAAGGGAATATCTCCTCGATATAAAGACCGGTGTGCAGTTGGTTTCTTCCAAGGCGGGAAAGATCCTTTGTGATGATGACGGCGATGTCGCCGTTGCTCATGTCATCCATCATCTGTTCAAAGGCTGGGCGATTGAAATTCGCGCCGGAATAGCCATCGTCCACATAAAATCTGGTGTTCTGGAACCCATTCTCATCGGCGTACTTTTGCAGGATAAGTTTTTGGTTCTGGATACTGTTGGAGTCGCCCTCCAGATTATCATCTCGGGACAGACGGCAATAGAGCGCCGTGATCTTTTGGTTTGGCTGTAACATATTGACCTCCTTCATAAAATGCCAAACCGATTGAGAGATTGCAACCATACAATACCCTCAATCGGTTTGTTTGTCTATGCGAACCTGTTTTTCAGGCGGAAATATTTTTTGCGTCCTGCTCCAGGTCGATGACCTGTTTCATAAGATCGACCGTAGATTGCGTTCCTCCGAAACTGAATTCCGCGAACACAATGTACTCTCTGCCGCATACATGCTGTCGGCGGCTTTTTATAATCTTGCCGTCCCTTTCTTCCACTGCGGTATCCCGCACTGCCTTGGCAGAGGGAATATCCTCATCTCCATGCTTTTCTTCACTGTAGGAGCGGGGACGCTCATTGTATTTGAATTTATACGCCATATCGTTCCTTTCCCCTGACGCTACAGTCAGGCAACAAAAATAGCAGACCGTTACATGGTCTGCTGCTGTGTTTGTTCTGCCTGCTGATCTTCGGTCCACTGCTGTTCTGTAGATGATTGCTCATCCTGTGTGAGCACCATGGCTACGCCGGCCACCAGTCCGATGACAGCGCCGATATTTTTGGCTTCCTGTTCTGCCTGGATACGGCGGTAACGTTCCTCGACATCTTCGTTACCATCATCCAGTAACGCTCCAGTTACCGCCAGACCATACAGTCCAGCGTGGAGCGGCTTCATAGAAACAGGTTGCGGATGTTGCTGACCACTGTCGCTGTGCCATACCCCATCCCCAGCAGTGCCGCCACGATGAGCAGTACCAGTACGATCCATTTGGCCACTACGATCAGGTCGAAGTCCGGAAGCCAGTCCAGCCATTTGCAGGAATGCTTTTCTTTCTTCTTCCCAGCCTGTTCCAGCAGAGTGGTCATCTCCGTCAACGATTTCTGGATCTCCGCCATGCTGTTCTGCACCGCTGTCAGGTCTGTGTGTGATCTCAGGTTCGGAAGATACTCCCGCATTCCACGCACTTCCAACCCGATGTCTTCTGTGTCAGCATCGTCAGAGCCTCCGGCAGCGGACACTGGATGACAATGGGCGTGATCGGTGAACTCGACTCCCGCGCTGTCGGCTGCGGTGAAGGCTCGGGCCGGTTCAGGGCCATGAGCTCGTCCATAGATAATTTCTTCTCTGATCCTGAATTCATATTCCATGTTCTCCTTTAGATATTTGTCACCGAACAGCAAACGGTCCCGACACTGCCAGCCACTCGGCGTGGTATAGGTGATATTCTTTCGGGACTTTTCCCAGCGAACCTTGTAGCCCTCGCTCTCCATCAGCGCAATGAACTCCTCGCGGTTGGAAGCGTGGCGCATACAGTCATTGATGATATTCATGAGCTGCAGCTTCTTGCTCTGACCACGGGCCGCCGTGTGATACTCTCCGATGGTCATAGTCTTTGTTTTCTGCTTTTGTTCCCTGGGTTGAAATACAGGAAGTGAAAACTCCTTGCAGACCATGTCGTTGCGTTGCCGCAGTTCCTGGAGCTGCTCCTTTGCGATATGCAGTTTCCGTCCGGTATCGAAATTGACCGAGTTGATGAGGAAGTGGGAATGGATGTGCTCACGGTCTGTGTGGGTGCAGACCAGAACTTCGTATCCCTCATAGTACTTGGCCAGCTTCAGCGCGGCCGCGTGAGCGGTGACCGGGTCGACTGCTTCGCCTTTCGGGAAGCTCTGTACCATGTGATAGAACAGTACACCGTCCGTCTTGTGGTAGAGCCGCTTGGTGGTCATGAAATCCGCGTAGACAGATTCCGGCTGACAGTTGATACCTGTGACCAACTGCTGCCCCTCGAACTCGGTCTTTTTATCCTGCATGGTATACCGCATCACGGCGCTCATGCATCCGGTGGTCTGGCCCCGCTTGTAGTTTGTGAAGCTGATGATAGCCATAGCTTACCAGCGCTTTCGTTCAAGGATCATCCGAACGGCACCACAGAGTTCAGAGAACGCCCGACATACGCTTTCCAGATCGATCACGGTCACTCGTCCCATGTGCGCCAGGGTGACGAGCTGGTTCAGATTTCTGCCGATGGACTTCAGCTCCTTCAGCACTTCTTTCAGGCCGTCGATGACCACCACCTGCTTTCCCAGACAGCAGGCAGTGACGTAGTCGCTCATGGACATCCCGGACTGCTTCGCCAACTCCTTGATGGCCTCCCGGTCTGTGGACGCCATGCGGGTGCTGAATTTAACATCTTTTTTCATGTCGTTTCCTCCAAATCGTAGATAAAGTGGGCCCGGGCTTCTGCCCGGAATTCATGCGGAAGTCGGGCAGCGGCGTTGCCGCAGACCAGACAAACGCGATGCTGGCCACCTCCAAGGAGGTGATTTCCCTGCACCGAACACCCGCGCTCCGCTTTCGGCCACAAATGGCCACAAACGGCGTTTCTTTTTCCCTGCGGGTGTTTACTCGCCATGCCCGGCAATCTCCCGCAAATCGCCGCACAGCGCCCCAACAGGGTCAACAGGGGCGACCACAGGTACACCCTGGGCATCGTCACTTTCGGCACGGCGCAGCTCGATGAGCCGCTTCCCGTTGCTGCGGCGCACCATACCGAAAATTCCGATTTTGCTTAGCGCGTCAAGGCTTTGCAGGATCAGGCGGGACACTTTCTTAGGCGAGATACGCTCCATACCGACAGGGTCGATTTTTTCAGACAGCTCTGTGGGAGTGCCGATAAATTTCGTACGGTCGCGCATCAGTTCAGAGACCAGATAGGTGATCCGGTCGCCCAGTAGCTCCGGCTGCGTTCTGCTGTCTGCTACCATCTCCCACACGTTTTCAACGTTGCGTTCCAGAGACAACTCCCGGTATTCAATGTCACGACCGATGCAGGAGAGCTTCGCCTTACCGCTGCCGCGCCGATCTTCCACCAGAGTAAAACTGGAATCCACCGCCCCGCTGATGGCTGTCGTACCGGAGATACGGTTGAACACATCATCGGCAGTTTCCTTTCGCAGATGATGGATCAGCAGGATGGCGATGCCGTGCTTGTCCGCCAGCCGCTTCAGCACGGACAGGTCCCGGTAGTCATTGGCGTAGGTGGCATCGTGGACGGGGCGGACCATCTGCAGCGTATCGACGAGGACCAGAACAGTATCCGGGTGAGCTACGAGGAAGCCCTCCACCTGCTCCTCCAGCCCCTGGCCGATGGGAGCGCACTCCGTACAGAAATGGACGCTGTCCGGCGCGTCCTCTGTGATCTCGAAGAGGCGGTTCTGGATGCGAAGGACGGAGTCCTCCAGGCAGAGATAGAGGGTGGTGCCCTGCTTCACGCTCATTCCCCAGACCGGTTCTCCCTTGGCCACCGTCACCGCCAGCCACAGGGCCAGCCAGGACTTGCCCACCTTGGGTGAACCCGCCAGGATATGCAGACCCTGAGAGATCAGCGTGTCCACCACAAAATTGGGCGGCTCCAGCGGACGGTCCATCAGCGTCCTACCGTCCACCGTGACCAGAGGACGGTCCATTTTGTTGCTCATAGTCAGTACCTCCAATTCAAAATATCTGAATACAAAAATCTCCCACCTCGAAAGAAGTGGGAGTAGTATTCTTTTAGAGGAGCAGTGCCCACAGGACTTTTGAGCATCCCCTTGCCCCTCTGCTTGTATTGTGGTGGAAAAGATGGTATCCTGATAAAAAGCATGGACAGATTAAAAATCAAGTAGGACAAATTATTGCAGAGGAGGGGGCCAGCGGAAATGGAGGGGAGCATCATATTCTATACCTACGGCAGCACCTTGGAGCTGAACGGGCAGCAGTTTGAGGCAGGCAGGCTGACCGAAGATCTGCTGAATCTATCACCGGATGACTACCACCCCCTGCACGAACGGATGGTGCGCATCCGTACCCTTATGGACATCTACGAGTATGTCCGCAAGAGTGAACTTTGGTGGAAACTGAATGATGAGATGGAGCAGCTCTGTCAGGAACTTCGCCGATATACTGTGTTCCGCTTGCTACCGGACGATTGCTATGACGCTTTCTTTTCGGTGATACGGGAGATCACAGGACAGTTCAGCTTGTTTCCTCCCGAGGAGCACAGCCTTTCAGAGGATGATCAGACAAAACTTCTCAGCGCCTCAGCGGAAGAATTCCTCCAGAGCGATGATGGGGACAGCGATCCTGAAATCTCCTTGGGACTGCTGGATCTGTTTCGTCGCAGAGAGGGCAGCGAGGAAAAGGGCGAGTTGTTTTATTACGAGATGTTTCGCCTCCTGGGAGCGTGCGAAGATACCTGGAGTGCCTACAAGAAATACATCGACCGCTACATGATGTATCTTCACGACATCCGTGCCTTTGTTCCTACCATCCGGAATTTCATCAAGTTTATCCTCTCCACACTCACGACCAATGGGCCGGAAAGTTATGCGGCAGCGCTCTATGGTTTCTATAACGATGATCGCATCGCAGAGAAGCTGATCGTCAACCCCATCACTTACCACGGGGACTGCTACAGGAGACACGATGAATATATGCTCTCCTATGTCCCGCGGGAGCTGCCGGACGGCTCCATGGCCATCTGTCAGGAGCATGTGACGGACAGCTTACAGGCGCTGATGAAGGCAGACTATATGCTGGCCCTGAATAGCGGACACAACATCCGCCGCTGCATCATCTGCGGGAAATACTTCATGCTGAAGAGCGGCGTCCACGCTTTGTACTGCGAAGGGGCCTGTCCCCACGCTCCTGGCTACACCTGTCGGCAATTTGGCACGGTGGAAGTTCAAAAGGAACTGGCAAAGAACAACCCCAAGGTGAAGGCCAAGCTGACTGCCTTTTCCAGGATCACGAAGGATATGCAGCGGGGAGCTATCTCTCAGGAGGATGCCAGAAGAGCCAAGGATCATGTGCGAGACCGGCTCTACGATGCGCTGCGCAGCCCGGATATCTCTGTTGAGGAGTTTTCTGAACAAATATCTACTGCGCAAGTGTATGAATATTGCCGCATCACCAGAGTGAGCAAGCCCCGAGGGCGTCCACCGAAAGCAAAGGCGGGTGGGACCCATGACCAATGAGGAATTGGTCCGCCGATATTACGGCGGTGATGAGCGCGCGCTGGAGGAGTTGTACCGCAGGAATCTCGGGCTGATCCGGCGCATCGCCCGGGAGACTGCCAGAGAGTTCAACTGTCTGCATATGGACAGGGAAAGACCGGGAGAGTTGTCCGGCTATACGAAAACGATTCTGGAGGATCTTTGCGGCGAGGGTGCGTTGGAATTTCTGACACGGGTCCAGAGCAGAGAATACGATGAGAGCCGTGCTGTGCTTGCCACCTACCTGTACCCACATCTGAAAGGCCGGATGACCCGTTGGCTGGAGCAACATATCGGAAATCTTTCTCTGAGCAAGCACGAGATGGATGCTGTCCGGCAGGCACAAAGGCTATATCATTCAGGTCAGTTCAGCATCGAAGAGATCGCGGAGAAAATGGATGTCCTTCTGGAACAGGCTGTCAAGCACATCCGTTACAACACCCATTTTGTTGGTGTCAATGATCTTATCCCTGGGAGCTATGACGGTGATCCCTTTGAGCGGCTGATGCCTGGGAATCTCTCTGTTTCTGCGGAGCAGGTCGTGTATCGAAAAGTCTGCATTGAGCTGCTGCAGGAACTATTTGATGCTCTCCCGAAGAAGGACAGGGACATCCTCGGAAAATTCTACGGCGTATTCGGATTTGAAAAAACTTCGCTGAAGGAAATCGGCATGTACCACATGATGAAGGAGTCCGCCGTGGAAAAGGCAAAGGAGCGTGCTGTCACAAAGCTGAAAAAAGCCTATCCGGGTAGCAGGCTGCAGATCTGGAGGAATGTTCATCGTATGATACGCAGACCGATCCTGCCAGCGAAGGATGACAGAGCACTGCGGCGCAGCTTCACGACTTCGACCCTACGAAATCAGGAGTCTGGAAGATCGTAGTTTCGATACAGTCTGGTGAGAATTTTGCGCAGACAGGAGACCGCAACAGTCCCCTTTAGGACATGTTTAGGAAAAATCAAGAGTCATACTCGCTTTTTTATACGTTCCGTGCTATAATGCAGAAAAACACGAAAGGCCGGCAACTATGGCTACACATATTTTAGTCGTCGATGACGAGACTGCGATCGCAGATCTGGTGGATGTCTATCTGAAAAACGAAGGCTTCACCATCCACAAATTCTATAATGCCTCCGACGCCCTGGCTTGTGTGCGGACGACACGCTTGAATCTGGCGGTGCTGGATGTGATGCTGCCGGACATGGACGGCTTTACCCTCTGCCAGCGCATCCGGGAGGACCACCTGTTCCCCATCATCATGCTCACCGCAAAGGTGGAGGATATGGACAAGATCATGGGGCTGACCTTGGGAGCGGACGACTACATCACCAAGCCCTTCAATCCTCTGGAACTGGTGGCCCGGGTCAAGACTCAGCTGCGCCGCTACACCCGGTACAACCCCAGGGAGGGGACAGTCCAGGAGGTCACCGAATACGACTTTCGAGGCCTTCAGATCTCCAAGGCCACTCACAAGTGCGTCCTGTTCGGCGAGGAACTGGCCCTGACGCCCTTGGAATTCTCCATTCTCTGGTATCTATGTGAGCACCGGGGGAATGTGGTGTCCAGCGAGGAACTGTTTGAACATGTTTGGGGCGAGGCGTTTATGGACAGCAACAACACCGTCATGAGTCACATCGCCCGGCTACGGGAAAAGATGCACGAGCCCAGCCGAAAGCCCAAATTCATCAAGACCGTTTGGGGGGTGGGGTACACCATTGAGTAAGAAAGGAAATACCCGCAGCCGCCGGAGGTCTTTGCGCATCTGGGGCGGCTACCTGCTGGTCCTCATGGCTTGGGTGGTCGCAGTGATGGCCTTGGCATTCCTGGGCTCCATCATCTGCGCCAGCATCACCTGGCAGCCCTCGCCGCTCTACGACTTCCTGAATTGGGTTCGAGACTACATCGTTCTGGTCTGCATCGTCACAGTGCTGGCGGGCTGGGTGGTCATCAGCTTCTATTTTATCTCCAAGCCCATCAAGCAGCTGGACGTGGTGGCCAATGCGGCAGAGCAATTATCCCGCCCCAGTGAGGAGCCCATCCAGCTGCCGGATTCCCTGGAGGACATCTCCATCCAGCTGAATCTGGCCCGGGAGCAGGCTCTCCGGGACGCCCGGGCAGCCCGGGAGGCAGAACAGCGGAAAAACGACCTAATCGTCTATCTGGCCCACGACCTGAAAACGCCCCTGACCAGCGTCATCGGCTACCTGACCCTCCTGCGGGATGAGCCTCAGATCTCCCCGGAGATCCGGGCCAGGTACACCGGCATCGCCCTGGAGAAGGCGGAGCGGCTGGAGGACCTCATCAACGAGTTCTTCGACATCACCCGCTTCAACCTCTCTCGCCTGGAGCTGGAGCGGCAGAGCGTGGACCTGACGCGGATGCTGGAGCAGGTCGCCAGCGAATTCCGCCCCATTTTCGCAGAATCGGGGCTGTCATGCAGCCTGGATCTGCCGCCCAAGCTGCACTATTCCTGTGACCCGGATAAGCTGGCAAGGGTCTTTGATAATCTCCTGCGCAACGCGTCTTATTATAGCCTGCCGGACAGCACGGTGGAAATTGCCGGACGGATAGAGGCCGGGAAAATCGTACTCACCTTCTCCAATGCGGGAAAGAACATCCCCCAGGAGAAATTGGACCGGATCTTTGAACAGTTCTTCCGTCTGGACAGCTCCCGCGCCACCCGGACAGGTGGTGCGGGCCTTGGCTTAGCCATCGCCAAGGAGATCGTGGAGCTCCACGGCGGGACCATTCGGGCGGACAGCACCGAGGATCGGATCACCTTCACCATCTGTCTTCCGTCAGACCATTCAGAAGCGCCGTAAGAAAATCACAAGAATTTCGCAGAAAACTTGCAAGGCATCCGTTGGTAGATAGACAAGTATGAAACGCCTGGTTCTGGTACCATTTCAGTATCAGAACCAGGCGCTTTATTTTGATTAGGAGGTCTTATCCCATGAAAACCATTCTCGTTCTCTTCGGCGGATGCTCCACGGAGTACGAAGTTTCTCTCCATTCCGCCTATGCGGTGCTGTCCCACATGGACCCCGCCCGCTATACTCCTTTGGCTGTGGGCATCACACGGGAGGGGCAGTGGCTCTGCTATACCGGCGACCTCTCCCGGCTGGAGGACGGTACTTGGCAGCAGGCGGCAGACTGTATCCCCTGCACCCCGCTGGTGGAACGGGAGGCCCACGCTTTACTACTGCTGGACGGCTCCGGCCGCCGTCTCCTCTTTGACGCGGTATTCCCAGTCCTCCACGGCAAGAACGGCGAGGACGGTACGGTACAGGGACTCTTTGAACTGGCCGGGGTCCCGGTCATCGGCTGCGGGACATTGTCCAGCGCCTTGTGCATGGACAAGGACCGGGCCCACCAGCTGGCGGCCCTGGCCGGCATCCGGGTCCCCCGGAGCCACGTCTTTCATTCCAGCGATGATTTCAGCCGGATCGCCCAGGCAGCGGAGGAACTGGGATACCCGGTGTTTGTCAAGCCGGTCCGGGCCGGTTCCTCCTTCGGTATCACCAAAGTCTCCGGGCCGGAAGAGCTGCCCGCCGCCATGGAGGAGGCATTCCGCCACGACAGCGCCGTGATCCTGGAGGAGACGATCCCCGGCTTTGAGGTGGGCTGCGCGGTCATGGGCAACGAGGAACTGACCGTGGGTCTGGTGGACGAGATTGCGCTGTCGGAGGGCTTTTTCAACTATGAGGAGAAGTACACCTTAAAGACCTCCGCC
>OIYF01000767.1_pt1 | contig 10718 bp, 9 predicted proteins | sample 1587971 | NCBI WGS metagenome assembly OIYF01 (sample SAMN03283248) | human gut metagenome | biome: human-associated habitat; material: feces | host: Homo sapiens | place: Peru | collected 2012 | reverse complement strand
AGCGGTTTGAGCACCGAGTAGGGCGGTTGGTACATCCCCTGTACCCTGAGGGGAAAGGGGCTTGGGGAAAGCGGTGGACCCTCCCTTAAGGTTAAGGGAGGACTGGTGGGTTTTCGAAAAAAGCCTTCTTTAACGGGAAAAAGCGGTGTAAATGAGCGCAATGAAAGCTCGCTTTCAAATTGCCGAGTGCAGCCCGCTTTATCAAAAAAAGAAGGACGGGTAGGTTTTCGAATAAAACAATACAAAAAAATACAAATCAGAATATAACGACATAACCATAAATTTATGTGTGGAATAGTAGGATATATAGGACAAAACGAAGCATATCCAGTCCTGATAGCAGGACTGAAGAAACTCGAATATAGAGGATATGACAGTGCAGGAGTAGCACTCGTCAATGGAGAGGACAAACTCAATGTCTATAAGACAAAGGGCAAGGTCGCAAACTTGGAAGAACTCGCAGCAGACAAAGACTGCGGAGGCCATATCGGTATAGCCCACACCCGATGGGCAACACATGGCGAACCATCAGCCGAAAATGCACATCCCCATGTCAGTATGAGTGGTGACCTGGCTTTGGTACATAATGGCATCATCGAGAACTACCAGGTGCTGAAAGAACAACTCATAGCACGCGGTTATCAGTTCAAGAGCACAACAGATACCGAGGTGTTGGTACAGTTGATAGACTCATACTATCAGCAGAATGGCAAAGATTTGGTGTCAGCCGTTTGCCAGTCACTGAATGATGTTGTGGGCGCCTATGCCATAGCAGTCATCGAATGCAAGAACCCCACTCACATTGTGGCAGCCCGCCAGTCAAGTCCATTGGTGGTAGGCGTAGGAGCCGACAAGCAAGACTTCTATATCGCCAGTGATGCCACTCCTATCGTAGAATATACCGACCAGGTAGTCTATCTCGAAGACGGTCAGATCGCAGAAATCAGAATCGGTAAGGATATAGAGATGATCAATCTCAACCATAAGTTATGCGATTATGACATCAAGACCGTAGACCTCGACATCTCCAAACTCAGCAAGGGAGGCTTCGACCATTTCATGCTGAAAGAGATCTACGACCAGCCCCAGTGCCTGAAAGATTGTATGAGTGGTCGCCTGTTTGCGGATAAGGACAATCCATCCAACAACCACATCGTGTTGTCAGCCCTTACAGACTATAAAGACCGACTCATGTCAGCCAAGCATATCATCATCGTGGCATGCGGAACCAGTTGGCATGCCGGACTTATCGGTAAACAGCTCATAGAGAAGATGTGTCGCAAGCGAGTAGAAGTAGAATATGCCAGCGAGTTCCGTTATGGCGAACCTGTCATCGAATCCGATGATGTAGTGATAGCCATAAGCCAGAGTGGTGAAACAGCTGATACCTTGGCAGCCATTCAACTTGCCAAGCAGCATGGAGCATTGATCTTCGGCATCGTCAATGGCGTAGGCTCATCCATCGCCCGAGAAACAGATACCGGCATCTATATTCATGTAGGACCCGAGATAGGAGTAGCGAGTACCAAGGCCTTCACTGGTCAGGTCACCGTCCTTACCCTCTTTGCCTTGGCGTTAGGTCATGAGCTTGGCACCCTTTCCGAAAAAGACTATGTAGAGACCATCGCCGAGTTGGCAGAGATACCTGGCAAGATGGAGAAAGTGTTGGAGCAGACGCCATCGATCTCCCGACTGGCTAAAGTATTCACCTATGCACATAATTTCCTCTATCTCGGTCGAGGATTCAACTATCCCGTAGCATTAGAGGGAGCCTTGAAGCTAAAGGAAATCAGCTATATCCATGCCGAGGGCTATCCTGCAGCCGAGATGAAACATGGTCCGATAGCCTTGGTAGATACCGATATGCCGATTGTCTTCCTTGCCACACATCACCAGTTGTATGAGAAGATTATCAGCAATATGCAGGAAGTAAAATCCCGCAACGGACGCATCCTGGCCATTGTTACCGAAGGCGACAAACAAGTCAAGGCGATAGCCGATTCTGTGATAGAAGTACCGCAGACCCTCAATACTTTAGTACCTCTTCTCAGTGTCGTTCCCCTGCAGATACTTGCGTATTATGTGGCAGTAGATAAGGGATTGAATGTAGATATGCCAAGAAATCTGGCAAAGAGTGTAACGGTAGAATAAAGGCAGAATAAATCCAAATTCTGAAGGACATAGTTAAACATAATCAGAGAATCTATGAATAATTTCAAAGATATAAAAATAGCCGTAGCCGGAACAGGCTACGTCGGTCTGAGCATAGCCACGCTATTGTCTCAGCACCATCATGTAACAGCAGTAGATGTAATCCCCGAAAAGGTGGAGAAACTCAACAATAGAGTTTCTCCCATACAGGACGATTACACAATCCAAGCTTCGGTTATGGTGGCTATTGCTTGCCCAAGGATACCAAACAGCTTTTGGCAAACTATGCCGATGTTCCAGAGAACCTGATAGAGGCGATTGTGGAAAGCAATCGTACCCGTAAGGACTATATAGCAGATGCAGTATTAAAGAAAGCAGGTTGGTATAGTTATTCTGAGAACAATCAGTTTGGTGCCGAAGTAAATTCTTGTGTTATTGGAGTCTATCGCCTGACGATGAAATCCAATTCCGATAACTTCCGCCAGTCAGCCATCCAGGGCATCATGAAACGTATCAAGGCAAAGGGCGCAGAGGTGATTATCTATGAACCAACACTCGAAGATGGCAGCACCTTCTTTGGCAGCAAGGTAGTCAATGACTTGGATGCGTTCAAGGCACAAAGCCATGCCATCATCGCCAATCGCTATGATACCTGTTTGGATGATGTGAAGGAGAAAGTCTATACTAGAGATATATTTAGACGGGATTAATATATAAAGGTAATAGTAGGTACTTTAGCACGTCTGTAAGCCCTAAATTGAGTACTAACGTAAAAGAAGCATGCTCATTGTTGAAATGGGAGGCCCTGAGGCGGTATCAGGCTTGTTTTTTCTGTATTAATCTATGAATAATACCTTCTTGCTGGATCTTGGGATATTTATGTTGGTGTGAACAATAAGATGGTGTTCTCGATATTTTTTAGACTTTTATTAATAGCATGTTAGATTGTTAAATTGTTAAATTCAATAGAATTCTGTAGAATTCTCAAAATTATTATTATTTTTGCAGTTGAGAAATTATATAAAATGGAACAAAAGAACAAATATACGGTCATAGATCTCTTTGCAGGATGCGGGGGATTATCTCTAGGCTTGTATCAGTCTGGATGGAATGGTGTGTTTGCTGTTGAAAAGAATCCATGTGCATTTTCTACTCTAAAGTTCAACCTAATAGACAAATGCGATCATTTTGATTGGCCATCTTGGTTAAAGAAAGATGTGATCGATATTGTTGATCTCAATAAAAAATATAAGAATGAATTGAAACAGCTGCGAGGTCAGATTGATTTAGTGGCAGGTGGCCCTCCATGCCAAGGTTTTTCTCTTGCTGGCAAAAGAGTGGAGGACGATATTCGAAATCAGTTAGTTTTTTCCTATATCGACTTCATTGATTTGGTACGACCTAAAATGCTCCTTTTTGAAAACGTTAAAGGATTTACTTGTTCGTTCAATAGAGATAACAGCGATGCTGTACCTTATTCTACGATTGTAAAGCAGAAACTCAAAGAGTTGGGTTATAATGTAGATGCACACGTAATAGATTTTTCTGCATATGGAGTACCTCAAAGACGTAAACGTTTTATTCTTATGGGAATACTTCAAGATGATAAGAAAAAGTCGGCATCTGCTTCTGAATTCTTTAGCCAATTGGAAGCAAACAGATCCCTTTTCCTTCAAGAAAAAGGATTGGACTTATATTGTACAGTTGAAGATGCTATTTCGGATTTATTCCAAAGCAATGGCGAAACAGATACACCAGATAGAAAAGGATTTAAGTCAAGTTTTTATGGGAAGCCCATGTCAGCCTTTCAACGCTTTGTAAGAAAAGGTGTTACCGCTAAGATTCCCAATAGTCATAGTTTTCCGCACCATACCAATGCAAAAAAACAAATGTTTGTTCAATTGCTTGCTAATTATCCAGTAAAGGGAAAACGAATTGATGGTGAGGCACGTGCAGCGTGGGGAATTAAACAGCGAGGACTGACGATTTTAGACCCCAAGCAAGTAGCACCCACTCTGACTAACATGCCAGATGACTATCTGCACTATAGCGAACCTCGAATATTAACAGTGAGAGAATATGCTCGAATTCAGTCCTTCCCGGATTGGTATGAATTCAAGAGCAAATATACAACCGGAGGAAACATGCGAAGGAAAGAAGTTCCTCGCTATTCTCAGATAGGCAATGCCATTCCTCCTTTATTTGCAGAGCAAGTAGGAAACGTCTTAAAAGAAATGCTATAATTATGGAAGAGACTCTACAATTTAAAGTTAGTTCTGCCATAAAAGATCTTGTCGGCAAGGATTTAATTACAAGTGATAATATTGCAATCTTTGAGTTGGTTAAAAACTCATATGACGCTTATGCTAGTCATGTTGTTTTAACCTTTACAGAGAACAAGATTATTATTGCAGACAATGGGAAAGGCATGTCCTTATCTGATTTAAATAACAAATGGTTGTTCTTAGGATATTCTGCAAAAAAAGACGACACAGAAGATGAGCGTAGTGAGAAGCAGAAATCATATCGAGATAAGATTAAAAGATACTATGCTGGTGCAAAAGGAATTGGTAGATTCTCTTGTGACAGATTGGGACGTTTTCTAAAACTCACAACCAAAACCCAAGATGCAAGTGCAGCAGAGCAAATCTATGTTGACTGGGCTAAGTTTGAACTTGATCAGAAGATTATATTTGAGAATGTAGATGTAAAACATAGCACCTTAACAGGAGCCTGTATATTCCCAGATCAGTCCAACTGTGGTACCATTATTGAGATCACAGAACTTCATGACGAAGAAACACCTTGGACGAGGAAGCGTTTACTTGAGCTTAAACGCTCATTGCAAAAGCTAATTAATCCATTTTCTGAAACCAATGATTTTGTTATAGAAATCGTTTGTGAAAGAGAAAAAGGCGAGGATTCAAAAAGAATCGAAGCCGGTAATATTTTCGATCGCGACATAGTAAATGGGCCTCTTAAAAATAGCATCATAGAAGTTCTAAAATTAAAGACAACCCAAATTGGTATAGTAATTAAAGAAGGCTTTATACATACTACTTTAACAGACAGAGGAGTAGAAATGTATAAAATTAGAGAGCGTAATACTCTTTTCCCTTTGATAAATAATGCAATGGTTTCTTTGTCTTTTTTAAATCGTGCTGCCAAGACAAATTTCACCAAATTAATGGGCGTCGAATCTAAAAACTATGGCTCTGTTTTTTTATTTAGGAATGGATTTAGGATTTTACCCTATGGTGAAACTGGCGATGATAGCTGGGGCATTGACTTCAGAGCACAGCAAGGACGTGCCCGTTACATCGGCAGTCGTGATCTATTGGGGCGGGTAGATATTTTTGTAAAAAATAATAATGATTTGAAGGAAGCATCTAGCCGCGATAGCGGACTAATTGACTCTCCAATGGCAAGACAAGTTATTGAGCTTTATAAGCTCTCTCATAAAAGGCTGGAGCGATATGTGGTCGGTGTGCTATGGGGGGAAGCTTTCCTTAAAAATGAATACTACAAGAACGAAATTAAGGCTGACGCTGCTCGTAAAGAGCTTCAAAGGATAGATAAAGACGCTGATAATCCATCCTTCATACTTGATTCTAGTTTGGGTAGTAAAATCGACTTTATACGCCTTATAAAGACTTTATCCTCAGATAGCAATGTGGAAGTTTTGTACTATAACACAGAACTTGCTAATATTATTTCATCAAATTTTGCATCTGAAGAAATAAAGCCACAATTCCTAACAGATTTAGAGACAATTGCAGAGCGTACAGGTAACGGAATTCTTATCAGCAAGATTGAAGAAGCTAAAAAACAAATTGAAGAGTTGACACGTTTAAAGCAGGAAGCTGAACAAAAAGCAGTTAAAGCGGAATTACTTCAAAGGCAAGCTGAAGAGAAAGCGCTAAAAGCTGAAGCCGACAAAAAAGCAGAAGAAGAACGTCGTCGACGAGCAGAACTCGCAAAACTTCGCGCTGAGAATGACAAAATAAAAGCAGAAAACGCTCAGCTTTTGGCTGAGAAAAAAGCAAAAGAGGAAGAGAGCAAAAGGTTAAAAGCAGAAAGAGAAAAACAATTAGAAAGCTTAAAAGTAGAATTTTACAAGAAAGCATCAAATCCTGATACAGATGCATTAATTCATCACGTTAAGAATAACAATGGTAGAATCAACAGCCAGATTGATGAGATAATATCATTGATTAGTAATGATAATTCGTTAGACTCTTCTATTCTCGAAAAGATACTTGTTTCGCTATCAACAATTAAAAAATTATCTCAAAGAACTTTAATCGCTACGGATTTGATTTTGAATTGTGACCTAAAACAATCAGACTCACAAAAAATCAATCTTCCGTTATTTATCGAAGGATATTTAAAAGAAGAAGTTAAAAGCAAGATCCAAAGACATTTTGAATCAAGCATTCAACTTTTTGCTGTTTTTGGTAGTAAACTAGATCTAGCTCTACTCATTGACAACTTTATTAGAAATTCTGAAGATTGGCATGCTAATAACATATGGATGAAATGCACTCAATTGGGCTATTCTCTTCAACTTGATATCTATGATGATGGTGATGGGTTAACAGAAAAATTTAAAGAGGAACCTAATCAAATATTTGAATTTTCAATTTCAGGAAAACCTAAAGGTACTGGATTTGGGATGTATTTGATTAAAGAGACCTTAAGATCTTTCCACGCTACAATCGAGATTGATTCACCTATCAATAATAAAGGTATGCATTTTAAAATAATTTTTTCATAATGGAACAGCGACATTTGATTTTGATTGATGAACAATCACAAAGTCTTCTGCTTAAGAATATGGCAGAAAATCTTAAAAAAGAGGGAATTGAGCTTATATATGAAGAGATTAATCCAACTCTTTATATGACAAGACAGTCCAATGGAGATGCGATATTTGACAAAGAGAAATTAATGAATAAGCTTGATTCTATATCCTTCAAATCTCATATAGATGTGTTTGCCACAGATTATAATCTTATAGATAAGGAACTAAAGGGTATCGACATGATCGAAATGCTATATACTTTAGTTCCTTATTATAAAAACAAAGTCGTTATTTATTCTGCACAAATCGAAGATGTTATAACGAATGTAATCAATAGTTCCAAAGATTTTAAGCAGCAAATTAATATGCTAAAGCTCCTTTCAAAGAATGAGATACACTACCTTGGTAGCGAAAATGAATTTGTGCAGAAATTCAAAAGACTCATTGAGAAAGAAGCTGATAAAACCATTGATACAAGATTAGCAGAATCTCTTCGGTCAATTGATAATGATAAATTCAAGTGCTCAATACCTGGTTATACGGATAAAAAATTAAGCGAAATTGGGGAATTGTTGTTAGAGAATGGTGAAGACAAGATTGCTTTGAAAAAAAAAATTACAGAACATATTTTGGCATATATTAGTTCTATTAGAGATTATGAATGATGTTTTTGCAATATATCCGAAAGATGAAAGTAGTTCCACCTCATTCTTGAATCGGATTCATACATTTGAGTCAAGTAAGTTAGGAAACCAGTGGCATTGTTATAAGGTTCACTTCTCTGATGTAGATCATAGTGAATGCATTAAGCAGTCTCAGCAATATAGATTCATAATCTTTATGGGACATGGAGGCGAGACACATTTACATGGATCTTGTGCTAAATATGGAGAGATGAAAGTGGATGTAACGGCTGCTTCTGAGAACCAACAATTCTATGAAAAAGAGAATTTCATTGATGCAAATAATATAAGTGCATTCTATGGGAAGGTCTTTTTCTGTTTTTCATGCAACTCAAACAGGAACACTCCTAAGAGTCTTGCAAGAAAAGCTATAGAAGTAGGAGTTAAATCATTCGTAGGATTTGGTGACATTCCAACAGACTATATCAGTGGATCAACCTTTTCTAAGAGATGCATTTCTATTTATAAAGGCAAAATTGTGAAGATAATAAAGCATGCACTTTATTATTCTATAGATAATAACGAGACGGTTTTCGGTCTTGTTTTGATGATAAAGCTATTAACCTGCAAGGAAATCCAATCATTGCGGCAACAAGCACCTTTCCATGGTCAGGTCGAAGTGATTCAACAACTTTATAAATTTAAGGACGAAATAAGAATATTTGGCGATAAATACTCCAGATTATATTAGGAACTTCGGGTTTTATAGACATATCGGTTTATAGCACGTAAGCACTCAAATTAGGGATTAAATTAGAAAGAAGTATCTTTGCTGCCGAACTAGAATCAAATGATTATGTACAGCAGCGAAGATTTGGAACTTTTTCGATAAGTCATGAGCAAAGCAAGCTTGCTTGAACTTTGCCATGGAGAGGAAAAGTATGAAACATTTTCGATAAGTGAGAACAATGAAAGCTTGCTTTTAAATTGTCGAGCGAAGAATTTTCGTGCAAACGAGCGCAGAGTCAAACTTGTTTGAGTTATGCCGAGTGCAGCCGAAAATCACATGTTTGTAAAATGTATTTAATAGTTAATAAACAAGTGAAAATTTTAATATCTCAATATATAGGCACTTGCATAAGTGTCTATACAAAGGGCTATGCTCTAAATTGAGTACTAACTACTAACTGCATTCATAATGTTTTGGATGTACTTATAGAAAGGCAGTATTTACATCATTGTTTGTACAATAAGAGACGCTATTATGACAGATGATTTGCAAAACACAGACACGAAACTGTATCCTATCTGCGTTGTTCCTGCTGAGCGCCATTACGAATCTTGTAAGGCGCTGGTTGACGACATCAAATGGTTCGAGCAATCGCGCGCACACTTCTACAAAGAGTATCCGCAATTCAGACCAAAAGCGGGACTGTTTGAAAAGGTAAGGGTTGACGACAAAAAAGGTTACATCCTGTTACCCACATCGTTAGATTATGGAGTTCTCTATAGAGGCCAGGGAAGCTATCACGGTCGATGCCTTCCTACTCTTTATCGTCAGGCGCTGACCGACGACGAACTCTTTGTGGAGCGAGTCAGAGTAGCCGAGTTTCGTTTGTTCTTAGAGCAGTTCGATGTCACCCAGCGCTTTGAGGAAAACCATTACCTGGTCGATTATGTGGGATTGGCGTAACATTACGGATTGAAGACCGACGTGCTCGATGTCACAAACAACATTGACGTAGCCATGTTCTTTGCTATGTGCGATTACGACAAGGAAACAGACTCCTACAAGCCCAAGCAAGAGGACAAGACGTATGTAGGTTATCTATATGCTGTCTTGGCGAACGAGAACAATCATGACCCTCGCAATTTCTTTGGTGTCTACTCCGATAAACTGAATGTGATAGGTCTGCAACCCTTCAAGCGTCCTGGCCGACAGAATGGGTTTGCCTACCACGTGGGCAGTGAAGGGAAGATTAGCGGTTATCTGTATTCGTTCAACTATACGAAAGCCGACTCTATAGAGATATTCAACTCTTTCCGTCAAGGCGAATATTTATGGTGTAAGGACGATATTGTGGATGTGGCCAAAGCCATAGCTAAGACCACAACCTTTTCGAGCAAAGCCGTTAGTTTAGCGATAAAAATGTTCGATGCCACCCAAAGCGTTAATAAGAGGATGAAGCGGTTGCGACAGGCAGGCTACACCCTCGTGAGCCAACGTAAGCAACCTTGGGCATCCATCAAGCGTCCCCTCACAGACGATCAATGGCTTGCCATCCAAAGTAATATTGTGTCCAGATTATTCTGCTCGGGAGAGAAAGTGTATCCGACCGTCAATACCCAGCAGATAGGTCAAGAACTGATGTTCAATTATATGTATGGTAGTGTGGATTCTCCCGAAGATTACGATTCGGGAATATGTTACATGGAGGAACAATCAAGGCCTGTCTTTGGCTTACAAAGCAGCATGCATCACAATCCCATGCGTCCTAACGAAGAAGACGGGAAGATACATGCCGAATGGTACGAAAAAGGAAACGTTGCCCCACGTACAAAATCGTTCCATGTGCCAGAGACGCTGAAGCCTCGGATGGTATGGGTGCCAAAGAGATAGATTGAAATAATATCGAAGCAAATGCTCGGCGGCCTGTGTGTTTCCGATGACATCAATGTCACACAACTGTAAACCCTCAAATTAGGGCTTAAAATCAGAATCGTTACCTTTGCTGCGAACTAAAATCAAATGATTATGTACAGCAGTGAAGATTTGGAACTTTTTCGATAAGTCATGAGCAAAGCAAGCTTGCTTGAACTTTGCCATGGCGAGGAAAAATATGAAACATTTTCGATAAGTGAGAACAATGAAAGCTTGCCCTTAAATTGTCGAGCGAAGAATTTTCGTGCAAACGAGCGCAGAGCCAAACTTGTTTGAGTTATGCCAAGTGTAGCCGAAAATCACTTGTGTGTAATTTTCGTGCAAACGAGCGCAGAGCCAAACTTGTTTGAGTTATGCCGAGTGTAGCCGAAAATCACTTGCGTGTAAAATGTATGAAATAGTTAACAAACAAGTGGAAATTTTAACATCTCAATATATAGGCCCTACTCAGTACCCTCCCAGGGCATGAGATGGTCAA
>OIYF01000766.1_pt1 | contig 10720 bp, 13 predicted proteins | sample 1587971 | NCBI WGS metagenome assembly OIYF01 (sample SAMN03283248) | human gut metagenome | biome: human-associated habitat; material: feces | host: Homo sapiens | place: Peru | collected 2012 | reverse complement strand
GAGCATCGATTTCTCTTTTACAGATAAAGGTCTCCTCAAACTTAGATACATAAATGTACCAAAATTTGAGAAGAACCTGTTCCAATTAATTTTTTGAGCGTTCCATTCCACCTTATTATATATATAACTATCTATATATTAAGTAGTTATAGAGTCTCTATAAAGGGGTATTGTCCTATGAAAACCTATTTGGAACAATTGGAACAACTGGAACAACTGGAACGCTTGCCCGAAAATCACTTCTGTTTTGAGCCTGTTACCAGCCTCCCCGAAGTCCCCATTTCCTCTAGAAGGCCTCGACTCCGTTTTATCAGTTTTTACCCCTGCCGCTGAATGATTTCCTATCTTTGCTGCGTGTTTGAAAAATAACCTTTTCTTATGCCTTTGCAGAGTACCCGGCAAGCATGGACCTACCTTTTATGCCGCAAAGTTAAGATTATTATTTGGAATACGCAAAGTTTTCGGGGCTTTTTCTTGGTGGTTTATCAGAAAATGAGTAGTTTTGTGGGCGTGAATCAAATAGATAACGAATAAGACAATGGATAAGATTACGGCTCAAATTACGATGCTCGGAACGGGAAATGCTACGGTTTCCCAGATTTATAATACCTGTTTTGTGCTCCAGACTCCCAGTACCCTGATGCTGGTGGATGCGGGCGGAGGAAACGGAATACTGGCGCAGCTGAAGAAGGTGAATGTTCAGATTTCTGATATTCATCACCTCTTCGTTACCCATGCCCATACCGACCACGTGCTGGGCGTGATTTGGGTAATCCGAATGGTGGCACAATGCAAGGGTTACGAGGGATTGCTGCATGTGTATGGAAACGACAAGGTGATGAAGGTGATCAAGACCATCATCGACATGATTCTTGCCAAGAAGCAACTGGCTAAGGTGGCTGAAAGGGTGGTGTTCCATCAGCTGGAAGATGGCGATTGTTTCGAAGTGGGGGATATGAAGCTGGAATGCTTTGATATTCAGTCTACTAAGGAGAAACAATTCGGATTCCGAGCTGAGCTGCCTTCTTCTGATGATTCGGGTAAGCCTTTGGTCTTGGCGTGTCTGGGCGATGAGCCTTATAACGAGCTGAACCGACGCTACATAGTGGGGACTGACTGGATGATGTGCGAGGCGTTCTGCCTCTATGCCGACCGCGATACGTTCAAGCCTTATGAGAAATGCCACAGCACGGCGCTTGATGCCGGAAAACTGGCGGAGGAACTGGGCGTGAAGAATCTTATCCTGTATCATACGGAGGAGAAAACGCTCGCTAATCGTAAAGAAAATTATACCCGTGAAGCTGCCGAGAACTTCAAGGGTAGAATCTTCGTTCCTGATGATTTGGAGGTGATAGAGCTGTAGAATTTCTTTCTTTACTTAAGTATCGCAAGTGAACAAATATCAACTTGCGTATTTATAAATATACAGAACTTTCGCATGTGGTTCAAGTACGGGCTGAAGGTCCACAAGAGGGTGTGTCATAAATCAACAGTTCGCAAGTCCGTTAGGCGTTAGGGAGATACGCGAGTCCGTTAGGCGTTAGGGTCCGTTAGGCGTATCTCCCTAACGCCTAGCGGACTTGCAAACCAGTATTACGGACTTATACCACAGCACCTTCTGCCCTGTTTAGGGCGTGTGGCTCATATTTAATACGCTTCTCCCTGCTCTATTTCTTCCTGCGTGATGCGCTTGCGGTCGATGGCGCGCCAGGCGAAGACGATGTAGGCGAGCACGAACGGGATGAGGAGGGAAACTATCGCCATGGTGCGGAGCGTGAACTCGCTGCTACAGCTGTTGGCGAGGGTGAGCGAACTCTGAAGGTCGATGTTCGACGGATAGTAGGCGGTGTGGTTCCAGCCGGCTATCAGCAGCAGAACCAGCACGGTGAGCACGGTTCCGATGCCCGTAAACCAGATTCCCTTTCTATACTGCACGCTCCTCGATGACTTGTAAATGCCGAAGAGTACTAGCACTATTCCTATTAATAATAGGGCTGATAGGATTGGCATCTCCAGGAGATTGTGAAGATACTTCATGCTCTCTATCGTAATGCCGGAAGAGGAAGTGCTGAATCCATCCTTTACCAGCAATCTGATGAGGAATGGCAGGAAGAACAATAGGAAGAGCAGGGCATTCCATGGCAACTGGCGGGTGCAGCGCTCCTGAATCTGCTGGTGCTCGATGTTGTTCTTGATGTAGAGCATGCCCAGAATGCGGGCTAGCATCAGTACGGCAAGTCCCAGCACCACGTTCCATGGGTCGAGCAGGGCATCAAGACCATGACTGGCGTTTGCCCATTGGCTGATAACGGGTTGCAGACTGTTGGTAATATTGCCCTTGTCTATCAGAAAATTGCTGCCGTTGAAGAAGGTGGCTACGGCTCCGCCAAGAAGCAGCGGACCCACGATGCCGTTGATGATGAGGCAGATCTGAAAGGTCTTTGGTCCAAGAAAATTACCTATCTTGTTCTGGAATTCATAGCTCACGGCTTGAATCACAAACGAGAAAAGGATAATCATCCACAGCCAGTAGGCTCCGCCGAAACTGGTGCTGTAGAACAGCGGGAACGAGGCGAAGAAGGCTCCGCCGAAGGTGACGAGCGTGGTGAAGGTGAACTCCCATTTTCGTCCCGTAGAGTTGATGATGAGGCGACGCTCTTCTTCTGTTTTTCCCAAACAGAAAATCAAGGTGTTGGCTCCCTGTACAAACATGAGAAACACCAGCAGGGCTCCTAATAATGATACGAGGAACCACCAGTATGATTGCAAAAATTCGTATGTCATAATGCTAATGTCATAAAGTTAATTCATAATCTTAAGTTTATCATCTTAAGTTTTTATTCGTATTCCGGTCCTTTCTTAATCTGCTTCACCAGGATGCTGATTTCCACGGCAAGCATGGTGGTGAAGAGTGCCAGGAAGATGAAGAAGGTGGTGGCCACGCTGCCTGCCTCGATGTCGGAGATGGCGGCGCTTACTGGCAGCAGGTCTTGGATGGTCCAAGGCTGGCGACCGATTTCTGCTACTATCCAGCCCGATTCTGAGGCGATGTAAGCCAGCGGAATCATGATGATGGCGGAAATGAGGAACCATCGGTATTGGGCGATTTCCTTCTTATAGACCAGGAATAGGCTGAGGGCGAAGAAGAGGATGAGCAGGCTGCCTACTCCCACCATCAGGCGGAAGGCGTAGAAGCAGATCGGGATGCTCGGTACCAGTTCCTTGGCGTCCTTGATGTAACCATATCCGAAGTATTTCATATTTTCCTTTAAGATAGGGAGCTGGTCTTGCGCCTTGGTTTCGCGATAGGTTTTCAGGGCAACTATCGCCTTCTTGCCCCGGGCTATCTTTTCCTGCACGGATGGTTCCCGGGTGCCATTCTCGTGGGTGTAACCCTTGAGAATATCGTTTACGCCTGGCACGTAGCCATCGGCTGTGCGGGTGGCTAAGAACGAGAGCATGTTGGGGATGGCGATGCGCATGGCTGGCTCCTGCTCGTTTTCGTAATCGGGCTGCCGGAAGGGATGAACGGCTGCTATCGCCGTAAGGCTCTCACCCTTTCCACCATTATATAATGCTTCCATCGCAGCCAGTTTCATTGGCTGCACCTGTGCCACCCGATAGGCGGAATTGTCGCCGGTCATCGCAGCCAGCAGGGTGGCGATGAGTCCTACTCCGGCACCCATCTTGATGCTCGCCTTCGCCAGTTGGGTTTCTCTCTTTTTCAGGAGATACCAGCAGCTTACGGCTACTACGAAGGTGGCTCCGATAATCCAGGAGGAAGTAATGGTATGGGTGAACTTGTTGATGGCGAATGGCGAGAGTGCCACATCCATAAACGAAGTCATCTCGAAGCGCATGGTGTCGGGATTGAATTCCTGTCCCACCGGATATTGCATCCAGGCGTTGGCTACGAGAATCCACCAGGCAGAAATGGTGGCTCCAAGTCCCGTGAGCCAGGTGGAGGCAAGGTGGAAGCCCCGGCTCACCTTATCCCAGCCGAAGAACATTACGGCTACGAAGGTGCTCTCCATGAAGAATGCCAGGATGCCTTCGATGGCTAGGGGAGCGCCGAATACGTCGCCCACGAACCAGGAGTAGTTGCTCCAGTTGGTGCCGAATTCAAACTCCAGGATGATGCCTGTGGCAACACCCATGGCGAAGTTCACGCCAAAGAGTTTTTGCCAGAAACGGGTTACGTGCTTCCAGAACGGCTTGTTGGTGCGGTAGTAACATGTTTCGGCGATGCCCATGATTACTGCCAGTCCCAGGGTGAGCGGGACGAACAGCCAATGGTAGATGGCCGTGAGTGCGAATTGCGCCCTCGACCAGTCGATGGTGGCTGATGTAATGTCTAACAATAGATTTGTCATCATAGTTGAATGGTTTTAAAATTGTTATTATATAATGTTTTTGTATTTCTTTCGATGTGAAGGTTGCGGGGATTCAGAGTCTTATCTGTTCAGAATTTCCTTGGAAACGAAGCCAGCCTTGTCTCCGTTCTTGGCATTCGTATTGATAAAATCTGGAAAGAAAAAGAGCTTGAGCACCAGGAAGATGATGGCAAGCTTGATGAGGATGACAGCCCAGAGCGTCTTGCCCAGGGTCATCGTCCTGAAACCATCGTAATAGAGATGGAATATTTGGGATAGCAGTCCTTGTTTCATCGGTTTTACATCCGTTTTCATCAGGTTTTTATCCTTTTTCTTCAGCATAAGCACTCCTTCTTTAAAAAATCTGCTGCAAATCTACAATAAAATTATGTAACTACCAAATATTTTGTTGAAAAAGTTACAAAAAGATTATTTTTAGATATCCCATAAGGGAGTTATTTTAAAGTTTTTCTTTTTAATTTCATCTGTTTATCCATCAAAAAGTAATCTATCTTCTCTAAAAACTCTCGTTTTATTCCTTTATGTTAAAATCTTCTCCCCAAAAATCGCCTATCTTTGCAGTCTCATTACAAGAAATGAGATGCAAAAAACTTATCATATAAAATAGGAGAAAAGAAAAATGGAAAAGAATGAAATGACAGAAAAATCAGAAATGAATGAAACAATAGAAAACAAGGCAAAGGAAAACGTAGTGATTGATGATTTCGACTTCTCTCTGATAGCCGATTTCTTCAAGAGGGTAGATAGACAAGGTCCTGGAGGCGAGGCTGCAGGATTTCTGGAGTTATTGCAAACCATCATCAGGTTCTTGCGATAACTCCACGTCTTAATCTGAATTCCATCGGGCTCACCCCGTGTTTCCGCTTGAATGCCGTGCAGAAATGACTCTGGTAATCGTAGCCCAGCTTGATTCCGATGTCGGCAATCGGCAGACTTGTGTCGAGGAGATAATGAACCGCTAAATCCATGCGGAAATCGAAGAGATACTGGAATACCGTGGTGCCAAACTCCTGCTTGAAGGCTTTCTTCAGGGTGCATTCGTTTGTGCCCACCATTGCCGCCAACTCGTGAAGTGATGGCATTTCCTGATAGTGGGTGAGGATGATGCTTTGTGCATCGTGTATCTTGTCACGGATGCTGAGACTGAAGGTTTGGGCGCTTGGCAAGAGACTGGCAGGCAGGAGGAATCCCGAGAGACAGTCGGTAATCTTCGATTCCAGGTATTTGGAGGCTTGGTTGCCTAACAGGCGGGAACGCTGGATGTCTCGTGCCGCCTTGATGACTGCTGCTATGGCGGGCTGGTTGTACTTGATGATGGTCTGGGTGTCGAAGGTTGGACTGGTTAGAGGAGAGAGCTGGTCAAAAGCCTCCGGGTCGTGCCCGATCAACTCTTCTATGAACTGCTGCGGGATGACCACGTTGAAGATTTCGAATTGGGTGCCCTGGTTCAAGTGAGTGTTGGCACCACCTTCGCCGCTTAGAAAACAGAGGCTTGCCTCGCCTGTTTTCCACATCATTTCCTTTTTTGTACCACGATTGCCGTACACTTCTTTCATGCTGCTGCCAAGGGTTGGCATGGAGAAGAGCAGGGCTGGTCTGACCTCGTGCTGTGCAATAAACTTGGAGTTGTTCGCCTTGCCAAAATAGTGTTGGTTCATAATGCCAAACTTCTGGTAATGCCACTCCTTGAGCGAAACTTCCATTGCATCCGATTCGATGTGGTTGCTCCGTTCCATCCCATGGTTGTCGATGAAGGTAAGGCCGTTTTGCCTTACTTCCCCTTCTACCTTTCCATCTTTTATTATCTGACAGTCGACCATTAGCTTTACTTTAAGTTGTTTTTATGCTGCGAAATTGCAATTAAGCAAGAAATTCGTTGCAAATATACGATTTTCTAAGTTAATATGCAAGTTTATTTATAAAATTATACCTCTTTTCGAAAAAAAGTCTCTGCTCTATTTTCCTCCCATTCGTCCCACGGCTTCCTGGGCAGAGTTCTCGCCACGGTATTGCTTCTTGGCCTGGTTGAAGCGATAGGTGAGGCGGAGCTGGACGCTTCGGGTGTCTACCCACTTCTGCTGCTGGAACCGCACGTTGCCGTAGGTACCGTCGGTCTTTTGGCGCTTGGTGTTGAAGATGTCGTTCACGTTCAGGCTTAGCGAGAGACGGTCTTTCAGGAAACTCTTGTAGAGCTGGAAGTCGAAGTTGTGCACGCTGCAGAGGGTGAGGAAATCGTAGGTGCCGCTGCTTCGGTAGGAGAACGAGAGGTTCATGTACCAGCCCTTGGGCAGATGGAAGCCGTTGTAGAGGCTGAAGATGTAGTAAGGGTCGTGGAAGCTTTTCTCCTTGCCCATGCTGACGGCCTTGATGAAGCCCTGCTGGATGCCTGCCTGCACCTGTGGTTCGTAGAAGCCCCAGCGGTGGCGGTAGCCGAGGAAGCTTCCCCAGTTCCAGCAATGGTCGATGTTGGTCCAGGTGATGTAGCCCGTTTGCGGGTCATCAGAATCGGGTTCGATGATGCTGGTGATGTAATCCTTCACGTAGGTGTAGCTTGCCTGGAGGAAGAGGTCGCCGTAGCTTGCCTGGTATTGGAGTTCGTGGCGCTGGGATGGCTCCAGCTGGCTGTTTCCTATCTGCCACATGTAGCGGTTTGCGTAAACCGTGCCTGTGTTTAACTCCTGGAAGGTTGGGCGGATTTCGGAAGAACGGTAGCTCAGGGACTGGGAGAATCTGCCTGCCTGATGAGAGAGCAGGAGGGATGGGTAGAGGTTGTCGTATTTGCGATGAAGCGGCTCGGTGGAGGCTGTTCCTGGCGTTCCAGTTCCAGTTGTTCCAGTTTCTGAACTTCCAATTCCAGTTCTTCCAGTTTCATCTTTCAGATAATCCAGGCGGCTGTCTACGTGCTCGTATCTCAATCCTACTCTTAATGAGAAGGGCTTGAAATCGAGTGAATACTCGGCGAAGACGGCAGCATGATTTTCCTTGGTGATGCTGTGGGTGGAGATTCCCTTATCGGCAGGGGTGTAATCGGTACGCGATTCGCTCTTCACGTAGTTGTACTCGGCGCCCATCATCCAGGTTTGCTTGTCGCTGATGGTGTAGTTGGCGCGGGCCTTTGCTCCCCAGATGGTTCCATCGCTTTGCGGCAGGAGTGTGAACTTGTTTCTGGCGTCTTCCTCGCTAACTCCATTCGCCAGATTCTTCTCCGAAATCTCATCCACGAATTGGCCCTGTTCTGTGTGCAGCTTCACGAAGTCGCCGAAGAAGTTCAGCTTCCATTTCTCTCCGTATTTGCCCTGGTAGAAGGCGTTTACGTGGTGCTGCCAGTCGTAATAGAGGAACTTGTTGTTGCCCGTTACGTTATCATCTACGTGATCGTTGGTCATCGCATAGCTCGTCATCTTGAAAGGCATTGGCTGATGGATGTTGTAGCCATCGTATTTTACTCCGATGGTTTGCTTTTCAGTCAGGGCGAGGTCGGCTCCGGCGCTCCAGTAGAAGCGGTCGTAGTAGCTGTGCTTGCAGTCGAGGGTGGAAGAGGCAATGTAGTTGGTGGCGTTATCGCCTGCATTATTTCCAGTATTATCGCCTGCCTGGTTGCCGCTTACGTAATTCGTAGCGATGTCCTGTTCTTTCCATATCCCCTGCCAGTTGGCGTAGCTAAGCTTGGCGTAATACGTCATTTTGCCGTGGGTGTAGGTAAGGTCGAGGTCGTGGTTGTTGCTCACGAAGGAGTCGAAGAGGATGCCGGAGTTCTCTACGATGGCGAGTCCTTGCAGGTTCTTCTTGGTGGTGATGAGCAGCACGCAGCCCACGTTGTTGCCGTATTCGGCTCCGGGATGATGAATCACCTTCACCTCTTTTATCTGTGTAACGGGCAGGTTTTCTACCACGCTGTAATCCTGCACCTTTCTGTCGTTGATGTAGATTTCGGGTGAGCCGCCGATGAATGCCTGAGGTTTGCCATCCTTGTTTTTGAACATTCCGGGAAGTTTGGCAAGCACTTCTGTAGCTGTTGGCTCCTTCTCGAGAGAAGTTCCCGAGATGCGAGCCACGATTCCGCCGTTCTTCTGGCGGAATTGTGAGCGGGTTCCCTTGATGGTTACGGCCGAGAGCTGTTTCTCCCATTGGATGCTGTCCTGGCGCAGCTTTTCCTTCATCGCCTGGATGCTATCTGTAGAAATACTCTCTGTAGAAACGCTTTCTATTGTAGTGGTCTTTGTCTGTTGAGCGTTTGCCATCATCTGATTTCCCAAGAAGAGCAAGCCGCTCATGATCAATTCATGTTTCATAATCTTCTTTTTAATTTTATAGTAAAAAATGCCGCAAAAAAATGCGAATGATGCTGCAAAATTACGGATAAGGAAAGAAAGCGATTTTAATATAACGGAATTTTATCGGATAAGCTGCGTGTTTTTATGGAATAAGGCTTGCCGTTTCATCAGAATTTATTATCTTTGCAGAAAAAATGCTGCACTCGGCAATTTGAAAGCAAGCTTTCATTGCGCTCGTTTGCAATTTCTTTGTCCCCCTAAAACATAGAAACATTTTAATCAGAAATAATCAGAAGAAATTATGAATATAGAATCTGTTAGAGAGTATTGCCTCTCGCTTCCCCTCGTAGCTGAGGCTTTTCCTTTTGATGAGCGGACCTTGGTGTTTCGCATTTTGGGCAAGATCTTTGCCTGTGTTGATCTGGAGCGCCCCGAGTGGGTTACGATGAAATGTAATGCTGATTACGCCCTCGAACTCCGGGAAGTGCATCCCGAAATAGAAGGCGCATGGCATTGGAATAAGAAATACTGGAATCAGGTAAACCTTTATGGCACGCTGGAAGATGATTTCATCCAGGCCCTGATTCGCCACAGTTATTCAGAAGTAGTGAAGAAGCTCAAGAAACAGGAAAAGCTTGAGCATCCTGAAATCATGGAGGTGGTAGAGTAGTTTCTACCACTCCACCTTATCATTCAGAATCACGCCATCAGCAGCATCTTCGGCTGTAAAGGTTTCGCCCTTATACTGCACGCAGAGCATCAGCAGAGGTTCGGCACCATTGTTGCGAACAGAGCGCTTGCCGGCTGGTGCTACTCTCACCACGCTTCCCTCCTGAATAGGGAATACCTTGCCATCTACCTGGAACTCGCCCTTGCCGCTGAGGAAGAAATACAGTTCCTCATGGTTCTTGTGGGTGTGGAGGAATCCTGTCTCTGTGCCAGGAGCAAAGCTCTGGAATGAGAACTCACCACCAGTAGCGTTCACGCTCTGACCTCCGAATACCTTTCCGGGAATCTTAATCTCAGGACCCATCTCTAAGGTGTAATCCTTGATTTCACTCATCTTGCCAAAATCTGTGGCTGTGAAGTTTTCAGCCTTTGCAATAATCTTTGTTTCTTTCATCTTGTCTGTTATTTTTAAATGTTTATATTTCTCTTTTTCTTTTTTCTTTCACTTTATGTTATTTCTTTTTGTGAATTTGTGAATACTTCTGTTTTCAGCTTTCATTTCTGAATTGTGCTGCAAAGATACTGCGAAAAACCGGTTCCTGCAAGAGGGCACTTGGGGGTAAGATGGTTACTGGGAGGTAACTATTGCGTGGGAATGGGAGTAAGAAAAATGAAGCGTTAACTTAGATTAACTTGGTATGTTTGGTATCTTTTCGGATATTAGTTACTTTTGTAGCCTATTGCAGAATATTGTTGAGTTTTGCAGAATATTATAGAATATAAAGAAGATAGATTATGGGAAGAATGATAAAAGAAATGGTAGTGCAGGACTGTCCCATCCGTAACGTTCTGGCGCGCGTTTGCGACAAGTGGTCGCTACTGGTAATCTACACCCTGAAATATCATCAGGATGGCCCCCTCCGGTTTAATGCCCTGCGTAAGCAGATTCCGGATATTTCGCAGAAAATGCTTACCAGCACGTTAAAATCGTTGGAGGCTGATGGCTACGTTACCCGCAAGGCTTATGCCGAAGTGCCGCCAAGAGTGGAGTATTCTCTCACACCCCGTGCTGAAACCCTTATTCCTATTATGGATCATCTGATAGAATGGGCGCTGGATAACATGGCTGTGATTCTGAAGGATAGGGATAAGGCAGTAGGCTGATTTCCAAGATGAGTTTTCCTGAAGAATATTCCAAGATGAGATTTCCGGAAAATCATTCATTTTTTCTGTAGTTTGGGTAATGCGTGTTTTCGGGAATCTTCGTATCTTTGCACCCAGAAATCATAATTAAAACAGTAAGAAAATGTATATTGAGAAAATAAAGTCGCCAGCCGACTTGAAGAAGCTGGATTTGAAGGAGTTGCAGGTGGTGGCTGATGA
>OIYF01000764.1_pt1 | contig 10736 bp, 15 predicted proteins | sample 1587971 | NCBI WGS metagenome assembly OIYF01 (sample SAMN03283248) | human gut metagenome | biome: human-associated habitat; material: feces | host: Homo sapiens | place: Peru | collected 2012 | reverse complement strand
GAATTACGGGGCTGAAGGGGGTTAACGTCCGCTAGGCGACAAATAAGCCCGAGTGCCTTATCTTTATGGGGGCTGCGTAGCAGCCGTGGGTCCCATAAAGATAAGGCTCTCGGACACCGCTTTGTTTGGTGCGAGCGTAGCGAGCAGAGAGCCTGCGGCTGCGCTAGCAGCCGCAGGCGTTACCATTCAAGCGAGTTTGGTGCGAGCGCAGCGAGCAGAGAGCCTGCGGCTGCGCTAGCAGCCGCAGGCGTTACCATTCAAGCGAGTTGGGTGCGAGCGTAGCGAGCAGAGAGTTTGCGGCTGCGCTAGCAGCCGCAAGCGTTACTATTTTGTTTTGTGTTGTCATTTTTCTTCATTCTCTTGATATCTATCGTTGTGTGGCATGTGTGGGTCTGTAGCAGGGTGTTTGCAAGGGGGTTAGGGGTCTGTTTTGGGGGTCTCAGTTTTGGGAGTACTCCAAAACTGGGTGTTACACGTTGTGTACCAACTATTTATAAGAAATTTCTTTGGCACTCTAACGGCGGTGCTACTGCACCGCCAGGAGCGCATTCTGATTACAACTTCCTTCCTCAGTTTTCTAGATATCTCTGTACTCTAAGACTTAGGTTTACTTCGGTGGCAACGAAGCAGGAGCCGTGTCAAAATTTGGGAACCCAAAAAGGCTGACACATCTCGTGCCAGCCTATTGTTTGTTATCGCTATAACTTATAGATCTAAAAACTTATGACTTTAACTCATAATATTGAATATGCATTCATCTTTCACTTATGATATCTTTTAGAATGGGTCACCAAATATGTTGTGAAGTTCATTCACATCTTTTTGGGTCTGAATTTTATTTCGTTTGATTGTCTCATACAATTTTCTTATTTCATCTTTATATAGTTCTATTCTTTTTTCTATTTGATTATTCACTTTTCGCCTAGCATCTATATATCTATCGATTTTAGCTTTGCTAAATTCGGCAGTGATTTCAGACTGTCTTTCTGCCCATTTTCGGAACTCTTCTACTGTCTGCGGATGGTCTTCTTTATATTCTTTCACTCTTTGTCTCTCTAGCGAGTGATTAACCATTCTGCCATTATACATTTCATCGGGAACCCACCAATCACCATGTTCTTTGGAGATTTCAGCAGCCACTTGTCGGCAAGCTTCCCGATATTCTTCTGACAACTTTTCGTCTTTGCTCTTAGCTATCAGTCTGTACATCATTATTTTTTCTGTACGGCTCGGGTCTTCTGTCTCTGTCTGTCTCTGTGGCTTGAAGTGTGAGTGCAAGAACTTAGTATTGAACAGTTGCAGTTTCTTGCATCGATTCGTTCTCTCCTTTAGTCTTGTTGGTCCCTTAGTAATCCACTTGGCATAGATGAAGCAGAATAGCCACTCTGAGCACGTAAAGAAGGTAGCAGCCAGGCTATCTAGGTTGTCGAAGGCATTGATCGATAAATCTACTACATGGTTATCGCCAAGGTCAATCCATTTTCTACCTTCTGAGTTCATCGAAAATTCTACTCTCCAAACGTCTATCTTCTTTGCGCCATCGATTGGTATCTCTTGATCAACTGCAGTACCTGGTACCACACACACTTGTTTTGAGCGGATTTCAATTTCTTTTGTCTTTGGGTTTTTGTACTCGTATTTTACCTTTTGGAGGTCGCATAAGCCAGCCTTCACCCAAGTATCCTTGATATAGAACTTTCCGGTGTTGGTTTCGAGTTCGTATGTTTTGTTATAGAGTTTAGTGCTTAAAGCAGATTTCGGGCTTCCCCATTTTAGAGAGTTCCAGGTACGACCAGTTTTGGTCTCTTTACCATGGGCGCCCAAATGTACTTTGATTCGCCAAGTATCATCGCCATCGTCTGTATTAGGGGCCATGTGGCTTTGGTGGACCTTCCAAATCTTGTCCTTCATGTACTTGTTGGCCAAGTCTTGGGGTTTCATTCCATTATCGAATATTGTGAGGTCGCAGCACACGTCAACTCGGGAAATACCTCTATATTCATAGCCATATTTTATGATGAAGTTAGTAAGTTGTTGCACTGGCTTTGGTTGGTAGAGGGTTCTGTTGGCTAATCTTATGTGGCAAGATTCGGGTTCGAAGATTCCCCCATTCTGTTTGAGGGAATAGGGATTTCGTTCTATTTCGAGAAATGGGTGACGGCCATTCATGAGGGTGAATTTCTCTCTGTACTGAGGGGTTCCATATTCACGTTCTTCAACTGTCCATCCCAAAGCTTTGAAATATGCAGCATTCATAGCAACTCCTTTTGGCTCCAGGCAGTATACCGAGAGCCAATCCAAGTTGATGCACTTGACCTTGTTGGGTGTTGTTATGAGTTGCTGCATAAGTTATTTCTTCAATTTATAAATTTATTGTCTTATTCAATTTTTTGTTGAGGTAGATATTAATCTCATTTTCGAGGATATCACCTACAATCTTCAGTTCTTTGCCATTTGCATGCTTCATCAGATAGACTGCAAGTTGCGAGTTTTCATTAAACTCGTAATCTAGCAGCCTGTAACCATCGAGAGCATAATTTTTGGCTGTAGCTTTCGCTATTCGTTCAATTTTGTTCTCGTCCATAATTTAATATTATAATGGTTTCACTCCTTTTAGTTCCGGATGTCCTTGCACGTCCGGATTATTTTCTTGCGATTGATCCTGATTTCTTCCACATAGTTCAATCTCTTTTACGAAAAGGTTCACACCGGTCTCAATCTTGTGGGTTTTCGGTGATGAGTAGGTCACAAAGTTTGGTGTTCCTCGAAGGAAGACTTTAGTTCCCTTTTTCAGATATTCTGTCAAGCCTTTACCATCTCCGTTTAATGAGCATGATACCCACGTTGATTGCGTTGTGATTGCTCCCGTCTGTCGGTCTACCCATTTTTCACTGTGCGCTACTCTGAAGGAAACAAATTTGTTTCCGTTGTAGTCTTTGATTTCTGCGTCGGCTCCAAGGTTGCCGACAATTTCTAGTCTAATCATAATTTTATTCGTTAATTAGTTCAACACTTTTTTCATATTCTTTTATTATAAAGTCTGTCACTTCTTTATACTCTTCAACAGACTTTTTTTCGAACATCCAATTCTGCATATTGATTGTTAGACATAAGAATGCTATATCTGAACTAAAGTTCAATATACATGATTTCTTATTTATAAGGTTAAACAACACCTCATAATCAGCAGGAATATAGTTCATTAATATTATTCCTTCTTCTGTGATTTCAATCACTTCTTTTTTACTTTTTCCCATGTAGATTTTCTTTTTTGTTCTTATCATATTTTCTGAATATTACCTCTTCGGAACGAAATGGAGGAGAACAAGCACCCACTACAGATGCATGGCAAAGTTTTAGGTGCTTAAAGAAGCACCCTCGGCAACCATCAACGGCTTGCACAACTTGTAATCGCAAGCCATGAAATTTTGTGATTGTGCCTATTGGTAGTACTTTCATTATCATGCGGTTTAAGAATTAATGTTTGTTGCCTATTACTTAGGTTTACTTCGTTAGCAACGAAGCAGATACCGGGTCAAAATCTTGAATATAGATATTCATAAGCGTTTCCAGAATAGAGTTTGAGTTTCTTCTTAAGAATATGCTCTTTGACCATGGCATTCAGCAATCTTCGGGTGGTTTGCTTACTTACCATCAGCTTGCTAGAAACGTAAGATACCCTCAAGTAGGTATCTTGCTCAAGTAAGTGCATCACTTGATTTTGGAAAATTTGTCTATTTATCATATTTCACGATTTAGCAGTTCGAGGAGACTTGCGATTAGCACGAAAGACCTAAGGGTGATTAAGGTAAGCAGAAACACTTAATTTCTGATATCTGCAGCAGAAACGAAAGAAGCCGCGAATCGAGGATTAATTTTCGATTCACGGCTATCTGCTATCGTGCGCCTACTGCCGTTCATGGTCGCTCCTCAGCGTTGCCACTATCCTCAGTAGACGGTGCAAAGATACGATTTTAATCGGTACCGTGCCTAATTTGATTCGATATTTTTTGCTGCCAAACTCGATATTTAACACAAATCACGAGAATTAGTATCAATATTGCAATTATCGCCCATGGAAGCAGGGTGCAATTGTTAACGTGTTTTGCTACTTTTTTCGGTGATTTGTGGTATATACTTACTGCAGTACTGTCTGTAATCTCTGATTTAGCACTTTTAGCCGTCTTTGTAATTACGATTTTGCCTTTTCGATGTCGATTCTTATTTGGCGGTTTAGGAGTGTTGGCCGTATCATTTGTTCCTGGCTTATTTATCTCCCTGGTAGCGTCAAAATCATCAATCATATCATAAACTATAGTGATAATACTGCTATCATTATTGATAGTGCTTTTCGCAATCGATGTTGATGTCTGCACTTTTTCTTGCTCCATGGTCTGCTTAGCTTTACAGCCTATGAGTGCAATCATTAATAATATAAAAAGGAGTTTTTTCATTTTGCTACGAAATTATAGTTGAAATGATGTCTTGGAGTACGTGTCATGTCCCATTGGACGTGCATCCATATGGAGTTGGTTGAGTGCTCGAATAGAACCGTATCGACCGATTGCAGTGTTTTTAAGACTTGGAATATCGCTTTCGCTTCTTCCTCATCCTTGATTCTGAGGTCGGCTGCATTGCCTTTCGTATGCCAGGAGTTGGCCACACCACCTACGGCTTTGTTTAAAGCTGAACACCGATAGCCACTAGTGATAATAATTGGTGCCTGGAGTATTCTTCGCAAAGGGTCTAGAACCATCTGCACACCATATTGTATATTACGCACCACCTCATCACTAGGTGTATTATCTATCTTCAACCTCTTAGCGGTTGAGGATCGAGTGAATTCTTCAAGAGTGAAGAAATCACTTTTTATCTTCTTTTGATTTACTTTCCCCATATTGATAAATTTTATAATTGATTTGATATACTGACGCTGCAAAAATTAGAAGCTGCGCGATAAAGATTAACACACCTGCTTCTATGTTGTGCGTTTGGCTAATAACAATACTAGTGATACCGATAGCGATAGCTGCTGCAATACACATTACTGCAGAAGAAAATTCTATCTTGTCTTTATTGTCTTGGCTCATATTTTATAGGTTTTAAAAAGAAAAAGGCTGACACCCATCAACTAGGTGCCAGCCTTAATTGTATGATAAGAAACTCTAGCGACTATTCAAGACCGTCACCGCTATCACCGCCCGAAGATTTGCCCAGGAGATTTACATTAACTGTAAACTCAGCGGTACCGATAACTACTTTGATTGTTGCTTTTTCGCTAGTTGTGCTAGTGTTGGTGCTAGTAATCAATCCGGCATTTGTAACCGTGCAGTATGAGTTACCGGAAGTAACGGTACATGTTACTGTCTCGTTGTTTGGGTTCTTGATTCCAATTTGAGCTGTTAAGCCCGAATCAATTGTGTAAGAAAGAGGGCTCACACCTGGCTTTGGTACCACTTCTGTTGCTTCTCCCTGATTAGCCATTGGTCCGTTATTGAGAATCAATTCGGTACCAATCGGGTATGTGGCCAACTGGTTAGCAGTCTTTACACCGCTGATAACTGTCTCATCAACAATCATCACTGCATCAGAGCGCAGCCAACCACTGTCGTTTTTACGGCTCTGAATAACTGCGCCAAAGTCTGCCTTACCAGTTTTGATGGTGATAGCATTGGCTGTAGTGCTAACTGCAATCGCTGCTTGGTCATTGTTGGTGCTGATAGTGAAGGCATCAGCAGGCTTTGATACTGCGCCACTCTTATCACAATAGAGACGAACGATATTGAATCGCTCAGCCTTGTATGTGTACACACCATTAGAGGTTGAACCCTCGCCAATGACTGTACAGAAGGTGATGAGGTCGTTTCGCTGAACACCCAAAGCAGCGTATATACCTTCTGCAGTTGCGAAGTCTGCTCCTTCCTTTTCGCCTACGATTTCGAGATTCGATTCTTCATCGAACTTATAAGAGAAACCTGGCAGTGAACCGCTTGCCAAGATGAAAGGAAGTGGATTGATATCACCGTCCTTATACTGATTGAAAGCTACGGAACCCTTGGCTGCTGCAGCTTGTTTGAAGCGGTTGAGGTTGCGAGAGTTGAACTGACGCATACACTGCATACCACTTGAATAACCTTCAAATGAGTGGTCGGCGATAGACTTCAGCATTTTGTATGCTGCGCCCACGGTGGTCATCAACATACGCTGTCGCATCTGTGATTCGGTACGAGGGTTCTTAACATCGTAAACTCTGTCCTTAGTAATCTGCATACCATCGAGGACGGAATACGTTAAACTCTTTGTTGAGCCTTTGCGAAGGCCAAAGAAACCTTTTGATTTTGCCATAATACATTACTTTTAGTTATACAAAACAGTTAATACATTCGGAGCGGTACCCCTGGGGGTGTGCGTGACATGGCTGCAGCACGCTACCCGGATAGGGGGTATCTCATACCGGTTGCAAATGTACAAATAAGTTTTTAATGCGACTTACTCCCGAGGTACCTGCGAGGTTTTGGCGGATTTTCCGCTTTTCTTGAATTTTATCTTACAATTTAACAATCAGAATTTAACTTTATTTTAATGCGATTAACTTTGCTTACGGATTCCAACACCCCGATAGGGGTGGTGGTCGGGGGCGTGGTGGCACGAAAAAAGGCTGGCGAAAGCCAGCCTTTGTGAGGAACACCACGGCTATACCTTGCCATGGTCGATGCAATATTCTATAGCTAGATTGATTACTGCGTTTTTCTTGAGGTTATGCTTGGCGCAATAATTCTCTAGTTTTTCTAAAACTCTAATCTCGAGCTTGCACCCGATTGCTTTTTGATTTACTGCCATAACTGTATGATTTTTGAGATTAATATATAAATGATGATGAGGATAAGGCAGTACCGGAGGTGCTGCCATGTATATGGGTTTTCCATTCAAATACCAGTGTATGGATTTACCCTATCCGTTACCCATTCTTGTTTCTTTTGAGGTTCTTTATATTTCTCCATCAGTTGTGGCAAATATTTCTCTCCTTCCTTTGCCAATTTCTGAACATCAGAAGCATCTACAGTTCTATGCCATTCTGTACCATCTTCAAAATATACATTGACCTTACTGTTTGCACCATTATTATAATGGTTGAATAGTCTTACTTTTTTCATAAATATTGCCTTATCCGTGTTGGCGAGGGCTGAATAATTGTTTCCTTATATATAATAGATGCTCCTCTCTGAGGATCAAAAAATAATCGGTATGCGCTATTGACAACTTCAAGATGTTGAGGTCTTCTGCGAAGTTGGCGCGGAACCAATTATGAGGGGATGAGAGATAGCCCCATCGGGGGTTACCTGGTAATGTCACATTCTCTTGCAGCCAGGCTGCGAAGGCTTTTTCAGCTGCGAGATAATGCCCAATTCCTCGTATCTCTATACTCGTACAACTGAGTAGCCTTTTCGCAGCCTTGCGAAGGTCGATGAGTTTGCAAAAGGTCTTCTGCTCAATGGTGTTGGTACCATAGATGAGGATTCCTTTGCTACACTTGTTTGAGAGCATATCGAGCGTTGCTTTCAGCGCTCGATAATACCTAAATGTCATTCTGTTCATAGGCTATTTGCTGCATAGTACATAAACGAGAGTGATAATTGCCCAATAGGCAAAGTGGACGCACATCTTATCTAAGAATGTGAGAAAGACCAAATCAGCATGGTCGAGGTTATTTTTCTTCATGACACGATAGCTTTTATGAGGGGTGGTTAGCCCCTCGTTACCTTATTATGTATTAGTCAATTTTAGCATAATTACTTTTGGTTTTTCCAAATTTCATAATCATCCCAAGATTCGAAACCCATATAACCACCTACAACTGCTACTACTTTACTAACACCTGGCATTTCTTCAATAGCCTTTTTCCTGTTCTTTGAGTTGTGTTCGTTGCACTCATAAAAGTATGTATCCATATTAAATTACTTAACCGTGTTGTAGAGGGCTTAATGATTAATTATTAATTAATAACTCTATTATATTCAGATTGCATAGCTATACTATTAGTATGCATATATATCTGCGTTGTTGCGATAGATGTATGACCCATCAACTCGCGCAGAACATCTAATCTCATGCCATTATTGATTGCTCGGCTGGCGAAAGTATGACGAAGGAGATGTGGAGATATCCTTACCCCAATGCGCTCGAAAGCGAGAAAGATTGCATATCGAAATCCTCTATCTTCCCATTTTTCGAAGATGGCTCCCTCTTTCTTTCCTCTACACTCGATTGCAGTAATAAGGAGAGATGGCAGATAGATGTTTCTCTCTTTGTTACCTTTGCCGATGATTATTGCAGTTGCTGCCTTCATATCAATATCTTCATATCTGAGATTTCTGCATTCGGAAACTCTCAAGCCACATGAGCACATCAGCATAATAGCTAGCTTGATATCCTCATTCTTTTCATTCTCAATTGCTCTAGCTATATCAAGCGAGTTGATAACATGAGGTATCGTCTTTTCCTTCTTAGGGCTCTCAATGTACTTTGCCGGATTGACTTCGAGATTAAAGTTCCGCTGCATCCAGTTAAACAAGCCCCTTATAGCTGAGATATTGGCTATGATAGTATTATTGCTGGCGCCTGCTGCCTTTCTCTGAGCGAGATAGAGAGTTATATCATTTTGACTGATTTCACTCCACCTACGACCATTATGAGCTCTAGCAAAGGAGCGAAGACTGGTTTCATATTGTCTAGCGGTATTTTCTGAATAACCCTTTGTCAAAACTAGATACTGAATATATTGATTAATCATGATAGCAGAGATTTTATTTGAGGGGTGGTTAGCCCCTCGTTACCTTATTTATATCTTTCAACTTCTATAGCGATTCGCAAATCTGCAGTAAGCATATCACGGTATACATACAAATTAGCTTTATTTTCATCAAGGCTAAAGATAGTTTCTAGGCCTTTACGAATATCTATTGCGTCATCATCATCTTCGGGGAAAATGATGATATATAAACCTTTAACCTTAACATCATCCATACCAATAGTAAAGGTTTCCCCAAAAGCTTCTTTGATTGTACTTTCGGCTTCTATTGCCACATGGACATTTTCGCACCGATTAATATTTAAAAAATCTTCAACGTGAAATAATTGTTCTATAGTCATAATACGATAGCTTTAAGAGGTGAGAGATAACTATTATCTCCCTTTCTCTACTGCAAATTTACCACTTTTTTCTCATATACACAAGTTTTTTATGTTAAAAGTATATACTTCTATTTAACACTTTATGTTAAAAAGTATATACTTACTGCAGTAGCTTCTTATCAGCATGAGGGCTGCATCCAGGGCGAGAGGGGCGGGTAGGGTTCTAGCCCTCTAGGGGCTAGGTTCATGCCCGCTCCTATCGCCCAACCTTCATGGCTCCAGGTACTCATCCACTTCGCAGCCCGGACACAACCTTAAATATCTTTTTTGTACAATGGTTTTTCAGATTGCTTCTACCCTCCTATCATGATAAGAAAAAATTAAAAACGGTTATTACCTATTTAATTAAATTTTTTCTTATCATATCCTCGTCTCCATGGGCGCAACCGAGCCGTAGGATTCTTCAAGCATTGAAAGAAAAAGCCCCCTTTAGGGGGTGGGGGGTGGGCTTGCTAGGGTTTAGCGGTTCATCCGCTAAACTCTAGCAAAGGGACATCAGAGACGCAAAGGGGCGGTGGGTGATTATGGGGAGGGTTCGGGGGAGGAACGACCCCGAGGGATGCGCCAGCCGACAAAAAAGGACCCAACCGCTTTTAGGGGTGGTGGTCGGGGTAGGGGCTTGTTGGGGAGGCTGCGCCCGTAGGGCGGTGCCGAGCCGACAAGCCCCGTAGTGGTGGACAGGGCGCAAGATGGGGTAACTATGGGGAGGGTTCGGGGGTGGAAAGCCCCCGAGGGAAGCGCCAGCCGACAAAAAAGGACCCAACCGCTTTTAGGGGTGGTGGTCGGGGTAGGGGCTTGTTGGGGCAGCTGCGCCCAAAGGGCGGTGCTGACCCGACAAGCCCCGTAGTGGTGGCGAGGAAGCAAGATAAGCATATGTAGCCCCGAATTACGGGGCTGAAGGGGGTTAACGAGCGATATGCGTGATTATCGCTTACGATAATCATAAACGCATATCGCGCCATTTGTGCCAGGAGTGCAGCAAGCTATAGGGGGTTTTCGTCTTTTGCTGCTGCAAGCAGCAATACATAGCAGCAAGTTTGCTCAGGGGGTCTCTGTATATCGTTTTTTCTGAGCGGAGGGGAGCTGCAAGCCCCCTCCCCGAAGAGAAACGAAGTTGGGTACGGTTGGAAGCTAGGCGGACGGCTTTTGCCGACACCGCACAAATAATTCAGCCCCTTAGGGCTACCTTAGAGCAGCCTTGTGCCTAGCTATGCCGGGCGGTGAAACCGCAGGACCCGGCATAGCTAGGCTCTAGGCTGCGGTTAAGAGAGTGGGAGCCCAACCCCTGGGGGGAGGGCGCACGGGTATAAGGGTATAGACGGCAGCCCCCGACAATGCGCCCTAAACCTAAAGAGGGGGCTACCGGCTATGCCCTTATATGGGTGGGGCAGAGGGGGGATTTGGGGCAAGAAACACAATCAAGTTCAGCACATGTAGCCCCGATTTGCGGGGCTGAAGGGGGTTGATGTCCGCTAGGCGACAAATAAGCCCGAGTGCCTTATCTTTATGGGGGCTGCGCAGCAGCCGTGGGTCCCATAAAGATA
>OIYF01000762.1_pt1 | contig 10761 bp, 9 predicted proteins | sample 1587971 | NCBI WGS metagenome assembly OIYF01 (sample SAMN03283248) | human gut metagenome | biome: human-associated habitat; material: feces | host: Homo sapiens | place: Peru | collected 2012 | reverse complement strand
GGGTGTCAACGCCATGGCCGCCTTTACCGCTGCTTCCCGCATTGACGACTTTGCCTATACCCCGCAGCAGAACATCGGCCACGCCATGACCACCCTGATGGCGCAGAACCGGGGTGCCGGCAAGCACGACCGTGTGAAGCAGGGCTTCCACTGCGGTATGCGCATCGAGGCCGCTTACGGCGTGTTGATCGCCGTTGTATGCTTTGCCGGTGCGCCCTTTATCATGAAGCTGTTCGTCACCGACCCGGAGGTCGTCCATCTGGGCGTGCGCTTCCTGCGCACGGTTTCCCTGTTCTACCTGATGCCCGCTTTCACCAACGGCATTCAGGGCTTCTTCCGCGGCATTGGCGATCTGAAGGTCACGCTGGTGTCCAGCACCTTCAACATGGTGTTCCGTGTGGCGGCAGCTGCGGTGTTCGTGCTGGTGTGGAAAATGGAGATCGAAGCTCTGCCTTACAGCTATGCGGTGGGCTGGGTCGTCATGCTGCTCTACGAGCTGCCCATGCTGGTTCGGTATCTGCGCAGCCATGGAGACGAATTATGATCGTTTTATTTGATTTGTGATACGAAAAAGGCTCTGCATCGCAAGGATGCAGAGCCTTTTTTCGTATTAAACTTACTTGCGGCTTGCCAGCAGATTCTCGATCTTCTTCAGCGGATCGATGATGCTGGAAACAGACATGTCGTGGTTCAGAGCCACCACAAAGTATGCAGCGTACTTGGAAACATCCACATCCACATACCAGTCGCGGGTGAGCAGCTCAGGCATACGGTAGGTCAGGTTGGTGCCCACAACATAGGTCAGCTTGCCCTCGGCCACAGCCTTGTCGAACTTCTCCAGACCGCTGGTGAACAGGGGGAAGGTGGCGTTGGCGATGATGTTGGCAGCGCCGCGCTCCTTCAGGTTGCTGGCGACCTCCAGCATGCTCTCGCCGGAAGCAATGATATCGTCTGCGATAAAGACGGTCTTGCCCTCCACGCTCTCGCCCAGATACTCATGGGCAACGATGGGGTTGCGGCCGTTCACCACGCGGGTGTAGTCGCGGCGCTTGTAGAACATACCCAGGTTGCAGCCCAGCACGCTGGAGAAGTACATGTTGCGGTTCATAGCGCCCTCGTCCGGGCTGACCACGGTGAACTTCTCCTTATCGAAGGACAGGGTGGGGTCCTTCTTCAGCAGGCTCTTGAGCACCTGATAGGTGGGCATGGCGTTATCAAAGCTCATCAGGGGCACTGCGTTCTGCACGCGGGGGTCGTGTGCGTCAAAGGTGATGATGTTGCGCACGCCCATGGTCTGCAGCTCCTGCAGGGCCACAGCGCAGTCCAGGCTCTCGCGCACCACGCGGCGGTGCTGACGGCCGCCGTACAGGCTGGGCATGATGACGGAAACGCGGTGTGCCTTACCGGCCACAGCCTGAATCAGACGCTTCAGGTTTGCAAAGTGGTCGTCCGGGGACATGTGGTTCTCGTAGTTGAACAGCTTGTAGGTGACGCTGTAATTGCCCGGGTCCACCACGATAAAGATATCGTCGCCGCGGACAGACTCCTTGACCAGACCCTTGGCGTCGCCGCTCTGGAAGCGGGGGCAGTCGCAGGAAATAATGAAGGTGTCTTTTTCAATTCCGGCAGCCTTTGCCCAACGGACAAGGTGCTTGTCGATCAGGCCGGTCAGCTCCTCGGCACCGGGGCAGGCGATCAGCCGCATATCCGCCACACTGGGCTGCTCAAAGAAGGACTTAGGGGAAATTTCAATAGACATAGTCACATAACTCCTTATTGCTGTTTACCATCCGTACCATGCACACAAGTGCGCATATCTGGTTTTATTTTATCACATTTTGTCGATTGTTCCATATCAATTTGTTTCATGTGTGGATTTTCTGCGCCTTGCACAGCTGTTTTTCCTTTTCCTTCAAGAGAATGTGAGTTTCTTACAAAAAACCGACCAAATCTTTACCGTTTCGCAAAGTTTATCTGATTTTTGAAGAAAAGTAATACTTTTTACCGTACCATTTTCTTTTCCCTGTGACGCAAAAGAGCCGCTGCACGGTCGGGTGCAGCGGCTCTTCTCTTCACTTACCTTCTATCAGGGTAAAACGCTTTTTACAGGGCAGCAACGGCAGCCTTCAGGGCATCCACGCGGTCGGTGTTCTCCCACTTCACGCCCAGATCCTCGCGGCCCATGTGGCCGTAGGCAGCCAGCTGGCGGTAGATGGGCTTGCGCAGGTCGAGGTCACGGATGATGGCGGCGGGGGTCAGGTCAAACACCTTCTCCACAGCCTGCTCGATCTTTTCGTCTGCCACCGTGCCGGTGCCGAAGGTATCCACCATGATGGACACAGGCTTTGCCACGCCGATGGCGTAGGCCACCTGTACCTCGCACTGCTTTGCCAGACCCGCAGCCACGATGTTCTTTGCCACCCAGCGGGTAGCGTAGGCTGCGCTGCGGTCCACCTTGCTGGGGTCCTTGCCGGAGAAGGCGCCGCCGCCGTGGCGTGCATAGCCGCCGTAGGTGTCCACGATGATCTTACGGCCGGTCAGGCCGGTATCGCCCTGCGGGCCGCCCACAACAAAGCGGCCGGTGGGGTTGATGTAGTACTTGGTGTTCTCGTCCAGCAGCTCGGCGGGGATGGTGGCCTTGATGACCTTTTCCATCACGTCTGCCCGCAGCTGCTCCATGCTCACGCTCTCGCTGTGCTGGCTGGAGATGACCACGGCGTCCACGCGCACGGGCTTGTTGTTCTCGTCGTACTCCACGGTCACCTGACTCTTGCCGTCCGGGCGCAGGTAGTCCATCTCGCCGCTCTTGCGCACCTCAGTCAGGCGCTTTGCCAGCTTGTGGGCAAGGCTGATGGGCATGGGCATCAGCTCGGGGGTCTCGTCGCAGGCATAACCGAACATCATGCCCTGATCGCCTGCACCGCCCACCTGATCGTTGGTGCCCAGTGCAATATCGGGGCTCTGGCCGTCAATGTTGGAGATGACGGCGCAGGTGTCGGCGTCAAAGCCGAACTTTGCGCGGGTGTAGCCGATATCTGCCACCACCTCGCGGACGACCTTCTGGAAGTCCACATAGCAGCTGGTAGTGATCTCGCCCATAATGTGCACAAGGCCGGTGGATGCGCAGGTCTCGCAGGCCACGCGGGCATCGGGGTCGTGGGTCAGGATCTCGTCCAGAATTGCATCAGAGATCTGGTCGCAGATCTTGTCGGGATGTCCCTCGGTGACGGACTCCGAAGTAAACAGGTGTCTAGCCATTTTTTGCCTCCTAAATGTTGCAGTTGCGTGTATTTACCATTCCATCAAGTTTGTTCTGAAAAATAAAAGCGCCCAGAGCCGAAAGCTCTGAGCGTTGCACTCTTATCTTCCGGTTTCCCGCAGGATTTGGCACCTTACGCTCTCGCGCAGGTTGTCGGGCTTCACAGGGCCTGTCCCCTCAGCCGCTCTTGATAAGTCGGTATTCAATTGGTACGCCACATATTCTATCATTGCAGCGTCAGATTGTCAAGATAAGTCGCACTTATTTTAGACATTCCTTTTAAATTGATGGAGCATTTCCCTGCTCCGGTGCGGCATGGCCGTCCCGGGCGGCGTGGAAAGCGCGCTTTTCCGCGTACATCCGCTGATCCAGCTCCACCAGAAACTTCTCCACGCTGCCGCCCTCGTACTTTGCCACACCGGTGGAGAAGGACAGCTGAAAGCTGCCCGCCGGAGCGGTTTCGTTATAGTGCTGCACCCGCCGCTCGATGGCAGTGCAGGTCTTATTCAGAAGCTCCTCCGAGCCGTGCCGGATCAGCACCATGAACTCATCGCCGCTCATGCGGATGGCTACCGAGTTTGCCGCCAGCGCCCCGGACAGGATGTGCCCGATCTCCTGAATGGCGCGGTCGCCCTCGGCGTGACCGTAGGTGTCGTTGATCTCCTTGAAGCAGTTCACGTCCATCATGATGCCGTAGACGTTCTTCTCCTGCGTGGCGTGGATGCGGTCCAGACAGTAGTTCATGTACTTGCGGCCAAACAGGCCGGACAGCTCGTCGGTATAGCCGCTCAGGCTGCGGGTCTGACTGTCCACGAGCACAAAAGCGATGGCTACTGACAGCCAGCCGAAGGCCATGCCGTAGAACACGCCCTGCAGCACCGTGCCCACCGCACAGGTGACCACAAAGTAGTACACCGGGAAAAACTCCACCGTAATGCCATCGCGTCTGGCCTTGTGCACCTGCCACACGCTCTCGGCGTAATAGCAGGCCAACAGAAGATACAGCAAAATGTTCAGCGGGCCGCGGCGGTAGACGTTATCCGCGGAGATGGTAAAGATCCATCCTGTGCCGAAAAGGTTCGCCGTCAGCAGCGCCAGAACAGCCAGCAGCGGCGCGCCCAGGAACAGATGCCTTCTGCGCAGGCGTCCGGTGCTGCGGTAGACCCGGAAGTCCACATACAAGCACCACGCATAGCCCACGCACACGGTAGCGCCGGTGCAGACGGTGTTGGTCAGGTACAGCCAGAACCGGCTTGCCGCGCCGGGCACGCCGTCCAGCAGAAAGCTGATCGTCTCTGTTGCCTGTGCCAGCAACGTCACCGCCAGCATCCTGCAGAACAGCTCTGTTCCCACGCTGTTTTTACTCTCGCCGCGCACCCGCAGTAAAAGCAGAAAGCTTACCAGCACCGCCCCTGTGCCATTGGCCACAAGGATCTCGGGTATATTCATTGCATTTCCTCCTCTGCCCGCCTTACCCCATAAGGCAGACAGCCCCTGTTTTATACAATACCTAATTGTATTATACACCCTGCTGCACCCTGCTTGCAAGGCTTGGGCGCAAAAAAGGCCGCTGCACGGCAATTTGTGCAGCAGCCCTTGAGAGATCATCCTTTGCAGTTCAGCCAAGCCCAGAGGCTTTGCCGAAATACATTTTTTGCAGAAAACTTAATAGCCCTTTGCCTGCTCGCCGTTCAGGATCTTGACAGCGCGGGAGGTGCCCAGACGGTCAGCGCCCAGTGCAAGGAAAGTCTCCATATCCTCCACGGTGGAAATGCCGCCGGCAGCCTTGACCTTGCAGCGGCCATGCACGCCCTTGACCATCAGCTCCACATCGTGGAAGTTTGCACCTGCGGTGGAAAAGCCGGTGCTGGTCTTGATGTAGTCGGCACCGGCCTCGCAGACGATGTCGCACATCTTTTCCTTTTCTTCCTCGGTCAGCAGACAAGTCTCAATGATGACCTTCAAAATCTTATCGCCCACAGCCTGCTTCACGGCACGGATGTCCTCGCGGACAGCATCGTACTCCTTGTTCTTCAGGCGGCCGATGTTGATGACCATATCCACCTCGGCTGCGCCGTTGGCGATGGCAGTCTTGGCTTCAAAGGCCTTGCTGGCGGTATCCATGGCACCCAGAGGGAAGCCTACCACGCAGCACACGGGGATGCGGCCTGCCATATACTCCACAGCCTGCTTGACGTAGCAGGTGTTGATGCAGACGGATGCGGTGTGGTTTGCAATGGCTTCGTCACACAGCTGCTGGATCTGGGGCCAAGTGGCCTCCGGCTTCAGCAGGGTATGATCGACATGGGACAGGATCTCTTCGCGGTTCATGCTCGTTCCTCCGTTATTTTACTTGCTGGCACGGCGCACCTTTGCCATGCCCACAGCGCTCAGTGCGATCGCAGTCGCCGATACCGTTGCACCAATGATGCCCAGCACCAGACCGGAAACCAGGAATGCGAACCCTTTCAGACCACGTTTCATAATACCGTACCTCCTAAAGTGTTGTTGATTTATAAAACCCTCTCAGTCACGGCTTACGCCGTGCCAGCTCCCCCGAGTGGGGGAGCTTTATCATTGGAGAAAAACGTTTCCTTCTTCTACAAAAGCTCGCCCTTCGGGAGAGCTGTCGCCGTCAGGCGACTGAGAGGGTTCTGCTTACTTTTTCTTAAAGATGATCAGCTTGCTGAACACATAGTTCAGCACCACGACCACCACGTTGGAGAATACCTTGACGCACAGACCCCAGATCTCCTGCGCGGTGATGCGGGTAGTGACAAAAACAGCTGTCGGGCCGTCTGCACCGCCAATGATGGCAACGCCCGCTGCCGATGCTGCTGCCGAAGCCGCCGCGCCGGTGTAGCTGCCCGATACTGTCAAAAAGCTGCCGAACAGGCTTTCCATCAGCGCCGCGCCCTGCGCGGCCAGCAGGTTGCCGCCCACGATCATGATAGCGGCATCCAGCACCATGGTGCCCAGACGGCAGGTGACAAAGGTGCCGAACTCCTTGGCCATGGCTTTGCCGGTGGTCCTGCTGCGGAACACGAACGCCCGGTTGGTGCAGTAGGCAAACAGGATGCACAAGGCGTTATCCAGCACATTGCCCCAGCTGTTGGCGGCGGTGTAGCCGAACAGCTGGCTGAACAGCGCATACAGCACAATATTCAGCAGGGTGGTCAGCACGCCAAAGATCAGGTAACTGAGCACTTCCCAGTGCTTTTTGAAAAACTTTATCATGGTTCGTCAAACCCTCTCCGTCCGCTCGCGCTGCTCGCGTCCACCTCTCCCGAAGGGCGAGGTTTTATTGCGGGCACGGCGAGCCTGCCCTCTTTTGCCAAAAGCTCTCCCCTTCGGGGGAGCTGTCACCGCAGGTGACTGAGAGGGTTCTCTCCTTAACAAAAACAGCCCCGCCGCCGTTTTCCCGGCAACGGGGCTGCAGATCGCATTGTGTCAGAAGCTATGCTTTTGCACGAAGGGCTGATTACTCAGCGTCGTCGTTCAGCAGAGCCTTCATGGACAGGCTGATGCGCTTCTTGTCGAAGTCAACATCCAGCAGCTTCACATCGACCATATCGCCGACCTTCAGTGCGTCGGAGACCTTCTCAACGCGGTCATTGCTGATCTCGCTGATGTGGACCAGACCGTCAACACCCGGCAGGATGCGGACGAATGCGCCGAACTTGGTCAGAGACACGACCGGAGCATGGAAGGTGCTGCCGATGGGGTAGTTGTTCTTCAGCTGCTCCCAGGGGTTGTCCTCGGCCTTCTTGTAGCCCAGAGAAACCTTGTGGTTCTCGGTGTCGATGTCCTTGACATACACTTCGATGGTGTCACCAACGGAGACGACCTCGGAGGGGTGCTTGATGCGGTTCCAGCTCAGCTCGCTGATGTGGCACAGGCCGTCAACACCACCGATGTCAACGAATGCACCATAAGAGGTCAGGCTCTTGACAACGCCGGTGTAGGTCTTGCCCACCTCAACGTTTGCCCAGAACTCCTCGCGCTTTGCCTTGTTCTGCTCAGCGGTCACCTTGTTGATGCTGCCCACGATCTTGCGGCCGGAGCACTCGGTGACGACCAGCTGAACGTGCTGGCCGACCAGAGCAGTGTAGTCCTCGTCGCGGCGCATAGTAGCCTGAGAACGGGGAACGAACACCTTGACGCCCTTGACGTTGACGACAACGCCGCCCTTATTGAACTCGGTAACATCGCCCTCGACGACTTCACCGGATTCTGCTGCCTTGGCGATCTCTTCCATGCCCTTGCGAGATGCGAGCTTCTTGCGGGAGAGCTGGATGACGCCATCCTGATCCATAACCTTCTCGACGATGAGGTCCAGCTCATCGCCAACCTTCACCAGGTCTTCGACCTTGGCGGAGGAATCATCGGTCAGCTCGCTCAGCTTGACAAAGCCGGTCTGCTTCGCTCCGATATCCACCTGGATCTCGTTGGCAGAGATGCTGGTCACGATTCCTTTCACAATACTGCCTGCATGAACACGCTTTTCCTCGGATGCATTCAGCATCTCCTCAAAGCTCATGCTGTCATTGATTTCTGCGCTCATACTGTTAAGTACCTCCTCAATAATAGACGATGGCGTTGAAGCCCCGGCTGTCACGCCCGCCACTTTAACATCTGCAAACCATTCCGGCCGAAGTTCGCTCGCTGTTTCGACCGTTACGGCACGCGTGTGTTTTGCGGCGACCTGTACCAGCTTTTGGGTATTGGAAGAATGATGACCGCCAATGACAACAATGATGTCGCATTGTTGGCTGAGGTCTTCCGCTTCCTGTTGCCTCGCCCACGTCGCATTACATATTGTATCAAAAATTCGGGCGTTTGTATAGGCTTTTTTGAGAAACTCCGAACTTTCTTTCCATTTTGTCACCTGAAATGTGGTCTGTGCAACTGCAAAAAGGGGTTTTTGGGGGTCAGAAGGGCCGTTCCACGCCTCTAACTCGGCTAAATCGGCAAAAACGAACACCTCGCCCCGGGTGTGTCCCACAATGCCCTGCACCTCCGGGTGGGTCTTATCGCCCGCCACCAGCAGCACCGCACCCTCTTTTTCGGCCTGCGCGGCAATGCGCTGGATCTTCTGCACAAAGGGGCAGGTGGCGTCATGGTACGGGATGCCGTTTGCCTCCAGCTCATCGTAAACGCTGCGGGGCACCCCGTGGCTGCGGATGACCACCTCGCACCCGGCAGGCACATCCTGCACGGTGTCCACTACCTGTGCGCCCTTGCGCCGCATATCCTCCACCGCCTGCGGGTTGTGGATCAGCGGGCCCAGTGTTGCCACCTTATGCCCCTCGGCCAGCAGACCGTAGGTCAGTTCCACGGCACGGTTCACGCCAAAGCAGAACCCCGCCGTTTTCGCCAAACGGATCTCCATCTCTTACGCCCCCATCTTTTCCCATGCTTCCAGCAGTGCCTGCTTGTTGGCACGGAGCTTTTTGGTGTCCCGGCGGCCCTCCATGGCAAACTGTGCTGCGGGCATCGGCTCGCCGTAGATCACCCGCACCTTGCAGAACAGGTGCATTCTTCTGTCCGGGGTGTCGTACAGGATGCGGCAGGGCACAACGTCCACCCCTGCCTCGGCGGCAATGACGAACAAGCCGCTCTTGGGGGGCAGGAGCTTGCCCTCCTTTTCGCGGGTGCCCTCCGGGAAGATGAGCAGGGTCTTGCCCTGCTTACAGGCCTCCACCGTCTGGGAGATGACCGCCATCTCGTCCTTGGTGCCGCGGACGCACACGCCGCCGCAGCAGCGGAAGAACCACGTCAGAAAGGCGTTGATCTCGAACAGCTCCTTTTTGGCGAACACCACCATCCGCCTGCCCCACCGGGTGACCACGATGAACACCGGGTCGATGGCAGACACATGGGTGGGCGCAAGGATGTAGCCCTTCGTCTGCACCTTTTTCAGGTTTTCACGCCCCTCCACCCGGATGCGGAAACCGATGTGCCACACAAGCCATGCAAGGGGCACCAGAATATAATATAGTACCATTTTCTATTCCTGTCCTGTTTGTTTTATCAGCCGATCTTTTTGGCAATGATCTGCTTCATGGCGTCAAGGCTCTGCTCAAAATCCAGTTCCGAGGTATCCAGCAGCACGGCGTCCTCCGCCTGCTTCAGGGGTGCGGCGGCACGGTGGGTGTCCTGATAGTCCCGCTGCTTCACATCTGCCAGTACTTCCTCGTAGGGGGTGTCGATGCCCTTGGCCTGATACTCCTTCCAGCGGCGGGTGGCGCGTGCCTCCGGGCTGGCGGTCAGGAAGATCTTCACCGTAGCGTCCGGCAGCACCACCGTGCCGATATCCCGGCCGTCCATCAGCACATCCTGCTTTTTTGCCATGCTGCGCTGCAAGTCCAGCAGAAATGCCCGCACTGCGGGGTTTGCGCCCACGGCAGAGGCTGCCATGCCGGCGGCTTCGGTGCGGATGGCGGTGCTCACATCCTCGTCCTTCAAGTAGATGTGCTGCTCGCCCGCAATGGATGTCAGCCGCAGCTCGATCTCGGGCAACAGGGCATCCACCGCTGCGTTGTCCTTGGGGTCCTTGCCCGCGCGCAGGGCGTACAGGCCGATGGCGCGGTACATTGCACCGGTGTCCACATAGATATAGCCCAGCTCTGCCGCCAGACGGCGTGCCAGAGTGGATTTGCCTGCACCCGCAGGCCCATCAATTGCAACAGATACCATGATATGTTCTCCTTATTATATATAATAGTACACGGGAATGGACTGCACTGCTTTTTTACAGGTTATTCGCAAAGCTCTGTGCAGTGCAGAAAGCGATCTGCAGATTGTAGCCGCCGGTGTAGGCGTCCACATCCAGCACCTCGCCCGCAAAGTACAGCCCCAGCGCCTTTTTGCTCTGCATGGTCTTGGGGTCCACCTCCCGCACGGACACGCCGCCGCTGGTGATCACCGCGTGGGCCAGATCGCCCCGGGCATCGATGGACACCCGCCAGTGCTTGCACAGCTGCACCAGCTCCCGCTTCTGCTCCCGGGTGATCTGGTTGGCCTTGGTGGCCGGGTCGATGCCCCAGCGGGCCACCATGACCGGCTGCATACTGGACGGCAGCAGCTTCACCAGTGCGCCCTGCGCCGCGTGGTTTGCCAGCAGGGCAAAGTCCCGGGTGATGCGGTCGTACAGCTGCTCCTCGCTCAGGGCGGGCTTCAGGTCGATCTCCGCGATGTACCTGTGCTTTTTCATATCCCCCAGATGGCTGGACGCGCTCAGGGTCAGCGGCCCGCTGATGCCAAAGTGGGTAAACAGCATCTCGCCCTGCTCGTCAAAGATGACCTTGCCATCCTCCAGCAGGGTCAGGGTGACGTTTTTCAGCGCCAGACCCATCATCTTTTTGCAGTCCGGGTCGCGGCTGACAAGGCTGACCAGACTGGGCACCGGCTCCACAAGGGTGTGTCCCGCCTGCTGCGCCAGCTTGTAGCCATCGCCGGTAGAGCCGGTGGTGGGGTAGCTCACGCCGCCGGTGGCCACC